>ERZ780178.769-NODE-769-length-22634-cov-6.106648_pt1 | contig 22634 bp, 20 predicted proteins | sample MGYA00511018_ERZ780178 | MGnify/ENA primary metagenome ERZ780178 (study PRJEB29588, sample SAMEA2151439) | human gut metagenome | biome: human gut; feature: human-associated habitat; material: faeces | place: Denmark | collected 2008/2010 ...
GCAGGGCATGAAACAGTTGATGGCGGGCGGCGGCGTTGCCCTTATCGGCCTTACCCTTGTCCCGCTGCTCTCCGGCCTGTTTGGATAATGCCACAAACTAACACTACCCGCCGCGCTCTCCCGCTTCACGCGGGAGGGCGCGGGAAAGGAGGGATTAGCTTTTGATATGGCAGATGATTGAAGATTGGTTTCGCGGCATTTTGACAGACGGAATACTCTCTAATCTCTCCGGGCTGTTCGACAGCGTAAATACAGAGGTTGGAGAAATCGCAACGCAAGTCGGCACAACCCCCGCCGGGTGGAACGCGGGCATATTCAATATGATACGCAGCCTATCGGAAAACGTCATTGTGCCGATTGCGGGCGTTATCATTACCTTTGTCATGTGCTACGAACTAATCCAGCTTGTAATTGAGAAAAACAATCTGCACGATCTCGACACTTGGATTTTCTTCAAGTGGATTTTCAAAACCTTTGTTGCGGTGCTGCTGGTAACAAATACTTGGAACATCGTCATGGGCGTATTTGACATTACACAGAGCGTCGTCAACGACAGCGCGGGCGTTATCATATCCGACACAAGCATAGATATTGCAACCGTTATCACCGATATAGAAGCAAAGCTGGACGCTATGAGCGTCGGCGGGCTTTTGGGGCTATGGTTTCAATCACTCTTTGTGGGGCTTACCATGAAAGCGTTGTCTATCTGTATCATGCTGGTGGTGTACGGGCGCATGATTGAAATATACCTTGTAACGAGTATCGCCCCTATCCCCGTTGCGACAATGGTAAATCGTGAATGGGGCGGCATGGGACAGAACTACTTAAAATCCTTGCTTGCCCTCGGTTTTCAGGCTTTTCTAATTCTTGTGTGCGTCGGTATTTATGCGGTTTTGATACAGACAATCGCAGCAACCGATGACATATCCGGCGCGATCTGGTCTTGCATGGGCTATACCGTCCTCTTGTGTTTTACGCTTTTCAAAACGGGAAGCCTTGCAAAATCCGTATTCAGCGCGCATTAAGGGGGTGCAGATGAAGAAATACAAAATCATTTACGCCGATCCCCCTTGGAGATACGCGAGAAGCAAGGTACAGGGCGCAGCGGAAAAGCACTATCCCACTATGAGTATTGAGGAACTTTGCGCTTTACCCGTCAAAGAAATTGCGGATAAGGACTGTATTTTATTCCTATGGGCGACGTTCCCGCAGCTTAAAGAAGCGTTGCAGTTAATCAAGGCTTGGGGATTTACCTATAAATCCGTTGCCTTTGTATGGTTAAAGCAAAATCGGAAATCGCCCACTTGGTTTTATGGCTTGGGCTTTTGGACGCGAGGAAATGCGGAAATCTGCTTGCTTGCTACCAAAGGACACCCGAAGCGACAATCAAACAAGGTACATCAATTTATTATTTCCCCTGTTGAGCAGCACAGCAAAAAGCCGGATATAACGCGGGAAAAGATACTTGCCCTTATGGGCGACCTACCGCGTATTGAACTGTTTGCAAGGCAGCATACCCCTGGTTGGGACGTATGGGGAAATGAAATCAAAAGCGACATACGGTTTGCCGGAAAGGAGGTTTGAAATGGCGTATGTAACCGTCCCAAAGGATTTAACCAAAATCAAGAGCAAGGTAATGTTCAACCTTACCAAAAGACAATTACTCTGTTTCGGCGCGGCGGTGGCTATCGGGCTACCGCTATTCTTTTTGACAAAGGACAGCGCGGGAACGACAACGGCGGCTTTGTGCATGGTGCTTGCCATGCTGCCCATGTTCCTACTCGCTATGTACGAGAAGAACGGGCAACCGCTGGAAGTGATTATACGGCAATTTGTGGAAGTGAAGTTTCTTCGCCCCAAAGAGCGACCTTATCAGACCAACAATTTTTATACCGCCCTTGCGCGGCAGGAGCGATTAGATAAGGAGGTACGGGCGATTGTCAAAGGAAAAGGGAAAGACCCAAAACAAAAAGCGTAAACTTACGCGGCAGGAAAAGAAACAGATCGACGCGCTTATCCGGCAGTCAAAGGGCGACGGGAAGCCCCATACGGCGCAGGACAGCATACCGTTTGAACGAATGTATAAGGACGGGATTTGCCGCCTTGCAAACGGGCGGTATTCCAAGTGCATTGAGTTTGAAGATATTAACTATCAGCTTGCGCAGCCGGACGACAAGACCGCCATTTTTGAAGCCCTTTGCGATATGTATAACTCTTTTGACGCTTCTATCAGTGTGCAGCTTTCCTTAATCAGCCGCCATGCGAACAAGGAGGATTTCAAGAGCAGTATCACGATTGCCCCACAGAATGACGACTTTGACAGTATCAGAGCCGAATACACCGAAATGCTGCAAACACAGCTTGAACGCGGCAACAACGGGCTTATCAAGACAAAGTTTCTCACCTTTACCATTGAAGCAAAAGATATTAAATCGGCGCGGGCGCGGCTTGCCCGTATCGAAACGGACACCCTCAACCATTTTAAGGTGATCGGCGCGGCGGCGCGGGTATTGGACGGGAAGCAGCGGCTTGAAGTGCTGCATGGGCTTTTCCACCCGGACGGGGAACGCTTCAACTTTGCGTGGGAATGGCTACCCGTAAGCGGCCTTTCCGTCAAAGACTTTATTGCCCCGTCCTCTTTCCGTTTTGGCGACGGGCGAATGTTTCAAATGGGCGGGAAGTTTGGCGCGGTTTCCTTTTTGCAGATTGCCGCGCCGGAACTTTCAGACCGTATGCTTGCCGACTTCATGGAAGCGGAAAACGGGATTGTCGTCAATCTGCACATTCAGAGTATCGACCACAACGAAGCGATCAAGACGATCAAGCGGAAAATCACCGACCTTGACCGTATGAAAATCGAGGAACAGAAAAAGGCAATCCGCAGCGGCTACGATATGGATATAATTCCGTCCGACCTTGCCACCTACGGCGGCGAAGCGAAAAACCTTTTGCGGGATTTGCAGAGCCGGAACGAGCGAATGTTTTTGCTTACGCTGTTAGTTTTGAATGTGGCAGACACAAAGCAGAAATTGGACAACGACGTATTTCAGGCCGCAAGTATCGCACAGAAATACAACTGTATGCTCACCCGCCTTGACTACCGGCAGGAACAGGGGCTTATGTCCTCTATCCCATTGGGCGAAAACCTAATCCAAATCCAGCGGGGCTTGACGACTTCCAGCACCGCCATTTTCGTCCCCTTTACGGTACAAGAGCTGTTCCAAAGCGGCGAAGCGTTGTATTACGGCTTAAACGCATTATCGAATAACATGATTTTGTGCGACAGGAAAAGGCTGAAGAACCCTAACGGCTTGATACTCGGCACACCCGGCAGCGGCAAGAGTTTTTCGGCAAAGCGCGAGATCACCAACGCTTTTCTCATTACCGCAGACGATATTATCATTTGCGACCCGGAAGCGGAATATTACCCCCTTGTGGAACGGCTGAAAGGGCAGGTTATCAAGGTTTCGCAGAACAGCACGCAGTACATTAACCCGATGGATATAAACCTCAATTACAGCGAGGGCGACACGCCCATAGCCTTAAAGAGCGATTTTATCCTTTCCTTTTGCGAACTCATTATGGGCGGCAAAAACGGGCTGGAAGCTGTCGAAAAGACCTTGATTGACCGCGCTGTTATCAGCGTGTACCGCAACTACCTTGCCGACCCGAAGCCGGAGAATATGCCGATTTTGGGCGACCTCTACGACGAGATCAAGAAGCAGCCGGAAAAGGAAGCGCAGCGTATCGCGGCGGCATTGGAACTCTATGTAAACGGCAGCTTGAACATTTTTAACCACAGGACAAACGTTGACATTCATAATCGCCTTGTCTGCTTTGATATTAAAGAACTCGGCACCCAGCTACGAAAACTCGGTATGCTCATTGTCCAAGATCAAGTTTGGAACAGAGTTACCATAAACCGCAGCGAAGGCAAGGCGACGCGGTACTATATCGACGAGTTTCATTTGCTGCTCAAAGAGGAACAGACCGCAGCGTACAGCGTTGAGATTTGGAAGCGTTTTAGAAAATGGGGCGGTATTCCGACAGGTATCACCCAAAACGTGAAAGATTTGTTATCGTCCCGCGAGGTGGAGAACATTTTTGAAAACAGCGATTTTGTGTATATGCTCAACCAAGCCCAGGGCGACAGGGAAATCCTTGCAAAGCAGCTTAACATTTCGCAGCAGCAAATGACCTATGTAACCCATTCCGACGCGGGCGAGGGGCTTATCTTCTATGGCAACGTGATTTTGCCCTTTATTGACCGTTTCCCGCAAGATACGGAACTCTATCGTGTAATGACGACCAAACCCGGCGAGGTGTCGGCATGAGGATAGAAATGGACAAAATCTATTGCGGCGACAGCTTGCAGGTGCTTCAAACCTTGCCGGAAAATGCAGTTGATTGTTGCGTAACGTCCCCACCCTACTATGCCTTGCGGGACTACGGCGCAGACGGGCAGATCGGACGGGAAGCAACGCCGGAGGAATATGTTTCCCGTATTACGGCGGTATTCCATGAGGTAAAGCGGGTGCTTACGCCGGAGGGTACTTGTTGGCTGAATATCGCGGACACTTATTGCGGCACAGGCAGCAAAGCCGACCACCAAGACCCCAAATACCCCAAAGGCAGGAACGGGCAGCAAGTGGCGTTTAACCACCGCGCCCCCGGCTGCAAGCCCAAAGATTTAATTGGTATTCCGTGGCTTGTAGCCCTCGCCTTGCGGGGCGACGGTTGGTATTTGCGCAGTTCTATCATTTGGCACAAAACAAACCCCATGCCGGAAAGCACGCGGGACAGGCCGACCCGCTGCTATGAATATGTGTTTCTGCTTACCAAGTCAAAGAAGTATTATTACGATTGGCAAGCAGTAGCCGAGCCGATAGCCCCCACAACGGCGGGGCGGCTGAAAAGCGGAGTTAGCAAAGGAAATAAGTATAACGTTACTGTTCCGGGGCAAAACCAACCGCAGAAAATCAACCGCCCCCGCGAAAAGGGCGCATACGCCGACGAGTTGATTTCTCCCGTCCGCAGCCGCCGCAACGTTTGGCAGATCAACAATGTTGCCTATCGCGGCGGGCATTTTGCGGCATACCCGCCCAAACTTGCGGAAACGTGCATTTTGGCGGGCTGTCCCATCGGCGGGATTGTCCTTGACCCCTTTTTCGGCAGCGGCACGACGGGCATGGTAGCAAAACGGCTTAACCGCCGCTATATCGGCATTGAGTTAAACCCCGACTATTGCGAACTTGCAAAACAGCGGATTGGAGGTGATGAAGATTGAGCAAGGAACTGAAAGCCCCCGACAAGGTAACGCAAAAAATGACCCGCGACGGTGCGGTTGCGGAAAACCTCACGACGGGCGAAACGTCCAGTATCAGCGAAAGGCCGCAGGAAGAAAACTATTCAGCCCCCGCAGGGGTGGCAGCGGAAAAGGTTGTGCAGCATATCGGCGCAGAGATTGAGCGACACGCAGCAAAAGGCGCGGAGAAAAAAGCCCTTGACGCGACGCAGCCTAAAACCCATTCTTCCCGCTTGCAGTTTTCCGAAGCGGAACGGGCAACGCCGGAACTTCAAAAAGCGATCAAGAAATCGGATAAGGCGGCAGACTGTTTAGACGCAGCGCGGGCGGCTATCCCCAAGCAGACCAAAATCAAGAAAGAGCGCGTTTTTGACGAAGCGAAAGGCAAGGCAAAGACGCGCCTTTCCTTTGAAAAGACGGATAAGCCCCCAAACGGCAAGTTGCGGCATAACCCCTTATCCCGTCCGGCACAGGAGTTAAACAGTACCGTACATGGGAAAATCTACGAGGTAGAGAAAGAAAACGTCGGTGTGGAAAGCGGGCACCGGGTAGAACTTGCCGGAGAGAAAGCGGGCGGCATGGCGGCGCGGGCAGTTAAGGGCGGCATACGCCGCCATAAGCTGAAACCCTACCGGGCAGCGGCGGCAGCGGAAAAACAAGCGGTAAAGGCAAACGCAGATTTTCTCTATCAAAAGGCGTTGCACGATAACCCCGCGCTTGCGCACTCCAACCCCATTTCCCGTTTTTGGCAGAAGCAGCGCATTAAAAAGCAGTATGCAAAAACGCTGAAAGCGGGCGGCAAAGCGAAAAAAACCGCTGAAGCCACCGCAAAGGCGGCGAAGAAAACCGCGCAGGAAACCAAACGGGCGACGTTCTTTGTTGTCCGGCATTGGAAAGGCTGCTTGATTGTGGGCGGGATTGCCTTTATCGTGCTGCTGCTTTTCGGCGGGCTGTCCTCTTGCTCCCTCTTTGGCGGCAACAGCGGCAGCGGCTTGATTGCGTCGTCCTATCTCTCCGAGGACGCGGATATAACGGGCGCGGAAAGCGCGTATGCCGCTATGGAAGCCGAGTTACAAGATATGCTGGACAATATCGAAAGCGAATACCCCGGCTATGACGAATACCGGGTAAACGCGGACGAGATCGAGCATGACCCCTATGTGCTAATTTCTATCCTTTCCGCGTGGCATGAGGGCGTGTTTACACTCGATGAAGTGCAAAGCACCCTTGAAATGCTCTTTGAGAAACAGTATATCTTGACGGTCGAGGAAGAAGTACAGGTACGCTACCGCACCGAAACAAGGACGGACAGCGAGGGCAACCCCTATACGGTTGAAGTCCCCTATAACTATTACATTCTTCATGTGGATTTGGAAAACTTCAACCTCTCCCATGTCCCCGTTTACATCATGGGCGAAGAACAGCTATCCATGTACGCTATGTATATGTCGTCGCTGGGAAACAGACCCGACCTTTTCCCGCAATCCGGCTATATTTCAAAATACTATGAAAACCCGCCAGCGGATTATGAAATCCCGCCCGCCTATCTGGAAGATGAACAGTTTGCGCGGCTCATTGAGGAAGCGGAAAAGTATGTCGGTTTTCCTTATGTGTGGGGCGGCAGCAGCCCGGAAACCTCTTTTGATTGCAGCGGCTTTGTGAGTTATGTGTTGACGAACAGCGGCCTATACAATACGGGCAGACTTGGGGCGCAGGGGCTTTACAACATTTCAACCCGCGTTTCCAACCCGCAGCCGGGGGATTTGGTTTTCTTTACGGGTACATACGACACCCCCGGCGTTTCCCATGTGGGGATTTATGTGGGCGAGGACGGGGACGGAAGCCCCGTCATGCTGCATTGTGGCGACCCTATCCAGTATTCAAAGCTGGACACCAGCTATTGGCAATCCCACTTTTACGCCTACGGGCGGTTAAATTACAATTAAAAGGAGTTGAAAAATGAATATTGTATCTTTTGGCGGCGGCACGAATAGTGCCGCCTTACTTATTGGCCTATACAAGCACAAAATCCCGATTGACCTTATCACCTTTGCCGATACGGGCGCGGAACACCCGCATACCTATCAATTTATCGAGATAATCAATCAATGGCTTGCGGAACACGGTATGCCGCAGATTACCGTTGTGCAGTATGTTGACCGCTACGGCAACCGCCTATCTCTTGAAACCGAGTGCTTGCGCTCTCATACGCTCCCGTCGATTGCCTACGGGCATAAGCGTTGTTCGCAGAAACACAAAATCGCACCGCAGGAAAAGTTTTGCAACCACTATGCGCCTTGCCGCGAAGTATGGCAGCGCGGCGAGAAAGTCAACCGCTATATCGGCTATGACGCGGGAGAAGTGAAACGGTATGAACATTCCCGCAAGTACAACGAAGCCGACAAAAAATATCATAACCGCTACCCCCTCATTGAAGAATGGGGCTGGAACAGGGACGATTGTATCCGGGAAATCAAAGCGGCAGGATTGCCGCAGCCGGGTAAATCGTCCTGTTTCTTTTGTCCGAGCATGAAGAAACAAGAGATTTTATATCTCAAAGAACACTATCCCGATCTATTTAACCGGGCGGCGACTTTGGAAGAAAACGCTATGCCCTATCTTAAAACCGTTAAGGGATTGGGGCGCAGCTATTCATGGAAAGAACAGTTTGGAAAGGAGTAAATGACTATGGCGAACACGAAACTTGACCGTATCGAAAGGGATATTGAGAAAACGAGGGCAAAAATCCTTGAACAGCAAAAGAAGCTGAAAGACCTTGAAGCGCAGAAAGTCGAGGAAGAAAACGCGCAGATCGTGCAAATGGTAAAGGCGGTACACCTTGACGGGACGCAGCTTGCCGCGTTCCTCTCCGCTTACGCCAGCGGCGAAATCACCTTGCCGCAGCCGGAAGCCACTTACCCCGCCGAACAGGAGGACAACGACAATGAAGAATAAAAAGATAATCCGAAAGTTTACCGTATTGCTTGCCGCACTGGTTATCATGTGCGGCTTTTCTGTTACCGCTTATGCGGGCGGTGGCGATGAAAGCGACGACACGCCTACCCCCGTAACCGAGGAAACCCCCGCGCCGGAAACCGAGCCGGAAGAAACGACGGGCGGCTATGAGCCGCAGCCCCTTACCCCGGACGGGAATATGTCCCTTGTGGACGATATAACGGGTGAAGCGTCCGGCGACAAGCAGTTTATCACCGTCGTTACCAAAAGTGGCAACTATTTTTACATCATCATTGACCGCGCCGAGGACGGGGAAAATACCGTCCATTTCCTTAACCAAGTGGACGAAGCGGATTTAACCGCCCTTATGGAGGACGGGCAGACCGAAGCCCCCGTTTGTAGCTGCACCGATAAATGCGTTGCCGGAAGCGTCAACACCGCTTGCCCGGTTTGCAGCGTCAACATGAGCGAGTGCGCGGGTGTGGAAGCCGAGCCGGAGCCGGAAGAAACCGAGCAGCCGCCGGAAGAAGAAAAAGGCGGCGGCATGGGTATTCTGCTTGTCGTGCTGCTTGTTGCCGCAGCGGGCGGCGGCGCGTTCTACTACTTTAAGATTTTGAAGCCCAAAAAGGACGCGGCGAAAGGCAGCAGCAGCCTTGACGACCTTGATTTTGACGAGGACGACGAGGAAACGGAAGTAGTCGAAACCGAACAGACCGAGCAGGAGGACGATAATCTATGAAACTTGTAATTGCAGAAAAACCGAGCGTCGGGGCGGCGATTGCCGCCGTGCTGGGGGCGACTGAAAAGCGCAGCGGATATTTTGAGGGCGGCGGCTACCTTGTGTCGTGGTGTATCGGGCATTTGATTAGCCTTGCAGACGCGGCGACCTACAATGAACAATTCCGTAAATGGAAGTACGACGATCTTCCCATTGTCCCGCAGGAGTGGCAGTTTATTGTTGCCAGCGGCAAGGAGCAGCAGTTTTCCATTCTCAAAGACCTTATGCACCGCAGCGACGTTACCGAGATTATCAATGCTTGCGACAGCGGGCGCGAGGGGGAACTCATTTTCCGCTTTGTCTATGAACAGGCGAATTGCAAAAAGCCCTTTTCCCGCCTTTGGATTAGCAGCATGGAAGCAAGTGCAATCCGCGAGGGCTTTTCAAATCTCAAAGACGGGCGCGGCTATGACAACCTCTATCAATCCGCGCTTTGCAGAGCAAAGGCCGATTGGCTCATTGGCATTAACGCGACCCGCCTTTTCTCTATCCTCTACCATAAAACATTGAATGTCGGCAGAGTGCAAACGCCCACCCTTGCTATGCTGGTAAACCGCGACTATGCAATCAGCAGCTTTAAGAAAGAGAAATATCATGTCGTCCGGCTGGACGTTGGCGGCGTTGCCGCCCTTTCGGAACGGCAGGACGACGAAGCGGCGGCGCGGCAGATGAAAGCGGCTTGCGAGAAATCGCAGGCCGTTTGTACTTCCCTTAAAAAAGAGAAAAAGACCGCAGCCCCGCCGAAACTGTTTGACCTCACCGCCTTGCAGCGGGAAGCAAACCGTTTGTATGGGTTTACGGCGAAACAGACCCTTGACTATGCGCAAGCCCTTTATGAAAAACGGCTTTTGACCTATCCCCGCACCGACAGCAAATATATCACTTCCGATATGGAGGGCAGCACAAAGGAACTTATCACCGGCCTTTGCGCTGCTCTCCCCTTTATGCAGGGCGTGAAGCTGCAAGCCGACCTTGCGAGGATTTGCGACAACAGCAAAGTAACCGACCATCACGCCATTTTGCCGACAGCGGAGTTTGTGAAAACGGGCTTTTCTTCCCTTGCCGAAAGTGAGAAAAAGCTAATGACCCTTGTGTGCGCAAAACTGCTTTGCGCCGTTGCCGCGCCCTATGAGTATGAAGCGGTTACGGCGGTTTTCACTTGCGGCGGCTATACCTTTACCGCAAAGGGCAGGACGACGCTTTGCGAGGGTTGGCGCGAGATTGAAAGACTATCCCGCGCCGCGTCCGGGGAACAGGACGAGGACGCAGAGCCGGAAGCGGTTTTACCCCCGCTTGCCGAGGGGCAGACCTTTGACAATCCGGCAGCGGAGATCTCCGAACGTTACACGCAGCCCCCAAAGGCATTTACCGAAGATACGTTACTTTCGGCTATGGAGAGTGCGGGAAAGGAGGACACGCCGGAGGACGCGGAGCGCAAAGGGTTAGGCACCACCGCGACGCGGGCGGGTATCATTGAAAAACTCATTAGCGCGGGCTTTGCCGAGCGCAAGGGCAAAAAGCTAATCCCCACAAAGGACGGGTATAACCTTGTCGCTATTCTGCCCGACAGCCTTACGTCCCCGCAGCTTACGGCAGAATGGGAAACGCGCCTTACCGGGATTGCAAAGGGCAGCGACAGCCCCGCCGACTTCATGCGCGGGATTGAGGAAATGACAGCGGGGCTTGTCAAGACCTATTCCGCGATTTCCGAGGATAAAGCGAAGCTGTTTACCCCGCAGCGGGAAGCAATCGGCACTTGCCCCCGTTGCGGCGCGGCGGTTTACGAGGGCAAGAAAAACTTTTACTGCTCCGACAGGGCTTGCAGCTTTGTGATGTGGAAGAATGACCGCTTTTTTGAGCAGCGCAAAAAGGCTTTCACAAAGGCGATTGCCGCCGCCCTTTTGAAAGACGGAAAGGTAAAAATCAAAGGTATGTACTCGACCAAGACGGGAAAGACCTTTGACGGAGTTGTGCTGCTTGCCGACACAGGCGGCAAGTATGTAAACTTCCGCGTCGAGCAGAACCGAAAATGATAAGGCTTGATGAAAAGCAATACCGCGCCGTAAAGAAAATGACCCGCGCCGCTTGTGCAAACAACGATTGCGGGAATTGTCTGCTGCTGGACGACGGGGAAACTTGCGTTTGTGTGCAGAGTATCAGCTATTCGCTGCTATGCCGCTATTTCCGCGAAGCGGTATTACCCGCCGACAGGCAGCTTTGCGAACAGATCACCCGCAGCGGGGAAACCGATTTGAAGCGTTGCGCGGTATGCGGCAGCACGTTTGCGGCGGGCAGCAACCGGGCGAAATACTGCCCCGATTGCGCGGCAAAGATACGCCGCAGACAGAAAGCCCAAAGCGAGAGAAACAGGCGTTTACGGATAAAAACAACTACATAGCAAGCACAGCAAACGAGTACCCGTTTGCGAGAAATGCCCGCGCTTCCCATAGAGAGCGCGGGCATTTTGCTTGTTGGGATAGTCCCAAACCCTTATATGACCGAGAAAGGACGTGATGAAAGAATATGCCGTATTCCTCATACGACCATGACAAATTAGAAGCCGCCGAAACCATGCGGATAGAACGCCGGATATATTTTGAAGCAAAGGACAGGGAGATTGCCCCTTATGCTTCCTTGCCGATTGCGCAGCTACTTTCCATGCGCAGCGAAAGCGCGGCGGCAGAACAGGCGATTTTTGACGACCTTAAAGAACGCGCCGCCGCATGGGAAGAACAGGCGGGAAGAACGCTTTTGCTGGATAAAACACTTGAATATGTGAGAACGCCGCACGTCCAGCACACCGCTAACGAGTGGCAGACCACCGAGCATAACCGCCATATTCGCAGCAACCGGGTATATCAGATGAATTACTACATTTACGAGAATACCCGCTACGACAAAGAAGCGCAGAAATCTATCCCGTATTCATGGACGCTTACATGGAGCGTGCGCACCAACAGCCCAAGCAGAACCCAAGCGAAGATTGCCGGACAAGATAGAAAGGTTTTCACCGACAAGGCAGCTATGGAAAAGTATCTGAATGGGCGTATCAAAGCGTATGACCGCTTGTTTACGGAAATCTCCCCGCCTATCCCGCAGGAGTACGCCGACTATTTCAAAGTAAACGGTATGCTCATGCCGGACTACACCATAGAGGGCGAAGAACCCCCGCAGCAGCAACAGGCGGCAGCTATCCCCGAAAATACCGGGCAGGAAAAGGAGCGTGAACACATGAGCGAACAGTTTTCTATTATGATAGGCAACCGCAGCCGCTTTGACGCGGGCGACCCCGGCGGCTATTGGTTGGATATGCCCGCCACAAAGGAGCAGTTGCACGAAGCTATGCGGAACGTCGGCATTACCGCCGACAACCCGCAGGATTTTTCCATTCGCGGCTATTCCGACGACCCGGAGAAACATATTGCCTTGCCTTATGAAATGGTATGCGCCGCCGACGTGGACGAACTCAATTTTCTTGCGGCGCGGCTCGAACAGCTTGACCCCGCCGAGGTTGGCAAGCTGAACGCAGCTTTGCAGCAGAAAAACGGGCTTGCAAATATTGGACAGGTAATTGACTTCACCTACAACGTGGATTTTTACGTCCATATCCCCGAAGTACATAACTACCACGATTTGGGCGACTATTACTTAAATCAATCCGGCATGGTACAAATGCCCGAAGAATGGAAAGGCGGCATTGACCTTTCTACTTTTGGCAGGAACGCTGCCGCGCAGGAAAAAGGCGCGTTTACCGAGTACGGCTATATCGTGGAAAGCGGCGACGAGTGGGAACGGCAGTTTGAGGGGCGCGAAGTGCCGGAAGAATACCGCATTATGAGTTACCCGCAGCCGGAGCGCGGCGAACAGGACAAAGCCTATATGGACGCAGCCGAAACGCAGCAAGCAGACGCACAGGCCGCAGAGCCGCAGCAGCCCCGCCCCGTCGTCCCCATTATCCTTACTTCCGAAAAGCCCGCCGAAAAGGTAAAGGAGATCACCGCGCGTTTGGAACAGGGCGTACAGGCGATTTTTGACAGCGACCGCTACAAAGAGTTTCTAACCGCCATGTCGAAGTTTCACGATTACAGCTTGAATAACACTATCCTAATTGCCATGCAGGGCGGCAATTTGGTAATGGGCTTCCGTCAATGGGAAAAGGAGTTTGACCGCCATGTAAAGAAAGGCGAGAAAGGCATTAAAATCTTTGCCCCCGCGCCCTACAAGGTGAAAAAGCTGGTTGATAAAATCGACCCCGAAACGAGAAAGCCCATGCTTGACCGCGAGGGAAAAGTGGTAAAGGAAGAAAAGGAAATCACCGTCCCCGCCTTTAAGGTTATAACCGTCTTTGATATTTCGCAGACCGAGGGCAAGGAGTTTCCCGACCTTTCCGTTAAGCCGCTGCTTGCCGATGTGGAGCAGTACGAGGATTTTTTCGCCGCCCTTGAAAAAGCGTCCCCCGTCCCGATTGCATTTGAGCAGATCACAAACGGCGCAAATGGGTATTTCAGTTTGACCGACAAGCGTATTGCAATCAAAGAGGGCGTGAGTGAATTACAGGCGGTAAAGACCGCCATTCACGAAATCGCCCATGCGAAGCTGCACGACGTAGACTTAAACGCCCCGCCGGAGCAGCAAAACCGCGTTGACCGCCATACCTGCGAGGTAGAAGCGGAAAGCGTCGCTTATACGGTTTGCCAGCATTTCGGCCTTGATACTTCCGATTACTCTTTCGGCTATGTGGCTGGTTGGAGCAGCGGCAAGGAAATGACCGAGTTAAAAGCGTCCCTTGAAACAATACAGACCACCGCAAAGGAACTCATTACCGAGATTGAGGGGCATTTTACCGAGTTGCAGCAGCAGCGGCAAGCCGAGCAGGAGCAGGGCGATACCTTTTCCATTTATCAGTTAAAGCGCGGGGACGAAACAAGGGACTTGCGCTTTGAGCCTTATGACCGTCTGCAAGCGGCTGGACTTACCATTGACCGGGTAAATTATGAACTCGTCTATACTGCACCGCTTACAAAGGATATGACGCTGGGCGACATTTGGGAAAGGTTTAATATCGACCACCCCGCCGACTTTAAGGGGCATAGCCTTTCCGTTTCCGACATTGTTGTGCTTCATCAGAACGACGAGGACACCGCCCACTATGTAGACAGTATCGGTTTTCAGCAAGTGCCGGAGTTTTTGCAGGAGCAGCAGACCCCCGTATTTGACAAGCTGCCGCCCGAACAGCAGCAAGCCTTGTCCGACACCGTACAAGACACTTTGCAAATGCTGGTTGACGCAGACAAGCGGATTTATGGCGACGTTACGGGCAAGACCCTTGAAGCAATCGCGGCGCAAGGATATTCCTACAAGGACGGGCAGCTTGAAAAGCAGCAGCCGGAAGCGACCCCCGACAGCCTTTTGACGGGTGAAACCGTTAGAACGCCGAGGGGCAATTTTCATATTACCGATATGAGCCGTGAACAGATCGAAGCGGCGGGATTTGGTTTTCACCATGCGTCGGAGGACGGGAAGTATCTCATTATGGGGAATGGCACACAGGCTTATGCCATAGCCGCCGAGCAGCCGCAGCGGGATAATCCCTTAAAGCACGTCGAGGACACCATAGAGCAGAACGACAACAATTTTGACGGGCTTATCAACAATACGCCGCAAACGCCCACCGTTGCAGATTTTGAGCAGCGGGCAAAGGCGGGGGAAGCGATTTCCGTTACCGACCTTGCAAAAGCGGTAAAAGCCGAGAAACGGGAACAGCCGCAGAAAAAACCGTCCATTTTGAAGAAGCTGGACGAATACAAGAAACAGGCGGCGCAGCAGCCGAAAGATAAACAGAAAGAGCATAAAAAGGATTTGGAGGTTTGATAGCATGAATACCCGCTTTACCATTGAGGAAGAAAACATTGTTGCGATCTACGCCGAGGACAGCCGGGAAACAACGCTTGAAAATATCCTTGCCGCCATGCCCTACATGGACGAGGATATGCGCCAGCTTGCTGAGCAGACAATCCAAAAGCTGCATAATATGACCGATGCAGCTGCAAGCCATGACGGACAGCGAGTTTTCCGAAAGGGAGTTTATCTTGACCGACGAGGAATAGCCCATAGAGAACAGGGGCGCGGTTGCCGATTTCCGGCACCGCGCCCCTGTTCTTTTTTTGTCCTTGCGTGGACAATTAGAAAGCCGTTTTTGCGGGTTTGAATATACTTTATCGTCTATGTCGTTTTCATGCGCTGGAAGCCGCAGAAACACAGGCGTTTTCAGCCCTTAACATTCCACTTGCCACCCCATGTTTTGCGCCTTATCGCTCCTGCTCCCGCGCCCTGCTTTGGGACGGGTAAAGAATACTATCGACGTTCTTTTTGACAACGCCGTATTCCTGCATTTGCTTCTTGGCTTGCCGATAATCTTCATACAATTTGGTTTTCCTGTCGTTTAAGCTTCTATACTCCTTGCGCAGCGCGGCGAGATCGGGCAGCTTCTTTATCTGCATTTCCTTTAATGCCCTTGCCGCAGCTTCAAACAGGATAATTTCGCTTTCATGCCCCCGCAGATACTTTTCCTTGTCCGGCGATTTTCGGTATTCATCGTAAATCGGTTTTAACTGTCGGTATGTGGTGGTGTGCTTGATAAGCAGCGACAAATCAGACATACGCTGTTCCACTTCCTTAACCGCCTTTGCCGCCGCGTCATGGGCGGTCATAATATCCGCAATTTTGCTTTCAAGGTCGCTATAATATTCAATCTTGTTTTCGGTCAAGAAGTTCATGCTTTTCGCAGCCTGTTTCAGATTATGGATTTTCGCCCACCGTTCATAGCCCGCCGATTGTTGGGCTTTGATACTGTTTTCAAGATCGACGACAAGCCGGATTTTCTTATCTTCCCGCAGCGTTTTTGTTTTGGCAACATACACGCCCTTGATACGCTCCTTTATCGCTTCTTCCGTATAGGCCGCGCCGAGCGTCTTTGTGCGGGTAAACCGTTCCTGTCCGGCAGCGCGAAAGGAAATGTATTTGCCCTGTTTGATTTCATACCCCATTTCCTGCAAGCGGCGCAGCAGTTCGTCAAAATCTTTCACTTGGGGAATGAGAGTATCTATCGCCGTTTTCAGCTTTGCTTTGTAGCTTGTCCCTTGCTTTTCGGCGGTGTATTCTGCATAGCTTTTTCCCTTGTCCTGTCCCGGTACGACGACGGATAGCCCATGCTCTTTACATATCCTGTCGCTGGTGCGCCGGATAAAGTGATAGCTTTGCTTGTTGGAATGGTACTTTTTGTAGTCAACGAAGCTAACCGCGTTGAAAATCAAGTGATTATGCAGATGGTCTTTATCGACGTGAGTTGTCAAAACAAACTCATACTTGCCGCCTAATACCGCCCCGGCAAGTTCCATGCCGATTTTGTGCGCTTCTTCCGGTGTGGTTTCTCCCACCGCAAAGGATTGTATCAAGTGCCGCCCTAAATGTGTGCCGCGATCTCCGGCAGCTTCCCGCGTCCATGCAAACTCAATATCGGCGGTTTCCAGCCCGCAGCCGAAAGAGGACGCAAGCAGCTTCCCGTCTGTCTTTTCGGGATTTAAGATATAGTCTATCGCAGCCTTTAAGGTTGATTTAATAGGGTGCGTCTTTGTAACCGCCATATCTCGTCCACCGCCTTTTTAATGTCCTCTATATCCTGCCTGTAAACCGTCCCCGTCGCATTGGCGCGTTTTGCAATTTGGTTGATGTTCCGGCTCACCGCTTGCAGTTCCCGGATATATGCTTTTGTGTCGCTTCGGTCAACGACAAGAATATACCCGTCTATCGCCATTTTACGGAAGTATGCCCCATACTGCTTTATGGGAAGCTGCTTCATCTTCTCGTCGATCAGCCGCTTTTCTTCTTCCGTAACGTAAAACTTCATCTGTATATTTCTCTTTCGGTTTTCCATTTCCGCACCGCCTTTCGGTATAAGGGTTTGGGATTATCCCAACAAGCATTTTCCGCAAACGGGTACTCGTTTGCTGTGCTTGCTATCTACTCCATACCCCCACCGAAAGGCGGTATTTGTTGCGCGTTCCTTTGATTTTGGACGCAAAAAAAGATTGCAGCCGCCATGCGCTGCAATCTCCCGATTTCTCATATTGTGAGGTTAATCCTCTGCTTTTTCGACTTCCGTTATCTCCCTTGCTGTTGCGGTTACAATCCGTATGCCTTTATCGCTCATACCGTCCAGCAGCGCGTCAAGCTGCCGCCGCCCGGTGGATTTCTCCGCATTGCTGTTCGGGAAGAAAAATTGATCTACCGAAATATGATACCGGGTTACAAGGTCATAGAATACCTGTAAACTCGGCTGTTGTCCCTTGTTCTCGATATTCGCAAGGTAGCGCGGGGAAATATATAACTCGTCGCTTACCTTTTTGCGGCTCTCGCCGTATTCATTTCTCGCGGCTTTTATAGCTGCCCCGAAAGCCTTAAAGTCGTACAATGGTACGGGTCTTTTTGCCATTTTCATTCACCCTGTTACATTTTACAGTTCACCTTTCTTTTTGGATATGTCCACACAATTCATATCATTAGGTTAAATACTTCCTGTTGTGTATTGACAGTAGACTGATTTTCTGATAAAATAAAATTTATGTAAAAGGAGGCGGCGTTTATGTTGCATAGCATGCGTATTAGATAAGCATTGAAAAAAAGGATTTTCCCATTTTCAACATGGGCTTTTTTGTCATGCTTATTTTGCGGATGCTATACAAAAAACTAACGACGTATAGATATAGTATAGACATAGTGCAAGCTATGCCTTAGTTTTGTTGTACTGCTCTGTGCATTATAAATGCAGGTCAATGCTCATGTTGAGGATTGACCTGCATTTTTTTGTGTAAAAAGGACGAGTGAAATATAATGCTTAAAAAATATTGGATAAAATGTCCGATTTGTAACGGAAAGACGAGAGTTCAAGTATTTCATAATACTGTATTAAAAGATTTTCCTCTTTTCTGCCCTAAATGCAAATTGACGCATATCATTGATGTAGAAAAATTAGAGATTGTAATCAAAAATACAGAAAAACAAACTTTTATTATTTAGAAGAAAGGATATAAAAATGAAACGTTTACCTAAATATACGCCTGCGGAAGTACGGAATGATCCATACGGATTTACTTACAAAGAAATGTCGGAAGTTATTGGCGAGAATGAAGCAAAAGCCTTATATGAAGAATTATATAAGCAATTACCACGCAAAAAAAATCTATCAATGTTGGTAAAAAATATTTGCAAAAGCAGTGATACTGAAAAGTATGTTTACGAACTGAAAGACAACAAATACATTGAAACGGTTTTTATCAAGCGGCGAGATGGTGGAACTGTTTGCGTGAGCACACAAGTCGGTTGTCCTGTTGGTTGTATTTTTTGTGAGTCCGGGCGAAATGGCTTTGTTCGTAATCTAACATCGTCAGAAATCGTACAACAGATTATATTGTTGCGTCGAAAAGTAAACCGTATCGTTTTTATGGGTATGGGAGAGCCTTTATTCAATTATGACAACTTGATAAAAGCAATCCATATTCTCCGAGATAGATATGGGCTCAACTTTCCAACCGACGGCATTACCATATCAACAGTTGGTCCGGTCGATCAATTAAAAAAATTGCGCGAGGAACATCTTAAAATTCAGTTGACAATATCTTTACACGCAGCAACACAATCTGCAAGAAATCGTATTATTCCTCACATGCGCATATATGCTATTGAAGATGTTGTTAAGCAAGCCTTATCCTATTCTGAAAGGCATAATCGCAAAATTGTCTTTGCGTATTTGCTTTTACCGGGTATAAATGACCGGCCCTCAGATGTAAGACAACTTGCAAAATGGTTTCGGGGCAAAAAAGTTATGATTAACGTGTTACAATACAACCCAACAAGCAATTCAAGAATTAAAGCACCACAGAAACGGGAAATAGTTGCATTCAAACATCAATTAGAGCAAGCAGGACTTGAAGTTACTATGAGAGTTTCTCATGGCAGAGAGATTAACGCGGCTTGTGGACAGTTAGCTAACACATATAATAAATTCAAAAAAAAATGATTAAAAGTGCCAGACGCATAGACGCAGAGCCGATAACGCATTAGGTCAAAAAACCTATGTGTTATCGGCTTTTTTATTTAATATTGCGCAAAAGCCGCTGTTCCCTATTATAGAATGGATTGCGGGTAGTGTATTAAAGTCGCCCTTTTTTAAGGATACGGCGGTATCGGGGAGGTATCGCCGTGTCCATTTTTATTTACTGTAACCCGCCTAATGCTTTGCGGTCAAAAAAAGCTATGCTCCGCAAGCGGGATATTCCGGCTATGAATGTGAACTGTCAATACATTTAGCTACTGCTTACATTTCCTTTGCGCCCGTCCGCGTCTTGCGGACGGGCGCATTTTGCTTTTTTCAACTTTTTTCTGAAAAGCGCACTCAAGAGCCATCTCCCGAACGGGTACGGAGCGAAAGGGGCAGAGAGGACAAGCCCTTAACTCCCGTCCTCTACTCCACGCGGGAAGGAGGTGAACTCTATGGAGCTATCTTCTTCCGACAAGGAAAGAATACAACATCAGTACGACGCATTAGCAAAGAAAACTTTGGTTGGCGAAGCGAAAAGCCACCGCCGCACTCTTGCGAAACGCGCAGCACGCGAAGTTACTTTTTCGGATTTGAGCGAAAGCGAACTCGCGCAGCTTTTCACAACGGACGAATACAAAAGCGATTATTTCCGTTTTCAAGTGTCCGGCTTTGATGTACTCGTCAAAAATGAACTGCTTGCCGAAGCCCTTAACGCTTTGCCCGAAAGGAAACGCGACATTATCCTTTTGTCCTACTTCTTGGATATGAGCGACGCGGAAATTGGCGAACTGCTGAATGTTGTACGCACGACGGTTTTCCGGCACAGGAAATCCGCGCTTGCGAAAATCAAACAGTATTTGGAGGGAAAAGCAGATGATGAATACCGTTAGGAAATCTGAAAATCTGTTGCCGTTCCCTGTCATTTCCGCAGCGGCAAACGGCGACACAACCGCCATGTGCGCGATCTTGAAGCATTACGAGGGTTACATAGCGAAACTTTGTACCCGCACGCTGAAAGACGACGCGGGCAATACCTATTCCTATGTGGACGAGGAAATGCGTAACAGGCTGCAAGTGCGCCTTATTACCCGCACCCTTGCTTTTCATGTAGGATAATCTTTTAGCCCATGCGGGGAGCGTGTCCCCTTTCCACGCTTCCCGTTATGGGCTATTTGTCGTTCCGCAAAAGCATATCCGCTGTTGATGTGCTTTTGCAGGCCGACAAAGCCTATTGTTCTTTGACAAAGAAAGCGGCCTTTGGTGCGCAGCATAACAGGCAACGGGTACATTCCGTCTGTACCGAGCCGGGCGGCGGGTACGCCATGACCGCTTTTCCCCGTTGGGGAAAAGTCGAGCGAGAACTACCGCGCCGTAAAACAAGTTTAGCAGCTTGTGGGCGACGACATACAAGGCGGCACAATGATACTCCCGCGTTGAACACCCTCAAAGTATTGCGCGGCGCACCCATAAGCATGGGCCGGGGTGAAACTCCCGTGAGGTTGCAGCTAACAACCGCCCGTTTTTGCCTTTTGACGAATATAGTTTATCCATACAGGAAAAGGAGGTTTTTCTAATGGATAAAAAACAGACAATTACAACCGAACGCAAAATAGGGAAAATCACCTATCTTGTTCAAGCGTTGCCGAGTGAAAAGGCAACCGATACAATCCATAAAAAGATTGAGAAACTCATTGTAAAGGATTTGCAGAAAAAGCCCGGAAATCCGGGATTTTTAGCGTCCGAGTAGTGCATTAGGCGGCGGGATATGGTATAATGATAGCAACACATTATACCTGTTTATTCGGCTGTCGGAAAGGAGGACTAATGTTACAGTCGAATAAAATCACCGCCCTTTACTGCCGTTTAAGTCAAGAGGATATGCAAGCCGGAGAAAGCGGAAGCATACAGCACCAAAAAATGATACTTCAACGCTATGCGGACGAACACCATTTTTTGAACACAAAGTTTTTTGTGGACGACGGATTTTCCGGCGTGAGTTTTGAGCGCGAGGGGCTGCAAGCGATGTTGCAGGAAGTGGAAGCCGGACGAGTGGCGACGGTCATTACCAAAGACCTTTCCCGTCTTGGCAGAAACTATCTGAAAACGGGCGAACTCATAGAGATTGTATTTCCCGAAAACGGAGTACGCTATATCGCGATCAACGACGGAGTTGACACAGCGCGGGAGGATAACGAGTTTACCCCCTTGCGGAACTGGTTTAACGAGTTTTACGCCCGCGACACAAGCAAGAAAATCCGCGCAGTTAAACAGGCACAGGCGCAAAAAGGCGAGCGCGTCAACGGGGAATATCCATACGGCTATATCCCAGACCCGAACAACCGCCACCACCTTATACCCGACCCGGAAACCGCGCCGATTGTCAAACAGGTTTTCGCTATGTTTGTTAGCGGCGTGCGTATGTGCGAAATCCAAAAATGGCTTGCGGAAAACAAAGTCTTGACGATTGGAGCGTTGCGCTATCAGCGTACAGGACAGGCGCGGTATCAGCGGGCAATGATCGCCCCCTATACTTGGCCGGACAAAACGCTCTATGACATATTAGCAAGGCAGGAATATTTAGGGCATACCATAACCGCGAAAACTCACAAGGTATCCTACAAGTCGAAAAAGACCCGGAAGAACGAAGAAGAACAACGCTATTTCTTCCCAAACACCCATGAGCCGCTTGTTGACGAGGAAACCTTTGAACTTGCGCAAAAGCGGATTGCTACCCGCCACCGCCCGACAAAAGCAGCGGAGATTGATATTTTTTCCGGCTTGCTGTTTTGCGCTGGTTGCAGACATAAGATGTATTACCAACAGGGCGTAAATATCGAGCCGCGCAAGTTTTCCTATTCTTGCGGCGCATGGCGCAACAGGGCAAGGACAGGCAGCGAGTGTACCTCTCATTATATCCGCAAAAACGTACTTCTTGATTTAGTGCTGGAAGATATGCGGCGGGTTTTGCGGTATGTTAAGGAACACGAACAGGACTTTATCTGTAAAGCTACCGAGTACGGCGACATGGAAGCGAGAAAGGCATTAGCGCAGCAGCAAAAGGAACTTTTCAAAGCACAGGCGCGTATGACCGAACTTGACACGCTTTTCCGCAAGCTGTATGAGGACAACGCATTAGGCAGACTGACAGATGAACGGTTTGTGTTTCTAACTTCCGGCTATGAGGACGAAAAGAAATCCCTTGCCGCAAGGATAGACGAGTTACAACAGCAGATCGCAACCGTTACCGAGCGAAAAAGGGATATATCAAGGTTTATTCAGATTGTCGGGAAATACAGCGACATACAGGAATTGACCTATGAAAACGTCCATGAGTTTATCGACCGTATTTTGATACATGAATTAGACCGGGAAACCAACACCCGGAAAATCGAAATCCATTATAGCTTTGTCGGACAGGTTGATACCGAGCAGGAGCCGACGCAAGTTGTCAACCATGACCGCCGCAACATGGTAGATGTAAAAAGTATCGCTATCTAACC
>ERZ780178.791-NODE-791-length-22141-cov-11.841166_pt1 | contig 22141 bp, 18 predicted proteins | sample MGYA00511018_ERZ780178 | MGnify/ENA primary metagenome ERZ780178 (study PRJEB29588, sample SAMEA2151439) | human gut metagenome | biome: human gut; feature: human-associated habitat; material: faeces | place: Denmark | collected 2008/2010 ...
TTTGTGTGGTAACTTCATTCTACCAGAGCCTGCAAGCTATGTCTTCTTTTATGCTTTTTTTAATTTGCGCAACTTATTGTACCTTATCTATCTGGTGATCCGGCAAGTATGTTCCTTGATGTCCCTACCAGAATGCCAAAAAAAAGCTATCTGACTTCATTGTGAAATCAGATAGCTCTCTTCTATGATTTCTGAAATTATTCCCACTCCACGGTGGCGGGGGGTTTGGAGGTGATATCGTAGCAGATACGGTTGATGTGCTTCACCTCGCCTACGATGCGGTTGGACACCTTGTCCAGCAGATCGTAGGGCAGGCGCGACCACGTGGCGGTCATGAAGTCCTGAGACTGCACGGCGCGGAGAGCCAGCGTATAGTCATACGTGCGCTCGTCGCCCATGACACCCACGCTGCGCAGGTCGGTCAATACGGCGAAGAACTGGCTGGTGGTACGGTCAAGCCCCGCCAGCTTCATCTCCTCGCGGAAGATGGCGTCGGCCTCGCGGAGAATGGAAAGCTTCTCCTCGGTAATATCGCCGATGACGCGAATGGCAAGACCGGGGCCGGGGAAGGGCTGACGCCACACCAGCTCGTCGGGCAGGCCCAACTCGGTGCCCAGCTGGCGCACCTCGTCCTTGAACAGACGGCGCAGGGGCTCCACGATCTCCTTGAAGTCCACGCAGTCAGGCAGGCCGCCCACATTGTGGTGACTCTTGATGACGGCGCTTTCGCCGCCCAGACCGGACTCCACCACGTCGGGATAGATGGTGCCTTGGGCAAGGAAGTCCACAGCGCCGATCTTCTTGGCCTCCTCCTCAAACACGCGGATGAATTCCTCGCCGATGATCTTGCGCTTGCGCTCCGGCTCGGTGACGCCCGCCAGCTTGGCCAAAAAGCGAGGGCCGGCGTTGACACGGCGAACGTCCACGTGGAACTGGTGCTTCATCACCTGCTCCACCTGATCGCCCTCGTCCTTGCGCAGCAGGCCGTGATCCACGAAGATGCAGGTCAGCTGATCGCCCACGGCGCGCTGCAGCAGCGCAGCGGCCACGGAGCTGTCCACGCCGCCGGACAGCGCCAGCAGCACGCGGCCATCGCCGATCTGACGGCGGCACTCGACCACCGCCTCCTCCATATAGGAGGCCATGGTCCACTCAGGGCCGAAGCCGCAGATGGTATAGAGGAAATTCTTCAAGATCTGGGTGCCGTACTCGGTATGCAGCACCTCGGGGTGGAACTGCACGCCGTAGAGCTTCTTGTCGGCGCACTGCACCGCCGCGTGAAGGCAGCCCTCGGTGGAGCCGATGATCTCGAAGCCGGGCGCCATGCGCTCCACCTCCACGCCGTGGCTCATCCAGTAGACAGCCGTCTCCGGTACGTCAGCAAACAGCGGAGACGCCTTGTGGGTCAACTCCACCTTGCCGTATTCACGGGTCTCCGCCTTGCGGCACTGGCCGCCCAGCAGGTGCATCATCAGCTGCTCGCCGTAGCAGATGCCCAGCACAGGGATGCCCATTTCAAACAAAGCCTTGTCCACCATGGGAGCGTTGGGCTCAAACACGGTGGCGGGGCCGCCGGTAAAGATCAGCGCGTCGGGAGCGAAAGCGCGGATCTCCTCCATGGACATGCGGAAGGACTTGATCTCGCAGTACACGCCGCACTCACGGACGCGGCGTGCCACCAGCAGGTTATACTGGCCGCCGAAGTCCAGAACCAGAACCTTTTTCATGTCAGTCGTCCTCCCGGAAGATAATGCCGTTCTCGTCGGCGGATTCAATGACGGCCAGAGCCTTATAGGGAATATCCGGCATGGCGCGGAACTTGTCGCCGCCGCCCTGGAAGCCCTTTTCCACCGCCACGCCGATGCCCACCAGCTGGGCGCCGGCCTTTCTCACAATGTCCACCAGGCCGCCCATGGCGTAGCCATTGGCCATGAAATCGTCGATGATGAGAACACGGTCATTCTCACTGAGCCACTCCTGAGACACCAGCAGCGTCACCTTTTTCTTATACGTATAGGAGAAAATTTCACTCTGGATCAGGCCGCTTTCGATGTTGTCGCTCTTGGCCTTCTTGGCAAACAGCATGGGAACGCCGTACCGCTCGGCACACACGGTGGCCAGTGCGATACCGCTGGCTTCGGCGGTCAACACCACCGTGGCCTTACTGGTATCGAAATACTTAGCAAATTCGTCCGCGATATCGCCCAACAGCTTGGTGTCTACCCGGTGGTTCAAAAAACCGTCGATCTTGATGATATTACCCGGCAGCACCTTGCCCTCGCGGCGGATGCGTTCCTTTAACTGCTCCATAGGAAAAGACCCCCTCATAATAAATTGATACTATCATACCCCGCCGGGAAATAAATTACAACTGACAAATACCCTAACAATTCCGTCGTAAAAACGGGCATTTTGACACTTCACACAAAGAAAAGCACACCTTATCAAAAGCATAAGGTGCGCTTTTACAGGCGGTCAGAATTTCAGCAGCACGCCCACCAGCGCCGCCGCACCGATGAACACGATGGGGTGCAGCTTCTTGGTAGCAGGCACCCAGCGGGTCAGCACCAGGATCACGGCCGCCAGCGCGATCTCCTTCCAGCGGAAGAAGGCCAGGCCGGAGGCGGAGGTATCCACCAGACTCAGCAGCACCACGCCGATGCCGGCAGAGGCCACCATGGCGGTGGAGGCGGGCCGCAGACCATAGAAGGCCGCGTCCACAAACTTGTTATTGCGGAACGCCTTCAGGAATCCGGCAATGACAAGGATAATGACGATGGAGGGAAACACCAGTCCCAATGTGGCGACTATGGCACCCAGCACGCCTGCCGTTTCAAAGCCCACGTAGGTGGCCATATTGACGCCGACGGGGCCGGGGGTAGACTCGCTGACGGCCAGCATGTCCGCCAGCTGAGACTGGGTGAACCAGCCGGTGCGCTCCGCCATATCCGACAGGAAGGGCAACGTGGCCAATCCGCCGCCGATGGCGAACAGGCCGGTCTTGAAGAATTCATAGAACAGCTGCAAATAAATCATTTTTTGGCACCTCCCACATTACGGAGAATAATGCCCGCCACAGCCGCCGCCAGCACAAACAGCACCGGCGAAAGATCCGTCAGCAGCGAGGCGGCCAGCACCGCCGCGAAGATCAGCGCGCCCCACACGTCCTTCACCGCGCCCTGCCACAGCTTCAGCGTGGCGTTGAAGATCAGCACGCAGACGCAGACGCGGATACCGGCAAAGGCGTTCTGCACCCACTCCAGATGAGAAAAGCTGGTGATAAGGCCCGCCAGCAGCGTGATAATGATCAGCGAGGGAAACACGATGCCCAGCGTGGCAACAATGCCGCCCAGAATACCCTTGCGCTTCTGGCCGATAAAGGTGGCGGTATTGACGGCGATGATGCCCGGCGTACACTGGCCAATGGCGAAATAGTCCGTCAGTTCCTCGTCGGTGGCCCAGCCCTTGTTCTCCACCACCTCACGCTGCAGGATGGGCAGCATAGCCATGCCGCCGCCAAAGGTCATGACGCCCACCTTGGCAAACGTCAGAAACAGCTCCAAGCACTCTTTCAATGAAAACACCTCTTTTATATGGTCATTTTTTATTCCGCGTAGCCGTACAGTCCCCGCACGGACACCTCGCCGCACCGCAGGGTCTCCACCGCACCGCTGCCGTGCCGCACCACAAGGCCGTACTGGGGGTCGATATCCAGCGCCGTCACTGTTTCATCCGTTTGCAGGATGTGCACCTGCCGCCCCAGATTCAGGCACAGCTGCCGGTAATCGTCCAGATAGGTCTCCGGGGCACACAGGTGACGGAATGCCTGCCGCAGCGCGTCCACCAATGCCGTTTCCAGCGTTTCCCGCTCCACATCGTAGCCCTCCGCCGCCAGCGAGGTGGCGATCTTCGCCACCTCCGGAGAGAAATCTTCCGGCCGCTGCCGCAGGTTGACGCCGATGCCCACTACCACATAATCCACGCCGCCGTCCGCCAGCGACACCTCCGTCAGAATGCCCACCAGCTTTTTGCCATTCAATACCAGATCGTTGGGCCACTTGATGCGCACGTCCGCCCCGGTCACGCGGCGGATCGCCAGCACGGCGGAGGCCGAGACCATAGCCGTCAGGGGCAGCAGGCCCTCCGGCGACGCCACAGGCCGCCACAGCATGGACAGGTACAGTCCCAATCCGGCAGGCGACTCGAAGCCCCGGCCCATACGGCCCCGGCCCGCCGTCTGCCGCGCCGCGATGACGGCGGTGCCGTCCTCCGCGCCCTGCTGCGCCAGCGCCTTACACACAGTATTGGTGGAGTCCACCGTTTCATAGCGGTAGAGCATCGGCTGTTCCATTGCGCCGCCCCCTTTCATTTGTGCCCCATATTACCACGTTTTCCCCGGTCAGTAAAGGAAAAAATCATCTGGTGCTCTTGACAGTATCATAGCGTGCGGGGTATCATGTTTCCATTCTTTTCCTGATCAGGAGGGTCTTGTCATGACTTCACGAAAGCTGGTCTATACCGCGCTGTTTGCCGCACTGACGGCGGCAGGCGCGTTTCTGCGTATCCCGCTGGGGGTCTCCTCCATCACGCTGCAATTTCTGTTCACCGCCATGGCGGGTGTGCTGCTGGGCGCCGGGTGCGGTGCGCTGAGTCAGGCAGTCTATGTGGCGCTGGGGTTGATCGGTCTGCCCATCTTTACCACCGGCGGCGGCTTCGCCTACGTACTGCAGCCCACCTTCGGCTTTCTGCTGGGGCTGATCCCCACTGCCGCCGTGATCGGCGCCCTGACACGGCGCAATGCCTCTCCGGTGCGGGTGGCGCTGGCCTGCGTGGCGGGACTGGCGGTGCTGTACGCCGTGGGCGTGCCCTATATGGCGCTGATCCTCAACGGCTACATGGGCAAGGGCATGAGCGTGTCCGGGCTTCTGTGGGCGGGCATGCTGCCGTTCCTGCCCGGCGACGCCATCAAAATCGCCGTGACGGCGCTGCTGTGTCCCCTGCTGCGCAAGCGCATTCCCGGTCTGGGGTAAGCGGCGCGTATTTACAACGCCGCCGGGGAATGCTATAATGATATGATAAACTTGTAAAGGAACGGTGCCTATGGAGCTGCACGCCAAGCGTGTCCGCGCACAACTGAATCTGTTCAAGCCCGTTATGACCAGCTGTTCACTGGAGGCCAGCCGAAAGGGGCAGGATAAGCTGGGCGAGCTGATGACCGCTCTGCACCGCAGCGAGATCATGACGAAGAACCATGATTTCCAGCACTTTCAGGGTGCGTGGATCATGCCCCAGGATCAGCGGCGGGGCGGCGTGGTGCTGTATCTCCACGGCGGCGGCTACACCTGCGGAAGTCTGGAATACGCCAAGGGCTTTTCCTCGGTGCTGGCGGCGGAGTGCGGCGTGCGGGTGTTCTGCGCGGCGTACCGTCTGGCCCCGGAGCACCGGTATCCCGCGGCGGTGGAGGACGCACTGGAGGCCTATCAGTACCTGCTGAAAAAGGGCTACGCGGGCCACCAGATCCTGCTGTGCGGCGAAAGCGCCGGCGGCGGACTGATCTACGCCCTGTGCCTGAAGCTGAAGGAGCTGGGACTGCCCCTTCCTTGCGGCCTGATCGGCATTTCGCCGTGGACGGACCTCACCGGCAGCGGCAAATCCTACGAGGAAAACCGGGAGGTCGACCCCTCCATGTCGCCGGAGCTGCTGCAATTTTACGCCAAGTGCTACACCGACGATCCCGCCAATCCGCTGTGCTCGCCGCTGTTCGGCGATCTCACGGGCTTTCCGCCGTCGCTGCTGTTCGTGGGCGGGGACGAGGTGATGCTGGACGACACCCGGATGCTCCACCAAAAGCTGGTGAAAAGCGGCTGCCGCAGCAAACTGATCGTAGCGCCGGAGCGGTGGCACGCCTATGTGCTGTACTGTCTCAGCGAGAACATGCCCCAGGACTTCGAGACCATCAACCTCTTTATGGACAAGGTGCTGTCCCCCGCCCGGAGCCTGCGGTGGATGAAGCTGGACAACGCCGCCAAAATTTATCCCGCCGCCAAGCGGCGCAACTGGAACAACTTCTTCCGCATCTCCGCCACCCTTACCGAGCCGGTGGACGTGGCGGTGCTGCGCAGTGCGCTGGACGTGACGGCACGGCGCTTCCCATCCATCGCCGTGCGGCTGCGGCGGGGTATGTTCTGGTACTATCTGGAGCAGATCCCCCACTCCCCCGCCATTCAGGAGGAAAAAAGCTGCCCGCTGGCCCACGTGCCCTTCCACGAGGTGCGGCAGTGCGCCTTTCGTGTACTGGTCTATCATAACCGGTTCGCGGTGGAATTTTTCCACGCGCTGACCGACGGCACCGGCGGACTGACCTTTTTCAAGACGCTGCTGGCGGAGTATCTCAGCCAGAAATACGGCCTGACCATCCCCGCCGGGGACGGCGTGCTGGGCCGGTTGGAGGAGCCGGACGCCGAGGAGCTGGAGGACAGCTTCCTGCGCTATGCCGGAAACATAAAGGCCAGCCGCAAGGAGGCCACCGCGTGGCACCTGACCGGTACGCCGGAGAAGGACGGCTTCAAGGATCTTGTGACCCTGATGATCCCGGCCCCGGCGCTGAAGGAGTGCGCCAAGGCCCACGGTGTGACAGTGACGGAGCTGCTGTGCGCCGCCATGATGCAGGCCATCTGCCAGCTGCAGGCGGAGAAGGTGCCCCAGCGGCGGCTGCGTAAGCCGGTGAAGGTGCTGCTGCCGGTGAACCTGCGGAGCCTGTTCCCCAGCAAGACGCTGCGGAACTTCGCGTCCTATATCACGCCGGAGGTGGATCCCCGGATGGGCGACTACACCTTTGACGAGATCTGCGCCGCCGTGCACCACCGGATGGGACTGGAAAACAATCCCCAGACCATGCGGGCCAAGTTCGCCGCCAATGTGGCCAGCGAGCAGTCGCCCCTGCTGCGGGTGATGCCGCTGTTCATCAAGAATCTGGCTATGAAGGCGGTGTTCGACACGGTGGGCGAGTGCAAGTCCTGCCTGTGCCTGTCCAATCTGGGGGTGGTGCGTCTGCCGGAGGTAATGGCTCCCTATGTGGCGCGGATGGATTTCATCATCGGCGTACAGGCCAAGGCCCCCCACAACTGCGGCGTCCTGACGTGGAACGACACCGTGTATATCAACTGTATCCGCAGCATCCGGGAACCGGAGCTGGAATTGCATTTTTACCGCGTGCTGCATCAGCTGGGCCTCCCCGTAAAGGTGGAGAGCAACCAGCGGTAACGCGGGAAAGGAGCGCATCATGTATTGTGTCAAATGCGGCGTAGAGCTGGCCGACAGCGAGAAGGTCTGTCCCCTGTGCGGTACGCGGGCCTTTCACCCGGATATGCCGCCCCAGCAGGGCCAGCCGCCCTATCCTGTCGACCACCGTCCCCACACGGAGGAGGTCAGCCGTTCCGGCGTACTGTTTCTGCTGACGGTACTGGCGCTGCTGTCGGCGGTGCTGTTCATTCTGTGCGACTGGCGCATCAACGGCTCCATCGTCTGGTCGGGGTACGCCTCCGGCGGTGTGGCGCTGCTGTATGTGCTGGTGGCGCTGCCCCTGTGGTTCCGCCGCCCCAATCCAGTGATCTTCGTGCCCATCGACTTTGCGGCCATTGGGCTGTACCTGCTGTATATCAACTTCGCCACGGGCGGACACTGGTTCTTGTCCTTCGCCTTCCCGGTAACGGGCGCTATCGGAGTGCTGGTGACGGCCATGGTGGCGCTGCTGCGGTATCTGCCCGGCGGACACCTGTATGTGTTCAGCGGGGCGCTGATGCTCTCCGGCGGCGTGGCGGTGCTGATCGAGTTTCTCATCAACCTCACCTTCCAGCTGCACGAGACATTCTTCTGGTCGCTGTACCCGCTGACCGCCGGCGTACTGCTGGGCGGCATGCTGCTGGTGGTGGCCATCTGCAAGCCGCTGCAAAGGTCGCTGCACAGGAAGTTTTTTATTTAAGCGCTTTCCCTCGCCGCGCAGCGGCCAAAGCCTCCCTCACAGAGGGAGGTGTCTCGGCGTAAGCCGAGACAGTGGGAGAGAACAAAAGCCCCAAATTCTCTCCCTCAGTCACCTTCGGTGACAGCCCCCTCTCAGAGGGGGCCTTGGCTTCTGCGCCTCGCCGCTATTTTCAATCATGCCGCGAAGCGGCATACCGCAACTCTTCACTATTATCTCTTCTCTGATTAAAAAATGCACCCCAAAGGGGTGCATTTTTTAATCTAATGCATCTCTGCTGTTAAACACATCGTTGATGCTGCCGTAGGGGTCGGGATGGCTTTCCGGCTCCGGCGATGCGGCGTCGAAGCTGCCCTTCATCTTCAGCTCCTGCCACTGCTCCTTGGTAATCAACAGCTGCCGGGGCTTGCTGCCCTCGAAGGGGCCCACGATGCCCCTCTCCTCCATCTGATCCACCAGACGGGCGGCGCGGGAATAGCCCAGCTTCAAGCGTCTTTGCAGCATGGACACGCTGGCCTGTCCCGTTTCCAGAATGACCTCCACCGCCGCGCCCAGCAGCTCGTCGCAGCCCTCGTCGCCATCGGCGGGAGCGCTGCCGCCGGCGGACTTGCCGCCGCCCTTTTCGCTCTGCTTCATGACCTCCTCGATCTTCTCCATGACCTCGTCGGAGTAGTCGGCGGCGCCGCTCTCCTTGACGAAGTTCACCACACGCTCGATCTCCTCCGGCGTGATGAAGCAGCCCTGTACACGGGTGGGCTTCTGGTTGCCCAGCGGGAAGTAAAGCATATCGCCTTTACCCACCAGCTTTTCCGCGCCGGTGGTATCCAGAATGATGCGGGATTCCAGCGACGACGCCACCGCAAAAGCGATACGGCTGGGGATGTTGGCTTTCATCAGACCGGTGATCACGTCAGACGAGGGTCGCTGGGTGGCGATGACCAGGTGCATACCGGCGGCACGGCCCATCTGGGCCACGCGGCAGATGGATTCCTCCACCTCCTTGGCAGCCACCAGCATCAGGTCGGCCAGCTCGTCGATGACCACCACCACGGTGGGCAGCTTCTTCAGCTCGGGGTCGCTCTCGCACAGGGCGTTGAAGCCCGCCAGATCCTTGACGCCCCGCTCGGAGAACATCTTATACCTCTTCATCATCTCGTACACCGCCCATTGCAGCGCACCGGCGGCCTTTTTCGGGTCGGTGACCACGGGGATCAGCAGATGGGGAATGCCGTTATAGGGGGCCAGCTCCACCATTTTGGGGTCCACCATGATGAAGCGCACCTCGTCGGGGGTGGACTTATACAGCAGGCTGACGATCAGCGAATTGGTACACACGGACTTACCGGAACCGGTGGTACCGGCGATCAGCACATGGGGCAGCCGGGCGATATTGCCCACGATGGCGCTGCCGCCGATGTCCTTACCCACGGCGAAGGCCACGGTGCTGGGATGGTTGGTAAACTCCCGGCTCTCGATCACGTCCCGGATACGGACGGCGGTGACAGCCTTGTTGGGCACCTCGATGCCCACGGCGGAGATCTTGCCGGGGATAGGTGCGATACGCACGCCGGTAGCGCCCAGCGCCAGAGCGATATCATCGCTGAGATTGGTGAGCTTGCTGAGCTTCACGCCCTGATCCAGTGTGAACTCATAGCGGGTGACGCTGGGGCCGTGGACGACCTCGCCGGGATGAGCGTCTACCCCGAAGGAGGACAGCGCCGACGCCAGCCGCTGGGAGTTGAGCCGCAGCTCCGCGCCCACCTCCTGATGGTTGTCGTCGGTATTTTCATCCAGCAGCGTGATGGGCGGGTAGCGGTAGGCTCCCTCCCCCTCGGCCAACTCCTTTTCGATGGCCTCGCTGACCTCGGCGGTGGCGCTTTCCACCTCCGCCCGGACGGCTTCCTTCCGCTTCTTCTCCGACAGCGGCTCCTTGACCGGTGCGGGAGTCGACGCCGGTTCAGGCTGGGGCGCCGCAGGCGCTTCCGCCGGAGCCAGCGTGGGATCCAGCAGCTCCGCCGGGGTCTTTACGTCGCCGGAGCGGCCGGGGAACAGACTCTTGCCGGAAGGCTGCAATGCGGCGGCCTCGCGGCTGGGCTCTCCCGCCGGTTCGTCGTCCAGCGGAATGTCGATATTGGCTCGCCGTTTTCTGGCAGTCGGTGTAACGGCAGATTCCTTTACAGACTTTGCAGGACGGGCGGGTGATTCCTCCTCGTCGTCATAGTAGTCGTCCTCGTCCTCCCACCGGGCGCGTTCCTCGGCCCGGCGCTTCATCTCCGCCGCCAGCTCGGCAGGCTTGATCTGCAGCGCGCCCAGCACCGCCAACAGCGTCAGCAGAATGGTCAGGATCAGGGACACCACGCGGCTGAGCAGCGCCTCCATGGCCACCGCCAGCAAACCGGACACCACGCCGCCGCACAGCAGGGACTGGCCGTCCTTCCACATGGGCTTGATGTTCTCCAGTGAGAAGGCATAGCCGCCGCGGGACAGCAGCAGATGCAGCACCATGCCCACCAGCACCGGCAGCAGCAGCGTGCAGGTGGTGCGCAGCTTCACCGGGCGGCCCTTGTGGCCTACCAGCACGATGCCGGCATACAGCAGCGCCGGAGCCGCCAGCCAGTAGCCATAGCCCAGACAGCCCTTCAGCACATTGGCCAGAAACGTCAGCAGAATGGCGTCCACGTTAAAGTACGTCACCAGCACACACAGAGCCAGCAGCAGGCACACGATGCCGCCGATGATCCGCGCCTGGGCGTTATAGGTGGGAGGCGGCGGGGCGGAGCGGCGTTTGCTGCCGCTCTTGGCGGAGCTCCCGGCGTTTTTCTTCTTTGGTGTATTCGCCATAGCTTACCTCACTTAATGGCGTTGAGCAGTAGCGTCAGCAGGCCCGCCGCCCAGCAGTAATACGCAAACGCGCCGAAGCGGCCCTTTTCGGCCACCATGCGCAGCAAACGGATGCAAACATAGCCCACCACTGCGGCGGTGACAACGCCCACCAGATACATGGGCACCTCCGCCCAGACGATCCCGGTCTCGATGGCATCCTTCAAACTGAGGATGTTGGCGCCCAGCACGGCGGGAATGGACAGCAGGAAGGAAAACCGCACGGCAAACTTCCGCTCAAAGCCCATGAAGCAGCCGGTGGTGATGGTCATGCCGGAGCGGGAGATGCCGGGCATGGTGGCGATGGCCTGCCCCACGCCCACTACCAGCACATCCGCCAGTGTGGCATTGCGCTCGGTCTTGCGGCCCTTGCGTACCAGATCACAGGCGAACAGCAGGAAGCCCGTCACCACCAGCGCCGCGCCGATAAAGACCATGTTGTTGCTGAGGGCCTGCACCTGCTTATGGATGGGCAGGACGGCGAACAGCGGCAGCGTGCCCACGATAATCAGCAGGATCAACCGCCGGGCGGGCGGCACCTGGCGGGGCGTTGTGCCGTGGGCCAGATCGTTGACGCCGTGGATCAGCTCCATCACCATGTCGCAGATATCCCGCCAGTAGGCCACGAACACCGCCACCAGCGTGCCCAGATGCAGCAGCACGTCAAAGAACTCCGGCACCGCCGTGTCGATGTTCAGTAGGTTCTGGGCGATGGACAGATGGCCGGAGCTGGAGATGGGCAGGAACTCCGCGATGCCCTGTACCAGCCCCAGCAGGAAGGAAGAAAAATATGTCATAGAGTCACCTCATGTCGTATCCGAATACGTTTTGTCATATCCGGCAGATAAATTACAGTTTGTTATCGGTTGTCGCAGAAGATATCAAATATAGTATACCATATCCATGAAAAAAATGCCACTGTTATTTATAACAGTGCAGCGCAAAACTCATCTCTGTCATTCCGAGGAGCGAAGCGACGTGGAAATCCGTGCTTGGCCCCCCTCTGAGAGGGGGCTGTCACCGCAGGTGACTGGGGGAGAGAATTTGAGATTTTGTTCTCTCCCTCCGTCATGACCTACGGTCATGCCACCTCCCTCACAGAGGGAGGCTTCAGAAACGGATTGCCACGCCAGTCTGCGGACTGGCTCGCAATGACAGGCTTTTTTTACAAATTGAAAAAGAGACGGCTTGCGCCGTCTCTTTTGTGCTATTCGGTTTCGTCCTCCACAGGTGGCCATATCTGAATACTGGTCTGCCACTTGTCGTAGCAGCCGTCTGTCCTCCACTCGTGCCACAACGTCAATGCGTCCCGGAAGGGATAGACCGGCTTTGTCTGCCGAACGTAGTTGCACCAGCTATACAGCGACGGCATCTCCGGTGTCAGCATTTCGGCATCGTACAGGAGATAGGCCCGAACATTCCCGCTGTGATCCATCCGCGACCACTCCGCGATAATGCCTGTGTTCTGTGTGGTGCCGAAGATGTTGGTGGTCTCATAGCTGCCGCTCTTCACCGAGTAGAAGTCCGCCGTATAGGACTGGCCGTCTTTCTCGCACAACAGGCGGCCGCTGTTCCATCCGCCGGGGCTCCACGACTCCGCGTTGCCCTGCCACACGGGCCAGATCTCCATACCCTCCGCAAGGCAGTCTCCGGACGACCGGTCGATCACCGCATAGTGCAGCACGATAGCCCGCTGTCTGCCCGCTTCCTCCACCAGCACCACTACATGGGTCACAAAGCCCTCATAGAGATCATATGCCCGATAGGTATAGCGGTAGCTGCCGTCCGACTGCTTCTCCGCGTCGATATAGTGCCAGCGGGGTGGCGTGTCATCGTTCCACACTGATGTGGTGACCTCGCGGTAGGTATCGTCCTCATACAAAGGCTCTGTCTCCGTATAGACCTTCACCGCGCCGGACAGCCGCGCCACTTCCTCCGCCGTCAGGTCATCCAGCACCTTTTCCGGAAAGCCCAGCGTCAGCAGCTCCGCCCGGACGGCCGCGTCCTGAGGCGCGTCGTCACGCACCTGCCAGTCCATGGGATACCGCTGGCCCAGGAACATGGTCAGCAGCATCGCCGCCAGCGTCAGCCCCAGATAGCCCCACAGCACCGCCGCCGAGGGCAGGCGCACCGGTGCGGCATGGATGGCGTAGCCCGTGTCCGAAAGGGAGCGGGCCAGCTTTACCAGATTCCGCAGGATCACAATATACACGATCAGCACCGGCAGCACTGCCAGCCAACCTTCCAGCTTCAAAAAGGCCAACGCGCCCAGCACCACATAGAAGATCACCAGCGCACCGGCGGCAGGCGCGGCGGGCTCTTCCGCACCGGCGGCGCGGGACACACCCACCATGCCCCGCCACAGGCCGATATACAGCGCGAAGGTCATGACCATGACCGCATAGGCCGGGACGTACTTTACATCCACCGGCAGGGCTTCCAGCACGAAGGACGCACTGCGCACCGCGGCGATGACGATGGACAGCCGCCAGCACCATCGCAGGGCTTTGTTCTCTTGCCGCAGGGTGCGGAAGCCCAGCACCATCAGGATGCCGCCCAGCGCGGGCAGGAGCAGATCCAGATACAGGAAGTTGAAGGTGATGGTGGTCAGACCCATGCCCCACAGCACCAGCCACATGGCCTCGCGCCAGGGATTCACATCTGCCATGGCTGGCGGCAAACCAGAGGCGTCCTCACGCAGCAGCTGATCAAACCGCAGATCGTCACTCACAGAAGTCACCTCCCAACAGCCGCCGCAGCTTTTGCCGCAGGCGGTACAGCCGCCCCTCCACCGCACGCTCTGTCAGGCACAGCTCGGCGGCCATCTGGGCGGTGGACTGGCAGTAGTAGTATTTTCGATAGAACAGGCCACGCTCCTCCGGCAGCAGACCCGCGATAGCGGCCTGTAGCCGCTGCTGCCGCTCACGGCGCAGCAGCTCCTCCTCGGCGCTGCCGCCGGTGTGGGGAACGTCCTCCTCCAGCGGCGCGTCGGTCTGGGCGCGGCGGGCACGGTTCAGGGCGGCGTTGCGGCTCAGCACTGTCAGCCACGCTTTCAGCGTGCCCTTTTCACCGTCAAAGCTGCCCGCCGTCTGCCAGATCTTCAGGGAGATATCGGCATAGCACTCCTCCCGATCCCGCTCGTCAGTCAGGATGGGCCGCAGAACGTACCGGATCAGTGGCCCGTACTGCCGCAGAAGCGCGTGCAGCGCAGCCTCATCGCCGCCCGCGATCTTCTCCATCAATATGCGCTCGTCCACCCGTATCTCCCTCCCCTCCTGTTGTGTCTCTACTCTATACTACACCATTTTCGCCCAAAACCCACGGAAAATTTTTGTGGGGATAGAAAAATGCCCTGACGCGGCGCGTCAGGGCGGGGTTCTCTTTTCTATTCAGGTTGGAATGAAATACGCGGTGGCCTGAGGGCAGGCCGCCCTACGGAATGTCAAAATCGCCAGATTCCATGCCAGTTTTAGCTCATTTCATTTGCTCCAATGCGGCGCGGGCGGCGGACTGCTCCGCCTCCTTCTTGCTGTGGCCGGAGCCAAGGCCCACCACCTGACCGTTCAGCGTCACCGCCACGGCGAACACCTTGGCGTGATCCGGGCCGCTCTCGGACACCAGCTCATAGTGCAGCACCTGATTGGGCTTGCGCTGCACCAGCTCCTGCAATTCGGTCTTGCAGTCCCGGCGGCGGCTCTCCACCACCTGCTCCTGCTCCTTCTCCAGTAGGATACGGTGGATCAGGGCGCGAGCCTCGTCAATACCGCCGTCCAGATACACGGCGGCCAGCACCGCCTCTACCGCGTCCGCCAGAATGGACGGACGGCGGCGGCCGCCGCCGCTCTCCTCGCCCTTGCCCAGCAGTAGGAATTCACCCAGACGCAGGCTCTGCGCCACCTCGTGCAGACTTTCCTCGCACACCAGCGCGGCGCGGATACGGGTCAGCTCACCTTCCGGCAGGTCAGGATGCTTGCGGTACAGAAAGTCCGCCGACACGAAGCCCAGCACCGCATCCCCCAGAAACTCCAGCCGCTCGTTGCTGCTGATGCCCATGGTGCGGTGCTCGTTGGCGTAGGAGCTGTGGTACAGCGCAGCGCGCAGCAGCTGCTGATCCTTGAACTGATAGCCCAATCTTTGTTCCAATTGATGTAACGGTTCCATTCTCTCATCCCTTCCGGGCCGTCGCCCACAGGATCCGCCATGTGGGATCCCATGGGCGGTGGCCCAAAATCAATTCTCGAAAAGAAAACCCCACAATGTGGGGTTTTCTTTTCTATGTACAAGTATTTCACTCAATGTGGTTGCTGAGATAGCGGACGCAATCGCCCACAGTCTTGAGAGACTGCAGATCCTCTTCATCGATCTCGCCGATGTCGAATTCCTCCTCCATCGCCATCACCAGCTCCACCAGATCCACGGAATCCGCGCCCAGATCGTCCACAAAGGAACTATCCATGGTCACTTCGTCTGCATCAATGGCAAACTGCTCCGCGATCAGATCTTGCATGGTTTTGAAGATCGTCTCCGGTGTCATAGGAAGTTACTCCTCCTTTCAGATTGCATTATCTTGAAAAATAATACGGCAATCCTACTGGCCTGTCAATACTTTTTTCGTAAAATTATTTTGAATTATGCATTCAGCGTCATTTCGTCCACATGGGCGGCGATCTCGTCCACCAAGCCGCTGGCCGCCACCTCCCTGGCCTGACCGATGGCGTTTTCGATGGCCTCGTCATTGGAGGAGCCGTGGGCCTTGATGACCGGCTTGGAGATGCCGATAAAGGCGGTGCCGCCCACCTTGTTGGGGTCCAGCTGCGCCTTGAAGGCGTTCAGCCCCGGCAGCACCATAGCGCCCGCCAGCTTCGTCAGCAGGTTTTTCTTGAAGATGCCCTTCAGGCAGCTTCCGGCGTAGGAGCCGATGCCCTCGATGGTTTTCAGCATCACGTTGCCGGAGAAGCCGTCCGTCACCAGCACGTCGCAGCCGCCCTTGATGGCCTCCTTGGCCTCGATATTGCCGATAAAATTCAGCTTGGGCTGCTCCAGCAGCAGCGCCCGGGTCTGACGCTGGAGGTCGGTGCCCTTCTCCGCCTCCACGCCGATGTTGAGAAGGCCCACGCGGGGATTCTCGATCCCCAGCACGTGGCGGGCGTAAAAGCTGCCCAGATAGGCGAATTGCAGCAGGTACTCCGGCGTACACTCGGCGTTGGCGCCGCAGTCGATCAGCACGCAGCGTCCGGTGGTGGTGGGCATGACAGGAGCCATGGCGGCCCGGCGAATGCCCCGCACACGCTTGGTAATGAGGGTAGCGCCGGTCAACAGCGCGCCGGTGGAGCCGGCGGAGATAAAGGCGTCGCCCTTGCCGTCCCGCAGCAGGGTCAGGCCCACGCCCATGGAGCTGTCCTTCTTCCGGCGGAACACCGTGGCGGGATCGTCCTCCATGGTAACTTCCTCGGTGGTGGGCACGATATCCATGCCCTGAGGCAGCTCCTGTACGCCGCACTGGGCGAGCGCTTCCCGGATGGCGGTCTCGTCGCCGGTGAGGGTGATGTCCACGCCCCAGCGCTTCTGTCCCTGCAGGGCACCCTTGACGATGGCCAGCGGCGCGTTGTCGCCGCCCATGGCGTCTACGATGATCCTCATTGGGAAAGCACCTCCTCCCGAATTTCCTCGATGATGGCCAGCGACCGCTGGCTCAGCTCCGCGTTTTTGTTGCGCTTGCCCTTCACCCGGTGGTCAAGGGGCGGGATAATGCCGAAATTGATATTCATAGGCTGGAACTCCGCCACGGACTCGTTGCTGACATACAGACCCAGTGCGCCGATGGCGGTTTCTCTGGGAAAGTCGATGGGTTCCTTGCCCAGCAGACGCCGGGCCAGCTCCACGCCCACCAGAAAACCGCTGGCACAGGACTCTACATAGCCCTCCACGCCGGTCATCTGTCCGGCAAAGGCAATGCGGGGGTCGCTCTTGAGCCGGTAATACCGGTCAAGAAGCCGGGGCGAATCCAGATACGTATTGCGGTGCATGACGCCGTAGCGCAGGAACCGGGCGTCGTGAAGGGCGGGGATCATGGAGAACACCCGCTTCTGCTCCGGCCATTTCAGGTGGGTCTGGAAGCCCACCAGATTATAGATGGTGCCGTCGGCGTTGTCCTTGCGCAGCTGCACCACCGCGTAGGGATCGCGGCCCGTTTTCGGATCAGGCAGTCCCTTGGGCTTTAAGGGGCCGAACCGCAGGGTATCCTCGCCCCGGCGGGCCATGACCTCCACTGGCATGCAGCCCTCGAACACATTCTTATCCTCGAAGCCGTGGACTTCCGCCTCCTCGGCGGCGGTCAGCGCCTGCCAGAAGGCCAGGTACTGCTCCTTGTCCATGGGGCAGTTGATGTAGTCCGGCGTACCCTTGTCATAGCGGCTGGCGAAGTAGGCGCTGGTCATGTCCACGCTGTCAAAGGCCACCAGCGGTGCGGCGGCATCGAAGAAATGCAGGGTATCGGTGCTGCCGAACAGCGCCGCCAGCTTGTCCGCCAGCGCGTCGGAGGTCAGCGGGCCGGAGGCGATGACCACATCGCCCTCGGGAATGTCCGTCACTTCCTCCGCCACTACGGTAATATTGGGGTGATTACGGATGGCTTCCGTCACCATGGCGGCAAAGCCGTGGCGATCCACCGCCAGCGCACCGCCGGCAGGCACCGCCGTGGCGTCGGCGCACCGTAGGATCAGGCTGTCCAACCGCCGCAGCTCCTCCTTGAGAAGTCCTACGGCGTTTTCCAGCCCTGCGCCCCGCAGAGAATTGGAGCAGCACAGCTCGGCAAAATCATCGGTCACGTGGGCAGGGGTGCGCTTGAGGGGCTTCATCTCCCGCAGCGTCACGGAAATGCCCCGCTGGGCCAGCTGCCACGCGCATTCGCTGCCGGCAAGGCCCGCGCCGATCACAGTTACATGGTTCATTCCCCGCCGCCTTTCTCCGCCGCCTTTTTGGCAGTAGTCTTTTTGGTGGTGGCCGCTTTCTTTGTGGTGGTTTTCTTCGCCGTCGTGGTTTTCTTCGCGGCGGTGGTCGTCGTCTTTTTTGCCGCCGTGGTCTTGGCCGTCGTCTTTTTGGCAGCAGACTTCTTGGCGGGCTTTTCCTCGGCAGGTGCTTCCGCCGCTGTCTCAGCGGTGGTCTCGCCGCCCTCAGCGGCAGCATCCTTCTTGCGGTGATAGCCCCGCTTGTCCTCCGGCAGGAAGTTGGCGCACTTCTCGTTGATGCAGAAGGGCTTGCTGAAGCCGCGGCCCGCCCGCTTGAACATGGTCTGGCCGCAGAGCGGGCAGTCCTCCTTGGTGGGCACATCCCACGTCATGAAATCGCAGGTGCGGTCGCCTTTTTTGTTGTTGGCGAACTCGCAGCAGTAGTAGGTATACTGCTTGCCGGAGGTCTTGCTGGTACCGCTGCGCTTCATGAGCCGTCCGCCGCACTTGGGGCAGCGGCCCGGCATCTCCACCACCAGCGGCATGGTAAAGGTGCACTCCGGATAGCCGGGGCAGGCCAGGAACGGGCCGAACCGCCCCTCCCGCTCCACCAGATTGCGGCCGCACACGGGGCACAGCTCATCGCTGACGGTGGGCTCGGGGCGGATATAGTCGCCCGCTTCGGCGTCGGTCAGGTGTTGGGCGAAGCCGTCGTCATAGAACTGGCGCAGCACCTGCTTCCAGGGCAGCTTGCCCTCCTCCACGTCGTCCAGACGCTGCTCCATGTTGGCGGTAAATTTCAAATCAGCGATATCGGAGAAATACTTCTCCATCCACGTGGTGACCGCCTTGCCCAGATTGGTGATATACAGGCACTTGCCCTCTTTCTTCACATAGCGGCGGTCAAGAATGGTGGACACCGTGGGTGCGTAGGTGGAGGGACGACCGATGCCGTTTTCCTCCATGGCCCGGATCAGCGCCGCCTCGGTATAGTGGGCGGGCGGCGTGGTGAAGTGCTGTGCGGGCGCGAAGTCCTTCAGCGTCAGGGGCTCGCCCTCCTTCAGATCAGGCAGGGTGGGCTCCTTCTCCTCCTTGTCGTCGTCATCCCGGCTCTCCTCGTACACGGCGGTATAGCCGGAGAATTTCAGCTTGCTGGCGGTGGCCCGGAACAAATGCGCGTCGGCGCTGATATCCACGGACACGCTGTCATAGATGGCGTTGGCCATCTGGCTGGCCAGAAAACGGCTCCAGATCAGGCGGTACAGCCGGTACTGCTCCGCCGTCAGGTCACCCCGGATGGCTTCCGGCGTCAGGGTCACATTGCTGGGGCGGATGGCCTCGTGGGCGTCCTGGGCCCCGGCCTTGGTCTTGTACTGGCGGGGCGCGGCAGGCACATAACCCTTGCCGTAGCGCTCCTGAATGAAGCCGCGGGCGTCGGCCTGCGCCTCGTCACTGATGCGCAGCGAGTCGGTACGCATGTAGGTGATCAGACCCACGGTGCCCTCGCCGGTGATGTCCACGCCCTCATAGAGCTGCTGGGCGATGGCCATGGTGCGGCGGGGCGTCATGTTCAGCTTGCGGGAGGCCTCCTGCTGTAAGCTGGAGGTGGTAAAGGGCGGCGTGGGGCTGCGCTGCTTGTCGGTGCGCTTGACGGTCTTGACGGAGAAGGTCTGCGCCTGCAGCTCCGCCACGATGCGCTGGGTGTCGGCCTCGTCCTTGGGCTCGTACTTCTTGCCGTTCACGCCGTAGTAGTGGGCGGTGAAGGGCGCAGCGGCCTTGTTCTGCAGGTGGACGTCCAGCGACCAGTATTCCTGCGGGACGAACTCCGCGATCTCCTTCTCCCGCTGCGCCACCAGCCGGATGGCCACGGACTGCACACGTCCGGCGGACAGGCCGCGGCGGATCTTCTTCCACAGCAGCGGGGAGAGCTGATAGCCCACGATGCGATCCAGCACGCGGCGCGCCTGCTGCGCGTCCACCAGATCCTGATCGATGGCGCGGGGGTGCTGGATGGAATCCTGCACCACCTTTTTGGTGATCTCGTTGAAGGTGACGCGCTGCGCCTTGTCCTCCGGCAGCTCCAGCAGGTGCTGCAGATGCCAGCTGATGGCCTCGCCCTCGCGATCCGGGTCGGTGGCCAGGAACACGGTCTTGCTCTTGCCGGCGGTGGTTTTGAGATCCTTGATGATGTCCTCTTTGCCCTTGATGGGGCGGTAATCGGGTTCAAAGTCGTTGTCCACGTCCACGCCCAGCTTGCTCTTGGGCAGGTCGCGCAGATGTCCCATGCTGGCCTTGACCACATAATCGGGTCCCAGATATTTGCCGATGGTCTTGGCCTTGGCCGGGGACTCCACAATGACCAGATTCTTCTTTGATGCCATAGTTACTATTTACTCCTTTTTCAGTTCCACCGTGCGCAGGAAGCTGCGCGTACCCTGACGGCTCACATAGCCGTCGATCTCCAGCACCGTCAGCGCCGAGAGAACACGGCGGACGGGCAGATCGGTCAGGAGCGCCGCGTCATCGGTAAGGGTGGGAACGTCGGTTTGCAGAACGGACAGCACGGCGATCTGGTCGTCGGTGAGTCCGGCGGGGTCGTGGGAAATGTCCAGCACCGGCAGCGCCGGGGCGGATGGGGCGGCGGGTGCCGCAGGTTGGGCGGGAGCGGCTTCGTCCTCCGGCGGGGTCGAGCCCTTGGGCAGGGGCGGCAGCTTGGCGCGGAGAGGCCGCAGCTTGTGGGGATAGCGGCTCTCGTAGAAGCTCAGCACGTCCCATGCCTCGCACACAAGGCCGGCGCCCTCGCGGATGAGAGCGTTGGTGCCGCGGCTCATGGGCGCGTCGAAGGGGCCGGGGACGGCGAACACCTCCCTGCCCTGCTCCAGCGCGGTGGTGGCGGTGATCAGCGCGCCGCTCTTCTCCGGCGCCTCCACCACCACGGTGGCAAGGCTCAGGGCGCTGAGCAGCCGGTTGCGCACCGGGAAATGATCGGCCTTGGGCACGGTGCCCGGCGGGTACTCCGACAGAATGACGCCGGTGGCGGCGATGTCCTGATAGAGGCGGCGGTTCTCCGCCGGGTAGATCACGTCGGCACCGCCGCCCAGCACAGCGGCGGTGAAGCCTCCGGCGCGGAGCGCACCCTTGAGGGCTTCGCCGTCGATGCCCTTGGCCATGCCGGACACCAGCAGCGCTCCCTGCTTGCTGAGCTCATAGCCCAGCTGGGAGGCGGCGCGGACGCCGTAGGGCGTGCAGGAGCGGGTGCCCACCACCGTGACGGCCACCTCGTCGTCGAACATAGGCAGCGCGCCCTTGCCGTACAGCAGTATCGGCGGGTCGAAGATGGTGCGGAGCCGGTTGGGGTAGAGACTGTCGCCCATGGTGAGGATGAACTGCCCGTCCCGGGCGCAGTCCGCCAGCACCTGCTCGGTGCGCTCCAGCGACTTGTCCGCCAGCAGCGCTGCCTGCGCCTTGGTGATGTCCGGTGTCAGCAGCAGCTCGCCCTCGTCGGCGTAGTAGATGTCCTCCGGGGAGTCGAAGTGCTCCAGCAGCTGGAGGCGGGTGCGGGTGCCAAGGCCGGGCAGCGTGGCCAGCCAGACCCAGTATTTCAGTGCGGCCATATCAATTCCCCTCCTCGGCGCGGTACGCCTCCCACAGCAGCACGGCGGCGGCTGCGGCGGCGTTCAGCGATTCGCAGTGGGGCGTCATGGGAATGCGCAGCGTCTCGCGGCAGAGCGCCAGCGTCTCGGCACGGGCGCCCTGTCCCTCGCTGCCGATGACCAGTGCGCAGCGGCGCAGGTCGCGGCCAGCAGCAGCAGGGCCAGCAGACGGGTTTTCAGTGTAAGATATTTCATAGTCAGCATTTATTGGTCATAATCCGGAGTACGAGGCTGTCGGTCTCGTTCATGCCGTCGCGACGAGCGGGCTCTATGCCCTCTTCGGACAGTTTTTCCTCCACGTTGTCGCAGAGCGATTTGACCGCAGTGGTCGACCTGCCGCTCGCGATAACGAAATAATCGGCGAGAACGGACTTGGCGGATATGTCTATTATCACGATATCCCGCCCTTTTTTGTCGTCCAGCACTTTTGCTATTTTTACCGCAAGCTCGTGAGCCTGCTCTTTTGTCATCGTTTTCATTTATGCTCCTTGTAATACTCGTATGCTTCCGCGGTCGCGGGATCCAGTTCGTCCGCGCCGACGTGTTCCACCGAATTGGCGAGAGCGGCGCGCAGCCCGTCGTCTATGCTCTTTTCCGTCGCTTTGCGCAAGACCTCCACCGTCGGAAAAGAACGCAGCGGCTCGATATAATCGGCGAGATATACCACCTTTTCCAAAGGCGTC
>ERZ780178.792-NODE-792-length-22132-cov-10.368302_pt1 | contig 22132 bp, 20 predicted proteins | sample MGYA00511018_ERZ780178 | MGnify/ENA primary metagenome ERZ780178 (study PRJEB29588, sample SAMEA2151439) | human gut metagenome | biome: human gut; feature: human-associated habitat; material: faeces | place: Denmark | collected 2008/2010 ...
AATATTTCCTTTAACATGGAAAAAAGACTAATAAACTATATTGATAAGAATAATTTAAAAGATAAAATTAAAACAAGCTGTTTAAGACATGATGCTTTAATTACTTATAAACCAGATTATGACTCTGGAAAATTCTACAAAGAAACAATATTCAAAAAATCTGGTGACAAAGAAACCGGACTCATTCCACTTCATACTAAAGGTCCAATGAGTGATACTAAAAAGTATGGAGGATATTCACAATTAAGCCAATCTTATATTATTGCTGTAGAGTATAAACTCAAAAATAAAACAGTTAAAAAACTTTGTCGTGTTCCTACTCTCTATTTAAAGCAATATAATAATGATCTAAACACAATAGCTAAAATAATGATTGATGATGAAAAAGCTACCGATATTAAAGTTTTAAGAAAAATTTATTTAAATCAAAAAATTAAATACAATGGTTGCTATTATTTGATATGCACTTCTGATGATACTAGATGTAAATATAAAATGGCTTACCAAAATTACTTAGATAATAACTACTTAATTTATTTAAATAAATGTCTAAAGAAAATAGATGAACTAGATGATGAGCAATTATCTTCAAAAGAATTAACAATTAATAAAGATGGAGATAAATTTTTAATTGATAAAAATCATAATTTAGAAATCTTCAAAGCAATTAAAGAACAATATAATAAAACAATATACGATTCAACCTCATATATTGTCAGATCTAGAGAAATGAAAGAAGAAGATTTCAATACTTTATCGTTAAAAAAACAGATTGATACTTTAAACAATATGATAAAGATGTTGTCTAGATCTAACGAACAAGCAAAATTTGATAAGTCGTTAAATAATGATGGAACTAATTATTACAGAGTCTCAATGAATGTTATTAATAACGAAAAAGTCTATATTGTCAACGAATCACCTTCAGGATTATTTAAAGGCAAAGAGGAATTAATTTAGTATGGGATTTAGAACAGTTGTTGTTTCAACACACAGTAAATTAGAATTGTCGCTTAATTATTTAGTTTTTAAAACCCCTGACGAAATTAAAAGAATCAATATCGATGAGATTCAAACACTTATTGTTGAATCAACAGCTGTCGCAATCACTTCATCTTTACTATCTGAACTTGTAAGAAAAAAGATTAAAGTAATTTTCTGCAATGAAAAGAAAGAACCTTTTTCTGAGCTTGTTCCTTATTATGGTGATAGTATCTCCTATAAACGTATAAAACAACAAATTTGCTGGTCAAACGAAGCAAAAGATTTAGTGTGGCAAAAAATAATTATTGAAAAAATAAAAAATCAAGCAAATGTTTTAAGTACTATTTCAAATGATGATAGCTTAATTCTATTAGAATTTGCAAATAATGTTCAAATAGGTGATATCACTAATAGAGAAGGACATGCGGCTAAATTTTATTTTAATAGAATATATGGAGAAAATTTCACAAGAAATAACAACAATGAAATAAACGCTTATTTAAATTATGGATATACAATTATTCTTTCTCAATTCAGCAAAGCGATTGTTGCTAAAGGATACTTAACGCAACTTGGAATTCATCACATAGGTGAAACAAATTACTTCAATTTAGCTTGTGATTTTATGGAACCAGTTAGACCTTTTATTGATAAAAGAGTAAAAGATTTGACCAGTGATAACTTCAAAGACAAACTTATAGAAGTCTTATCTGAAACATTTTTATTTGATGGTCAAAAACAAACATTATCTAACGCAATCTCTTTATATGTAGCTTCCTTATTAAATGCACTAGCATCTGAAGATGCATCAAAAATAAAATTTATTAAAGAATATGAGTAATGTTTTTATGAGGATGATATTGTTTTTTGATTTACCATCAACAACAAAAAAAGATATTAAAGAATATACACAATTCGTGAGAATGCTTAAGAAAAATGGTTTCTTTAGAATGCAAGAAAGTGTCTTTACCAAATTAGCCTTAAATCCTTCAATAGTAAATTCTACTATGCTAGAAATTAAAAAGAATCTTCCACCAGAAGGTGCAGTATCTGTTTTGACATTGACCGAAGCTCAATTTATGTCTATTGAAAATCTTATAGGAGAAATGAAAACAGATGTAGTTATGAGCTGTGATAAGGTAGTAAGATTATGAAAAAATTAGCAATTAATGCATTAAATATATGCGACAATATTTCCAATATAGATAGTTATTTATTAGTTATAAAAAACAAAAAAATACTATACAAAATACTTAGTAATTCTGATCTTCAATATGAAAACAGCTATATTCAAATATTAGATGAAAACTATAAAGAATTAAAACTAAGTGACTATGTTGACTTCATTTCATCAATTATCAATTTAGATTCAAATTCAAAAAAGAATTTAAATGTTCTTATTAGAAGAATAAAAAAAGAAGAAATAGAAATTTTAAGAAGTACTTCAGAAAAAATAAATGAAATTTTAGAAGAATGTGCCAAACAAATTAAAATAAATTCACCAATAAATATCTCCTATGATATTGAAGTAGATGAAGATGATATTATCAAATTACTTAGTATTTCATTACAAGATGATTCACCTGACTTAATAGAAAGAATAAATAACTACATTAATATATCTTTTGAACTACGAGGAATAAAAATATTTATTTTCTATAACCTTTTAGCATTTTTAGAAGAAAATGAACTTGATTCTTTAATTAGAACAAACAAATATAATGGAATAAAAATAATAGATATAGAAAATGTAGAATTCAAAACAAGCATTTTCGACCATATTAAAATTTTAGATGAAGATATTTGTGTTATTTAAAATAACCATATATAATATCAATAGATGCACTATTTTACCTTATATTTGAGGTTTGGGAGTAGTGCTATCTTTAATTACTTTTAAACATATTTACTTAAAGACAATACTTTTGTAGAGTTTGGGAGTAGTGCTATCTTTAATTACTTTTAAACGAAGTTACTTCGTCAATGCAACTTCCAAAGGTTTGGGAGTAGTGCTATCTTTAATTACTTTTAAACCTTAATATTTTCAATAAATTCATCTATTGTGTTTGGGAGTAGTGCTATCTTTAATTACTTTTAAACATTAACATTAAAATATAATTTTAAAGTTAAGTTTGGGAGTAGTGCTATCTTTAATTACTTTTAAACATGAAACTAAAACAATAGGCAAAAAAGCTAGTTTGGGAGTAGTGCTATCTTTAATTACTTTTAAACATCGCCAAGCCACATAAATAACTTTGAAGTGTTTGGGAGTAGTGCTATCTTTAATTACTTTTAAACGAATATATGAAATAAATGAAGAAACAAACGGTTTGGGAGTAGTGCTATCTTTAATTACTTTTAAACAGGAACTGCAAATTTAGCAAATTCGATCATGTTTGGGAGTAGTGCTATCTTTAATTACTTTTAAACTAAATTTGACATAATTTCTTTTAAAAGGGTGTTTGGGAGTAGTGCTATCTTTAATTACTTTTAAACATCGTTAGTTCTAGTAATTCCGCTTGCTTCGTTTGGGAGTAGTGCTATCTTTAATTACTTTTAAACCGTATTTATGTCTGTCGGCTGACCGATACGGTTTGGGAGTAGTGCTATCTTTAATTACTTTTAAACAACCGAATTGCCAATTGATAGTATGACAGCGTTTGGGAGTAGTGCTATCTTTAATTACTTTTAAACTAAATAACGATAATCAGGATTTAAATAAGTGTTTGGGAGTAGTGCTATCTTTAATTACTTTTAAACTAAATGTTTCGCGTAAGCTGTCCGCGCTAGGTTTGGGAGTAGTGCTATCTTTAATTACTTTTAAACAATTTCACTTTCTACATAAGCGCAAGGATGGTTTGGGAGTAGTGCTATCAAAGTATAAAAAAAGAAGAAAACTTTTGTGAATTCTTCTTTTTTTATTTTAATTTCATATTTTGTAATTTTTTAGCTATACTTTTAGCTTCATCTGATGATTGGCATCTTATGACAATTTTATTTTGATCTACTTCTATTTTTAATAGGGAATTTAAATTTGGATTTTTATATGTTCTTACTAATTCTTCTATTTCATGGGTAGTTAATTTATTGTCGATTATCTTTTTAAATACTTCTTCTTTTTGTTCATCTGTACTTAACCCATTAAGTGGTCTTGCTGAACTATAAGATAATTTATGATTTAATATTACTTTTTTTATATCTTCAGGTAAAGAGAGCAATTCTGCATAATTTATCAACTGAGATTTAGAGACATGAATTAATTTGCTTAATTCCGAATAGCTGAGATTTAATTTTTCCTTTAGTTTCTTATATGCTATAGCTTGGATTAAAGGATTATCAGCATTATTTTTTAGATATTCTAAATAATATAAAATCGCTTGTTCTTCAGTAACGTGTTTTAAAAGATGGCCTTGAAAAGAATTTTTGTTTTGTTTTTTAGCTGATATATATTCTTCCCATCCTGAAAAAACTGTGGGCTTGTCTTTATTTATAAAAAGAAAAACCGGAAAGACTTGATTTCGATCTTCATTAATTTCTTTATTGAAATAATTCTCATCAAATAAATCTAATACCGGAGTTTTGGCCATATCAAAAATGGCAACATTGGTGCTTTGAAGGTTTCTTTCAATTTGGCTTGAAATGGTTTTTCCTTCGTATTGTTTAATTAATTGGGTTAATTTTCCTGAAATGCTGGTCTTGGAATTGACCTGTTTTTTAGATGTCTTTTTTATTGACATAATCAATAACCTCTCTTGCTAAAGAAGAATAGGCTAATGTTCCCGCTGCTTTAGGTTTATAATTTATTATCGGTTTTCCTAAAGCTGTACATTCGGCCAATGTTATATTTCTTGGAATTGATGTTGCCAAAGTTTTTTCTTTGAATATTCCAGTAATTTCCGAACTTACTTCGGTGCATAATCTTGCTCTTGCATCAAACATAGTCAACAAGAAACCGAGAATATCCAAGTTTTCATTAGTAGTGGATTGAATACTTTTTATTGTTGATAAAATTTGTGCTACTGCTTCCATAGCAAAATATTCGCATTGTACAGGAATCAAAACAGAAGTTGAGCATGTTAAAGCATTGCCAGAGAAGAATCCTAAAGAAGGAGGGCAATCAATAATTACAAAATCATATTTTTCAATTATTGGTTCTATCGTTCTTTTGAGTGTATAGTAATCTGGTGAATTTCCATTATTGATAAGAGTTGATTCAACAAGAGCTAATGAAAGGTTAGCTGGTAATAAATCAACGTTTTTTATAACGTTTTTTTTCAAAACTTTTTTTACATCTGCGGTCATTAAAAGAGCATCAGCAATAGTTCTTTTTAAAACTGTTGAATCCACTCCTATCCCTCTTGAACAATTTCCTTGAGGGTCTAAATCGATCAACAAAACTTTTTTATTGATGGCGCCTAAACAAGCTGATAAATTTATAGCAGTGGTAGTTTTTCCAACTCCACCTTTTTGATTTGCAATTGATATAATTTCTGTCATAAAAAACACCGCTTGAAAAGTATAGCAAAAAGCAGAGAAAAATTAAAGAAAAATTGAGATTTTTTCTATATTAATTAAAAAGTAAGTAAAATGTTTTTTTATATCTTTTATTGTAAAGAGGTATCTTATTTATTTCTTATGCATTTATTTTAATATGAAAAAAATTATCTTATTTTTCTTTCTTATTTTTAATTCTCATTTTGTAAATATCAAAAGCAATATATTTCCTGATATTAATTGTTCTAGCTATATTGTCATGAATGCTAAAACTAAGGAAGTTTTAGCAGGGAAAAATATCAATTTAAAAAGATCTGTTGCATCAATTTCAAAAATAATGACCGCTATTTTAGCTTTAGAAAGCGGAGAAATCTTCGACATGGTAACCATCGAAGACAAAGATACAAAGATGGAAGGAAGCTCAATATATTTAAAATTAGGAGATAAGATTTCTATATTAGATTTAACCTATGGTCTTTTGCTTCGTTCGGGAAATGATGCTGCTTCGGCCATCAGCAGACATATTGAAAAAAATGATAATTTTGCTTTAAAAATGAATGAAAAAGCACAAGAATTAAATCTATCAGATAGTACTTTTAATAACCCTTCAGGATTAGATATCGATGATGAAGGAAATATTTCTACTAGTTTTGATATTGCTTCTTTATATTCCTATTGTCTTGAAAATAATCTTTTTAAAGCAATTGTCAGCACCAAAAATTATTCCATCAATAATGTTTCTTGGAGAAACAAAAATAAATTACTTCATAGATATCAATATTGTACTGGCGGAAAAACTGGCTATACATATAAAGCCAAAAGAACTTTGGTAACCAGTGCCAAAAAAGAAGATTTTGAACTTGTTATAGTAACTTTAAATTGTGGAAATGACTTTTCTATTCATGAAAGTCTATATGAATATTTTTTTAATAATTATTATTACATTAATTTTTTGGAGAAAGGAATCAATTATATCAACGATAAAATTATCAAAAGTGAAAAAAATATCGGTTTGACAATAGAGAAAAATAAACTTGATGATAATACATATAAAATATATAGATTCGATAACAATAATAATCTTTTAGAATGTCAGTTAAGAAAAAATAATGAAATACTTTGGTCGAGGTTTTTAAATGAATAAAATTTTTATTGGAATTGCTGTTTTATCTTTAATCTATGGATTGATTACTGGTCGTTTTATCGATATGGCAAATGTTATTTTGTCCATTCCTGAAGATGGTCTTAAAATTGCTGTTGCCCTTGTTTTCTCAGCAGTTTTCTGGAATGGTATCATGTATATTTTAGATGAAGTTGGTGTTATTAAATTCATAGCTAAATTACTCCATCCTCTATTACATTTTTTAATGCCAGAATTAGAGGATGAACAAACATTTAAATATATTTCTGCAAATATTGCCGCCAATATGTTCGGCCTTGGTTTTGCCGCTACTCCTAGTGGTTTAAATGCTATGAAAAGAATGAAGAGCTTAAGCAAAGAGAAAGAGGGTGTTGCTACCGATTCAATGGTAACCTTTCTTGTTTTAAATACTGCTGGAGTTACGATTATACCAACTTCTGTTTTATCTATAAGACAAATGTATGGTTCTTCTAATCCGGCTGATTTCGTTCTTCTTGGTATATTTTCAACATTCATGGCTTGTGTAGCTGGATTATGGCTCGACAGAATTTTAAAGAAAAAGAGAATGAAAAAATGATATCTACCTTATCTTTATTGATGATTCCCTGCTTAATTTTATTTACATTTTTACTGGCAGGCATAAAAAAAGTTAAAGCTTATGATATTTTTGCTAAAGGATGTAAAGATGGATTAAATCTTTTTACCGAAGTTTTCCCCTCGGTAATTGCAATGGTTATGGCTGTATCTTTACTAAAATCTTGTGGAATATTAAAGGATTTGGCTGCTTTGCTTGGAAGGATTTTTCCTTCGGCTAGTCTTATAGCTGATTTGACTCCAATGGTTATATTTCGTCCAATATCAGGGTCAGCATCTATTGCTGCTTTATCTTCAATTTGCGCTAGCGATGCTGATAGTTTAAGCTGTAAAATCGCTTCAACCATTCAAGGATCAACCGATACAACTATTTATGTTTTAGCACTTTATTTTTCATCTGTAGGAATTACAAAATGGAAACATGCTCTTCCTGTTGGATTATTTGCTGATTTTGTCGGTATGTCTATCGCTATTATTCTCGGCTTACTATTTTTTAGATAATAGTCATTTTATCCATATTATGATAAAATAAGCCCATGGAAAATAGATTACAAAAAATTATTGCTGATCGCGGATATTGTTCCCGCCGCAAAGCTGAAGAATTAATTCAAGAAGGAAAAGTTAAAGTCAATGGCGAAACTATAACTGCTATGGGAACCAAGTTCGAAGATGATGTAACAATAGAAATTGATGGAAAAATATTAAAACCTCAAACTAAATCTGGTTATACCTATCTTCTTTTCAACAAACCATTAGGCGTTTTAACTACCATGAAAGATGATCGTGGCAGGAGAACAATAGCAGAACTTATCCCTGAAAAATATGGAAGACTTTTCCCTGTCGGTCGTTTAGATATCGATACATCAGGTTTAATAATTTTAACCGATGATGGTAATTTTGCTAATTTGATTATGCACCCTTCTGGTGAACTTCCAAAAAGTTATTTAGCTAAAATTACTGGAAGAATAACTTCTACTGAATTGAAACAACTGGAAAAAGGTATCATGCTTGAAGATGGTTTAACCGCCCCTGCTAAAGCTGAAATAGTTTCAGTAACCATGGAAGAAAGCGAAGTCATTCTAACCATTCATGAAGGTAAAAATCGCGAAGTCCGCCGTATGTTTGAAGCTTTAAATCATCGTGTTAAATCATTGGAAAGAATTAAAATCGGCCACCTTGATACCAAAATTGGTCGTGGCCATTTCGTAGAAATAAAAGAACAAGATATTTTAAAATTAAAAAATTATTGTTTAGCTAATAGAAAAAAAGCTGGATATAGAGATTAAAAAATTTGGTAGAAAGAAAATAATATTTTCATCCCTCACATCGCAATATATACAATGCTACGCCTATATTGATTAAAAAATATTAAGATAGTAATTCAAAAGGTTGACCAATCCAGGTCAACTCTTTTTTGTGTCTATTGCACCAAAAAAGTGCTAAGTTAATTTTTTCCTAGCACTTTTATTTTTATTATAGTGGTAAATCTTTCTTTTTAAATCTTATAGAACCAATGACATATCCAACAAGACCGATAACAAATAATATTGCTAACTTCCAGATAAATGTTGTTGTTCCACTAATAATAGATACTGAATCAAACAATGTAATCAAAGATACATAGTTGAAATTATTTAAAGCATCTAAACGAACAACTGATGGGATGACTTGGGAACCGAATAAACCGAGCATTGTAGCAACGAGGAAGAACATGCTGAAGCCACCGCCTAAAGCCATTGAACGTTTACTTCTATCAAACCAACAAGAAGTTAAGAAGTTGATACCAGAGATGGCAAATAATGTGATGAAGGCACCAAGATTTAATAAGATTAACTTTTCATACGTAAGTTCAGTTACCGATGGATCAACAAAGGCAAAGCATATGCAGCTTGTAATTGTTGTAGCGCACATCATCAAGAATAAGGAACCAATCAAATAGCAAGCTTGAGTAAATGTAACTTCTTTTCTTTTGGTTGAAGTAGATAAGACATAGGCCATACTTCCAGAATCGACTTGACCAGAAATGAGGTTATTTGAAACCATGATGATATAGATGATAGGAAGTAATAAACCAGCCATCTTGAAGAAGATTGAACCGACGATTAAAGCATATAAATCCATTTTACCAATTTCTTCAATAGCATCGGATACTTCACTTGGTAAAGCATCTAATAAACCATTGGATAATTCTGTTTGTAATTTATTTGTAGCTTCCAAAACCGCTGCATTATAAGCTTCTTCTGTTTGATAATCATCGCGGTTGATCAATGAAATTTCATAATCGAGTCTTGCTTGATAGGCGATAATTGAAGTTGTTGTACTCTTTTTAACACCTTCATAAGTATAACCAAAGCTATCATATTTTTCTTTTGTTACACCGAATTCATTTAAAGCAATCAACATTTTTTGTGTTGTTTCTTCACTGGTTAAATTGCCAGCAAGAAGAATTGGAGTGGCATATTGTGTACGTTCGATTCGATAATCTTTTCTTGTATCGCTATTTAAATAAGTTTTAATGTCACTAGCTTCTTCACCTTTTGCCCAATTTACTAAATCGCTGACAGTGATATTTTGAACTAAGGTTGCAACATCATAATCTTCTTTTGGTGTAGATCCTGGTTCATATTCTTCATACATAGAATCAAAGTTAGAACCGGGGTTGATAGCAAAAAGCATTGAACCCATAATTTCTTTATAAGCTGATGAATTTTCATCATTTTTTTCATCTAATTTTTTAGCTTCGACTAAAGCTTGATCTTGGACATCTTTTACTGCTGCTAAATAAACTTCAGAAATTTTTTCTTTAGCAACCGTTGCATAAGTAGCATATATAGAAGTAGGTTTATTATTGTTCCAAGCAGCTAAAGCTTGTTGATAAGCTTCAGTACTTTCAAAATCACTAGACTTTGGTGCTTGTTCAAGCCATTGAGATACAAGTCCAATATAATACATTTCGACTGAATTTTCTTCATATGCTGGAACATTTTGTTGCCAATTTTGCATAGCTAATAAATATTCTTGCATATTAGTATAATTTGTTTGAACTGGCATTGTAACTAACCAAGCATCAACTTTTTGAGAATATTCATCAGCCTTTTCTTTATTGGCTAAAAATTCATTTTTATATTCAAGAACAAAACTATTATCAAATAATTTTGTACCTTGATTGGCTCTTTCATAGAAAGTTAATGCTTGCTTATCCATATTGGAATCAATTGTTTCAACAATTATCGTATCTTCGACCGAATTTTTTATATCAGAAATATTTCCTGAACCACTGATCAACATTACGCAAGCTAACATGAAGCAGACAGCAGCGGTAATTATCGACCACATTACGCCGTTAGCTTTGCATGATTGTTTAAATAACGCTTTACTAAACATTTAATTATTCTCCTTTTCTAATTTTGAATGAATTATTTCATTAAAATGACGTTCCAAAGTGTACTTGACTTCCGCGATAAACTTAACATCATATTCCGTTAATATTCGGAATAACGAAGTCATTTTCTTTTTATCTATGCGGATAGTAACTTGATTATATTGTTCTTGCTTTCTCAATATCACTATTGGAAGTGTTTCAAATTTTAAGAAATCATCATGATTTTTAAATTCAATTTTAAAATCACGAACAGGCCTATTATGAATTTGATGCATATCGGCAATATCGATGATTCTTCCATCATTGATTAAAGCAACTCTATCACAGGTTTCTTCCATTTCTTCAAACATATGAGAACTCATGAAGATTGTCTTTCCTTTTTGATGTTCATTTTTTATTATTTCCAAAAATGCATCACGCATCAAAGGATCAAGTCCAGTTGTTGGTTCATCGAGAAGAATTATGTCAGGATTATTCATCAAAGCAGCAACCAAAGCTGTTTTTTGTTTCATACCCTTACTCATTCTTTTTAGATTAGCTCTTGGGTCCAATTGTAATTTTTCAATCAATTCATTAGCATAATCCATACTTTTCATATTTAAAAAGTTAGCTTGACTTTTTAAGAACTCTGTTCCGGTAGCTAAATCAGGAAAAGCGATTTCTCCAGGAACATAACCAACATGTTTAACATATTCACTTGAATGATCCCAAGCTTCTAGTCCATTGACTTTTACCGTTCCACAAGATGGTTCAATAAAACCCATAATACTTCTGATTGTCGTTGTTTTACCTGATCCATTAGTTCCGACAAATCCAACCATTTCCCCTTTTTCAATATTGAGGGTCAAATCAAAAATTCCACGATGATCACCATAATCTTTTGTTAAGTTTCTTAACTCGATAACACTCATTATAAGGCTCCTTTCTTGAAATCTTTTTCTTCTTTATAGAACTTCATAAAGTAATCTTCCAAAGTCTCTTTACGATTAGAGAATTCATCTAATTCGTAACGGGAGAAAATAGAGATCGCTTTATTGATATCACTATCATTAGTTGAAACTAATATTCTCTTTTTTTCTGGATTTGATTTTAAAATATTGACAACTCTAACATTTTCTTTATCATTTAAAAATCTTTGATAGTCTTCAAGATTATTAAATGTCAATCTATAAGTTTTAATTGCTGAATGCTTTAAATCATTAGCGACAAATTCAGAGACAATCTTTCCGTCTTTAATGATTCCAATACGATCGCAAGTAGCATCAACTTCAGAGAAAATATGGCTGGACAAGAGAATTGTCTTTCCTCTTTTCTTTTCATTTTCAATAAATTTGATGAACACTTCCTGCATGACTGGATCAAGCCCACTGGTCGGTTCATCAAGAATTAAAACTTCTGGATCATGCATAAATGCTGTTACAACAGCAAGTTTTCTTTTGACACCTAAACTCATTCTTTTTGTCTCACCATTTAAGACATTTGGTTCAAGTTTAAATAGATTCAACATTTCATCAAGTCTAGCTTGATTATGAATATGTTGCAAATCTTGCATCATTTTCAAAAATTCATAACCAGTTAATCCCGAAGGAAGAGCGATTTCACCAGGAATATATCCCACTTTATTTAATAGCTCATAATACTTATTAAAGGTATTCTTATCAAATATTTTTGTTTCACCACTATCTGGCTTAGAAAAACCCATGATATGCCTAATAGTTGTTGATTTACCAGCACCATTAGGACCTAAAAAGCCATAAACCTCTCCTTTAGAAACTGAGAATGATACATCGAAAACTCCTCGGCCTGAACCATAGTCTTTTGTAAGATTATTTACTTCAAGTACTTTCATTTCTCACCTCCAAGAACAAATATAAACTTAAGTCTAATATTGGACACAGGTTTACTTTGTTCAATAAAAGTACTATACTATCATTGTTGGCAAGTTAAAAATACTAATTATTGACTTTAGTTCAATATTGGACTAAAGTACAGAATTGGTACATTTAAGGAGAAAAATGAATACATATAGAAATTCAATTCGCACAAAAAACAATATTCGTAAAGCTTTTGCTGAATTATTAAAGGAAAATAAAGTTGTTGAAAAAATAACAGTAAAGGACCTTATTGAAAGGGCTGATATTTCTAAAAGTACTTTCTATTTACACTATAGAGATATTTATGACATTATCGAAGAAATGGAAAATGAAGTACTTGATGTTATTGAAGAAGCTTTGAATAAAGCCTATTTAGATAATTCCACCTCATTTATGCCTTATTTAAATTTGATATTTGAACTTCTTAAGAATAACGAAGAACAATATCGCTTGATAATGACTGCTAAATACCCTGTTTTATTTATGGACAAACTAAAAAAGATGATTTATTCAAAAGTTATCGAAGATAAAACATTAACCGCTTTATCGAAAAATCCTGATATTAAAAAAGCAGAAGTCAACATGATGATCAATGGAATTCTCCATTTAGTTTTGGATTATATGCGTGATAAAATCGATCTTACATTAGATCAAATTTTTGAAACCATCAATGCCTTGTTAATTAGAATTTCAATTTTGGATAATTAATTATAGTACAACATTAAAAGTACAGCATTCTTCATCTTTTTCGTTGATTATTTCATGAGAATGACCCTTGGGACAATAATGGCATTGTCCCTTTTTTACTATTTCTTCTTTTCCATCGAGAATACATTTAATTTCGCCTGAAATAACATATACTATTTCAGAATTATATTCATGTTTATGAAGACCAATACTGCTTTTAGCCGGAACTCTCGAGACTAAGATTTTTCCATTTTCATCTTTAAACATTCGGCAATAGATATCACCTTTTCCACCATAAAAATTATTTATCACTGTTTCTTCTATATCTTTAAAATCAATCATTTTTCTCTTCCTTTTTTGTAAAAGCTGAAACTCCCCATTTTTTCAAAGTATTATGATATAAAATTATACCAACAATACCTGCTACAGTTTCTGATATTGGAAAAGCAATCCATGTATAATCAAGACCTATTAAAGAAAATAGATAAAAAATAGGAATTAAGCAAAATATTTGTCTGGTCAAAGAAATCAATAACCCTTTTTTACCTTCACCGATAGATTGGAAAAAAACCGGTGTCATAAGTGAAAAAACAGCGGAAAAGAAACTACAACCAATTATTCTAAATGCCACCACACCAACTTTCATAACTTCAGCATCCTTACTGAATAAAAGTATACATTTATCGGGAATGACCAAAAAGCAGAAAACACCGATAACCATAAATAAAATAGCTATTAAATACGAATAATTCATGGTCTTTTTAATTCTTAAAGAATTATTTATCGCATGATTATAGCTGATAATTGGCACAACACAAGTCTGAAGACCACCAATCGGAATAAAAAAGAAACTCTGCATCTTGTAATAAAGACCAAGTACTGTTACTCCAGCATCGGAAAAGCCACCCAATATAAAATTTAAAACAATAATATATACCGAAGCCAAAGCTTGCGAAACTATATATGAATATCCATAATGAAAAATTCTTTTAGCATAATGATGAAACTCTTTTAAAGCAGGTGGTTTTCTAAAGCCTTTAACACCTGTGATTAAACAAGTGACAAATTGACCGATAACTGTTGCAAATCCAGCACCGGCTACTCCAAGTTTAGGAATTGGTCCTAAGCCAAAAATCAAAATAGGATCCAAAATAATATTAATAATTGCACCAGTAAGTTGAGCAATCATCGGAACAATCATATTTCCTTTAGACTGATGGACTTTACTAAATGTTCCATCCAGGAATTGAAAGATAGAACCACAACAGACAATATAACCATAGATTATCGCATCACCAATCGCCTGCTCTGTATTAATTGTAAAATTGACAAAGGGTTTTATAACTAAAACAATGAGCAAAGAAAATAAAGCCCATTCCAAAATTTCAAGAATAATACCTACCCCGGCTGCTTTATTAGCTTCTTCAGTTTTTCCCTGAGCAAATTTATGATCCATATAGGCGTTGACACCAACACCAGTTCCCACCGATAAAGCCATAATAACCCACTGCAAAGGATAGATAACACCTAAAGCTGTCAGAGCATCATTAGATAATCTTCCAACAAAAAGGCTATCAACAATATTGTATAAAGCTGATATCAACTGCGCTAGCATAACCGGTGGTGCTAGTTTTAACAAAATTTTACTTATTTTTTCTTTTCCAAGAAATTCTGATTCTTCAAGACTTTTTTCCATATATTATTCTTAGCAATATCAATCAATGCGCCTATAATTCTATCACTTCTAATTTTTAAAAATCTACATTAAATATAAGTAAAAATTTTCTTTTTTAAATCAAATACTAAAGAGTAAGAATCGAGATTACTGATATTTTTCATTTTTATAAAAAAACTTAAATTAATTTTTAAAAGTTGCTACTTTATTTTCGATACTATATCAAAGCAAATATTTGCACTTTTCTTAGCCATTAGTTTTTCAAATGTTCCATAATCTTTTACTTGTTCTTCAGTTCCAACAATATCCGAAATAAAGCGAATAGAAACAAACTTAGTATCGAGAAGATAACAAGCTTGTGCAATTGAAGTGCCTTCCATCTCACAAGCGCAGACATTTTCTAATTCAATATTAATTTGTTTTAAATCTGTTACAAAAGTATCAGCGGTATATATTTTTCCATTTTTAAAACTAATATTATTATCTTTTAATATTTGTTGAATTTTTTCTTTTATCTTAACATCTGTTAAATAATCTAGTGGCATTCCTGGAACTTGACCAAGTTTATATCCAAAATTCACTGCATCGACATCTGAATATCTTAAAGAATCAGCAATTAAAATATCAGCTGTATGAAGTCCATTTATTCCACCAGCAATACCAGTATTTATAATAAAATCAGGATGATATTCTCCTATCATTAAACCAGCGCCAACTGAAGAAGCTACTTTTCCAATTCCACTTTTTATAACAACCACTTCTTTATTTTCTATAGTGCCACTATAAAAATTATAATTAGCAATCTTCTTTTCTTTTTTATTTTGAAGTTTACTGACTAACAATTCAACTTCAACATCCATTGCGCCGATGATACCTATCATATATTAACTCCTTTTTTTAATTTATAATTCGCTTTTTCTATTAGATAATATATTGAAACAATTATATCAAAAACATAGATAAAACTTCCGATTCCACATATTATTGCCATCTTTTTAGTGATAATGCCATTCTTTTTCAATGAATAAGTACATCCAATTGAAGCAATTCCGCTTAGAACAATTGTTAAAAAATCAACAATGACAGCATAAAAAATTAAACCTAATCCCCAAATGCTCATCAAAACTCCAACCAAAGCAACGATAAAATTAGCAATATACGAAGGAATTTGAAGACATTTAGTCAAGATATTCATATTGCACGCTTCAAAATATGTAATCTTATTATTTGTCGAAAATACAGCAATAACAATCGCAAATACTAAACAAAGCAATGTATAAATAATTAGAAAAGCTGATAATACTATCAATCCAATTTCTAAAATATTACCAATAACCACATCATTGTCATCGCTTGGAAAATTAAGCAATACTAAAAAATATATCAACAAAACGATTGAAGTTATTGAAAATACATAAGGATAAATAATATTTGGAATTGTTAAAAGATATTTTTTTATTTTTTTCACAGCTAGATTCTATCACATTTAAAAACTATTCTTCTATTATCTTAATTTTTTCACTAGTTGCAAAATTAAAATTCTATTGACATTTTAGATTATTTTTCTGGCTAATAAAACACTACTAATCAATATATTTATAATTTTTCTAAAAACCATCAAAATAATTAGAAATTATAATTCAAGGCTATTAGGGTCTAATAAAAATTCTTTTAGTCCAACAATCAAATAGCCTTTTTCATTGCGACGTGGTTTTATACTATTCCTTACTACTATAATTTTTTTGAATGAATCATCGATATTATCGAGTGATTTTGTTTCTTGTTTCATCTTTTCTTCATTTGGAATATCATAAGCTGATTGAATATAATAACGCTTATTGCCTTGGTTAGCGACAAAATCAATTTCAAGTTGCTTTCTTTTTAAAGTGCCGTCGATATTTTCTCTTGTTTCTACAAAACCAACATCAACATTATACCCGCGATAACGTAGCTCATTATAAATTATGTTTTCCATTAAATGAGTTTCTTCTATCTGTCTAAAATCAAGTCTTGCATTACGTAAGCCAACATCTTCAAAATATATCTTATAAGGCGTACTAATATATTTTTTACCTTTTACATCATATTTATTTACTTTTGAGAGAATAAATGCCTGTTGCATGTAAGTAATATAACGATCAATAGTAAGTGCACTTAAAGAAGTATTTTTAATACTTTTAAAAGTATTGGCAAGTTTTGTTGGATTAGTCAATGAAGAAATACCAGACGCGATAATATCCAGTAATTCACCAATATTTTCATCTGAATTAAGATTATTGCGTTCAACAAGATCTTTAAGATAAACATTTTGTAATTGTGTTTTAAGATAACTCGACTTTTGTTCAGAAGTTTTCATCAACGCAACTGCAGGTAACCCACCATAAATCATATAATCGTCAAAAGCATAATCTAATCCATCCTGATAATTCGCATAAAATTCTGAAAAAGATAATGGTAAAACATGTATTTCATCTCCTCTGCCAGCAAACTCAGTCAATACATCACTTGATAAAAATTTTGAGTTGCTGCCAGTTACATACACATCCATATTTTTTTTGCGTAAATAACCATTGAGCACTGCTTCAAAACATCCAAGATTTTGAACTTCATCAAGCAAAAGATAATACATATCATTATCTATCATTCGTTGAGAAATAAACGTCATAAATTTTTTAGGATCTACTTTCTTTTTATTAATAAAAAGATCCTGTAAATCTTCACCAATAAGTAATAAATCTTCAGCAGAATCAAAAGCAAATTTAATTATATGGCTTTCATCTACGCCCTCTTGTCTCAATTTTTCGTAAAAAATATCATTCATAAGATAAGATTTGCCACATCTTCTAATTCCAGTAATAACTTTTATAAATCCATTATGTCGTCTTATTTGAAGCATTTCTAAATATTTATCTCTTTTTATCTCCATTTTGAGCACCTCAATTAATATTTATGGATTAATTGCCACTTTTATTAAACGTATTATAACATATTATTTTCTAATAATAAAACATCAATCCACTTAATTTCTTTGGCAAAAAAACCGAAAATATTAAGTATTATGTCGAATCGCTTTCTATTCAATTTTTTTATTGTCTTTGATTTATAATACAAATTAGAAAACTTTTTTATAAAACAAGATAATATTTAAAAACTATTCTTCTATTATCTTTATTTTTCCTCTGCTTTTATAGGCATATAAAACCATTTTGCTTGAAACTATGGCTTCTTCAGCATCTATTTCAAACTTCTTCTTTTTTTCAATCTTATAATAAAAATCGGAAAGCAAATGTTCATGGCCATTTCCATAACATCTTTTACCATAGATATTTATATCATCTTTGATTTCAATTATCTTGTTATCAACTATGAGTCGATCTTTGGATAAAATTATATTTTCTCCAGTTTCTAATTTTAAATTTATTATCGGTGATAAATCTGTTTTAGCAGAATTGGTAGCAAAAATTGAATAACTTGATTTTTCTCCTTTAAATAATACCATCGCACTATCTTCAACTTCTATTTTGTCTTTTAAAGAAAAATTGTTAATATCTGCAACAACTGATTTCGGTCTTCCACAAAACCATTGCAATAAATCTAAAGTATGGATAGCTTGATTTATTAATACTCCCCCACCTTCTAATTTCTTTTTTCCTCGCCAATAATCGCTAGCATAATATTTTTCATCTCGATGCCAGCAAATATCAGCATGAGCATAAGTCACTTTTTTATCTTTTAAATAATTATAGAGCCAAAGCGAAGTAGGGTTATATCTATTTTGGAGACAGACACCATATTGTGCTTGACTCTTTTTTGCTATTTTCTCAATTTTCTTCAATTGATTTAAAGTGATTCCCATCGGTTTTTCCGAAAGAACATTTATATTTTTCTTCAAGAAAAAGTAAGCCATTTCCGCATGGAGATAATGAGGAGTTAATATATGCACAACATCAATATCTTTTTCTAATATTTTTTGATAATCTTGATATATTTCAGCATTTAAATTAAATTCTTCTTTTATCTTTTGAGCTTTAATAACATCGATATCACATAGTGCTACTATTTCGGATTTAGTTTTTAAAATTGCATTAATATGTGTTCTAGATATTCCACCACAGCCAATAATTGCACTTTTCATTATTTTGAACCATTATAGGTGTCCTTAGTATCCAATATTTTTTCTTCAACATTTTTATGTATTTTAGAATTTTTTATTTGTTTTAATAAAAGTTCATAATACTTTTCATCATCTATAGGAAGTTCAATCATCTTATTTAGCCAAGTAGACATCAACATTGCATCCATCAATTCAACGCTTTTTAAACCTTCTTTGCCATCGACAAACAATGGTTCAATTCCTAATATAGCATTGGTAAAGTTACGGCAAATTCCCGTATGTTGTAAATTTTCTCCATCTGTTTCAACTTCAATTTCTTCAAATTTTGGTGAACCAAACCCACCTTTATATTCTTGATTAAATTTTCTTTCATCAATCTCGTTTTTATAAAGTTTCAATTTATCGTTTTCGCAGACAATCTTTCCGCCTGTTCCTAAAACTTCAAATCTGTTTGTTCCGGGGGCATCTGCGGTACTGGTAACAAAAACGCCTGTAGCACCATTTTCATATTCTAAATAACAGGTAACATCATCTTCAACTTCAATATTATGCCATTTTCCAAAATGACAAAAAGCTTGAAGTCTTTTTGGCATCATACCGACAACCCAGGCCAAAAGATCCAATTGATGTGGGCTTTGGTTGAATAAAACTCCACCGCCTTCGCCTTCCCAAGTAGCTCTCCAATCTCCGCTGTCAAAATAACTTTGTGAACGATACCAATCCGTAATAATCCAATTGACTCTTTTTACTTCACCTATTTCTCCACCGGTAACAATTTCTCGCATTTTCCTATAGACACAATTTGTTCTTTGATTGAACATCATTGTAAATAAAGCGTGTGAATTTTTGCTGACCTCGATCATTTCTTTAACTTGTTTAGTATAAACTCCAGCTGGTTTTTCACAGATTACATTGATATTTTTCTTCAAGGCCAAAATTGTTAATTCCGGATGTTGATAATGTGGTACAGCGATAATTACAGCTTCTACATTTCCATGCTCTATCAATTCACTGCCTTCTAAATAACATTCAAAAGTATGATTAGGGTAAAGATTTTTTATTCTGTCGATTTTTTCTTGCTTTCTATCAGCAATAGCAACAACTTCACCAAAAGGAATATTGCCTTCTTTCATAAAATTGGCGATATGTCCACTTCCCATATTACCTAAACCAATAACGCCATATCTTACATATTTTTTAATAAATCCATCTTTATACTCGGTATAATTTTTTTCTTTCAAAAGATTTTTTAAATTTAAACAGGCAGCATTGAAAGCTTCTTTATTGTTTTTATAAACAAATTTATTTTTTAATTCTGTCTTATCAATTTCTGAATAACCAGGAAAAACTGAAAGATGAGGTTCAATAGTCAAAGTGACATTTTTGTTGTCGATTAATTTTAAAATTCTATCAATTTTGCAATCGCCTTTTCCCGCCGGAACTATTTCTCCGCTTCCTTCAATAATGTCTTTGATATGAAAATAATCCATTTTATCAAATAAAGAATCGATGGTCTTATCAGGATTTTGTTCACATTGAATAAAATTTGCAGGATCATAAACAAATTTTAAACCTTGGACATTTTGCTTTAATTCTAAAACTCTTTCTAAACTATCACCATAGATATCTTTTTCATTTTCATGATAGAGTTCAACATTATATTTTTTTGCAAAATTTACCATCTCTTGAAGTTTTTTTATTACTTCATCTTTCTTTTCATAGGCTTTAAAAAAGCTGAACATTCTTATTCTCGAAGTTTGGAATATATTAGCTAATTCACAAAATCTTTTTAAAACTGTATTTTTATATTCTTCAAAATCAACATCAATATCAACTTTCCCTAATGGAGAACCGATCGACCAAACTCTGATATCATTTTTTGCTAATTCTTCATAATAATGTTTTGCTTCTTCATCAGTGAAATTCAAAATGTTTTTTCCATCGACATTTCTAATTTCAATAAGATGAATATTATTTAATTTAAGTCCTTCAATCTGCTCTTCTAACTTATTTCCATATTCATCGCTAAATGCACATAATCTAATCATATTCACTCCTTATTTGACAAGTTTTATCAACTCTTTTATACTTTAATTATATAGTACAAAATATGCTAAAAAACATGGATGAAACCGTTTAAATATAAGAATTTTAGCACAAAAGAGAACTAATATGAACTTGAAAATAATCTATCATAAGCACAATAGAGAAAGAAAAAATATACCTCCTATCAATTCGCACATCCTCTATTTTTATGAACTGACATTTGTTTTAGATGGCAGTTTAACTTATATTGTCGATAATAAAGTCATCGAATTAAAAACAAATGATGCGATATTTATAAAATATGGTCAACAAAGAGAAAGAAAAGTCCAAATTTCAAAAACAAATTACATCAGTTTTAATTTTCTTATCGAAGAAAAAATAAATATGCCAACCTATTTTAAAAATATAATCGACAATGAATTAAAACTAGCTTTTTTATATTATGATGAAATGATTAGCGCTAGGACATCATCAACAACCAAAATTTCTAATTTGCTTATAAACATAATAGAAAAATTATTATCTTATCAAACTAAAGTTTCTTGTTCTCCACTTACAGAAAAAATAATTATCTTTTTAAAAGAATCACCGATATTTTGAAGCGGCAATTGTTCCTGTTCTTCTTTTTCTCTTGTAGGCAAAGCCAGTGCAGATTGGATATAGATTCTCTTAGACCCCTGATTACATACAAAATCTACCTCTAACTGTTTTTGTACTCTTTTTCTGTTCTCAGTATAGCAGTTATATTCGATCATACCCACATCAACATGATATCCTTTTATCAGGAGTTCATTATAGATGATATTTTCCATAATGTGAGTTTCTTCCTGTTGGCGAAAATTGAGTCTGGCATTTCGCAACCCAATATCGGTGAAATAGTATTTTGATGGTGTGCTGATATATTTTTTACCTTTTATATCATATCGTAAGACTTTGTTGATAATGAACGAATCCTGCAAGTAGTCCAAATACTGCTTAATTGTGGGAAGAGAAATACCAATATGTTTCACACTGTTAAAAGTGCTTACTAATTTTTGAGGATTAGTTAAACAGCCAATTCCAGAAGCAAGGACATTTATCAATTCTTCCAGTTCATCATTGTTTTTAATTTTATTTCGTTCTTCAATATCTCTGATATAGG
>ERZ780178.797-NODE-797-length-21972-cov-10.625268_pt1 | contig 21972 bp, 26 predicted proteins | sample MGYA00511018_ERZ780178 | MGnify/ENA primary metagenome ERZ780178 (study PRJEB29588, sample SAMEA2151439) | human gut metagenome | biome: human gut; feature: human-associated habitat; material: faeces | place: Denmark | collected 2008/2010 ...
TATCGCCCAGGCTGGCAAAGCTGGCGGTGACACCGCCCGTGGTGGGGTGGGTCAGCACACTGATGTACAGCCCGCCCTTGCTGGAAAAGCGCTCAATGGCGGCGCTGGTCTTGGCCATCTGCATCAGGGAGAGGATGCCCTCCTGCATCCGGGCGCCGCCGCTGGCCGAGAAGATGACCAGCGGCAGGCGTTTGGCTGCGGCGTACTCCACCGCGCGGGTGATCTTTTCGCCCACAGCAGTGCTCATGCTGCCCATGAAAAAGCGGCTGTCCAGCACGGCAGCCACGCAGGCCACCCCGCCGATGCGGCCGGTGGCCGTTACAGCGGCTTCGCGCAGGCCGGTCTTGTTCTGGGCGGCGGCAAGCTTTTCACGGTAGCCCGGAAAATGCAGCACATCCTGTGGAGCAAGGTCGGCATCCAGTTCCCGGAAGCTGCCGTGATCCAGCACCAGACTGAGCCGGTAATACCCGCCAATGGGCATGTGATAGCCGCAGTTGGGGCAGACATACAGGCTTTTGCCCCACAGGGTGCGGGCAGCGCGGCGGCCGCACTGCTTGCACTCCACAAACTGCTGCTCGTGCCAGACGGCACCGGCATCCCGCTTGGCCTTCAGCTGGAAGGTGCGCTCCCGCATTCGGCCGGGGAAAAGATCTCGGATATCGTTCATTGCTTTTTGCCTCAGATATGTGCGGTGATGTAGTTGTAGATATCGCCCACGGTCTTGAGCTTTGCCAGCTCTTCGTCCGGGATGGACACGCCGCAGGCATCTTCCAGAGCCATGTTCAGCTCCACGGCATCCAGACTGTCGGCCTCCAGATCCTCGGTCAGGCTGGCCTCCATGGTCACCTTGTCCTCGTCGCAGTTCAGGGTATCAACAACGATCTTCTTCATTTCTTCAAACGTCATGGTAGTAGTCTCCTTTGATTTGTTTTGAATATCTAAATTTTTTGAAGTTTCTTGCGAACACGACCATTATAGCCGAATCGTTGGATAAGTCAAGAATAATAGTTAAAATATTTTATCTTTTACAATTCTGACACAGTTTTCTTCCTTTTATATATTGTCCTCTTTTACGCCGGTGTGCAGTGTGGTATACTTGACCCAGCAGTCTGAGAACAGTGTTTCCCTGTGAGGGAAAGGAGCCTTCCGATGATTACGATTTCAGAGCGCAGAGAGCATGAATCTGCAAAAAGTTTTGTTCTGCGGGTATTGATCGATAATATTATCAATACCCGTCTGGAGCCGGGTGAAAAACTGAACGAGCCGGAATTGTGCGAACAGCTGGGGGTGAGCCGCACCCCCTTCCGGGAAGCAGAGCTGGAGCTGGCGCAGCGGCGGCTCATTGAGATCCGGCCCAAGATCGGCACCTATGTTTCTCTCATCGATGCAGAGCTGGTGGAAGAAGTGCGCCATCTGCGCGCTGTGCTGGAAGCAGAGATCGCCCGCATGGCGTGCGAAAAGCTGACCCCGGCGGATATCGACCAGCTGTGGGAGAACGTGGCGCTCTGGCGCATGTACATTGAGCGTGCACAGGAAGAAAAGATCTTTGAGCTGGACAAGGGGTTCCACCGGCTGCTTTATGTGCAGTGCGGCTGCCCGTACTGGTACGATCTGGTGGAAAATCTGGCTCCGCATTTTGACCGCACCACCATCCTCAGCTTCCGCTGCAGGCCCGCAAAAACGATCTACGAAGATCACGTCAGCCTGCTGAAAGCCATTGAACAGAAGGATGAGGTGGCAGCACACCGCATTGCCGGGCAGCATATGCAGCGCTACACGGAGAACCTTTCTGCGATCCGGGAAGCATTCCCACACTATTTCAAAGCCTGAAACAACCGTATCACGTTCAGAAATGCCGTATCTATGCCAAAAGATGCGGCATTTTTTTGTGCAGTTTTTTGCCGGAAACGGCTTGACAGAGATCATGAAATGTTATATATTTTAGTCAATGAAATATATAACATAAAAGCCGGATCTCCAAATCAGAAAGGTGGATACCATGAAAAAACAATACGATGTGGTCATCATCGGTGCGGGTGTCGTGGGCAGCGCCATTGCACGCGAACTTTCGCGCTACAAATTGAGCATTGCAGTGCTGGAAAAAAATCTGGATGTTTGCAACGAGACTAGTGGCCGCAACTCTGCGGTGGTGCACGGCGGCTTTGCCAACCCCATTGGCAGCCTGAAAGCAAAATGCTGCGTGGAAGGCAACCGCATCATGGATCAGCTGGCCGAAGAGCTGAACTTCCCGTTCAAGCGCTGCGGCAAGGTGCTGGTGGGCAACACCCCCGAGGACATGGAGCAGCTGGAGCGCACCATGAAGCAGGGCGCTGTCAACGGCTGCACCGGCCTTGAGATGATCGATGAAGCAAAGCTGCACGAGCTGGTGCCAGCCGTGGTGGGCAAGTTTGCCATGTGGTCCAAAAACAGCGGCATCATGGACCCGTTCCTGTACACGGTGGCGCTGGCCGAGAACGCACACGCCAACGGCGTGGACTTCTTCTTTGACCACAAGGTAGAGGCTATCACCCGGGAAAATGAGCTGTACTACCTGCATACTGCCCATGGCGATTTCTGCACCCGCTGGGTGGTCAACGCCGCTGGTCTGGGCGCAAAGCAGATCTCCGACCTGCTGGGCCTGACCGGCTACCGTGTCATCGGCTCCCGCAGCAACTACATCATCCTGCACAAGCGCATGGGCAAGCTGCTGCCCATGCCGGTGTACCCGGTGCCCAGCAACACCTATATGGGCATCCACATCACCCCCACCGTGGACGGCAACGTGACTGTTGGCCCGGACGCGGAGAACACCGATGTGCTGGACGACTACAGCGTGCCGCAGGCCAACATGGACAGTCTGGCCGTGGAGGGCGCAAAGCTGTGGCCCCACATCTTCAAAAAGGATCAGATCCGCACCTTCGCCGGCATCCAGCCCAAGTGGGTGGATGAAAACGGTGCCATTCAGGACTGGAAGGTGGAGATCCGGGACGACGTGGCACCCAATGCCGTCAACCTCGTGGGCATTGAATCCCCGGGCCTGACCGGCAGCGTGCCGCTGGCCCGCTACGTCATCGGCCTGATGCAGGAGCGCGAAAAGTTTGAGGAAAACCCAGACTTTGACCCGCACCACAAGGGCATCGTCAAGTTTGCCGAGTGCACGCCGGAACAGCAGGCAGAGCTCATCGCGCAGGACCCCGATTACGGCGAGATGATCTGCAGCTGTGAGGAAGTGACCAAGGCCGAGATCCTGCAGGCCATCCATAACCCGCTGGGCGTTTCCACCATGACCGGCATCAAGTACCGCACCCGCGCCATGATGGGCGGCTGTCAGGGCGGCTTCTGTCAGATGAAGATCGAACACTTTATTGAGCAGGAGCTGGGCACCGAGCCGGAGAATGTGCGTTACAGCCGTCAGGGTTCATGGGTACTCACCGGCAATATGCGGAAGGAGGAGAACTGAGCGATGGAACAGAAAGACGTTGTGATTATCGGCGGCGGCCCTGCAGGTCTTGCCGCAGCGGTGGAGCTGCACAAGCAGGGCATCCGCAACATGATCATTCTGGAGCGCGAGGCGATGCTGGGCGGCATTCTGCGTCAGTGCATCCATGACGGTTTCGGTCTGGGCCGCTTCGGCGAGAGCCTGTCCGGCCCGGAATATGCACAGGCGTTCATTGATAAAGTGAACAAGCGTGAGATCCCTTACGAGACCAGCGCCACGGTGCTGAGCCTGACGGAGGATCGTGTCGTCACCGCATCCACCCGCAGCGGCCTGCGCCAGTATCAGGCAAAGGCTGTGGTGCTTGCCATGGGCTGCAAGGAGCGCAGCCGCGGCGCACTGGGCATTCCCGGCGAGCGTCCGGCGGGCGTGTTCACCGCAGGCACCGCGCAGGCTTACATGAACCTCTACAACCGGATGCCCGGCAAGGAGGTCGTCATCCTCGGCTCCGGCGATATCGGCATGATCATGGCACGCCGCATGACGCTGGAAGGCGCTCATGTGCAGGCAGTGTTCGAGCTGATGCCTTACCCCTCCGGCCTGCCGCGCAACATCGTGCAGTGTCTGGATGACTACAATATCCCGCTCTATCTCAGCCACACCGTCACCGAGATCCATGGCCGTGACCGTCTGACCGGCGTGACCATCTCCGAGGTGGACGCGAACCGTCGGCCCATCCCCGGCACCGAGAAGGAGTACAAGTGTGATACGCTGATCCTCTCCGTGGGCCTGATCCCGGAGAACAAGCTGCTGGAGGATGCCGGCATCGCCATTGACCCCCACACCAACGGCGCTGTGGTGGACGAGAACCTGCAGACCAACGTGCCCGGCGTGTTCTCTGCCGGCAATGTGCTGCATGTGCATGATCTGGTGGACTTTGTTTCCATGGAGTCCGAGGCACTGGCACGCCACGCTGCCGCCTACGTTGAGGGCAAGGGCATCGCCCCCTGCACGCTGGACGTGAAGTGCGGCGAGGGCGTGGGCCACACCATTCCGCAGAAGGTCAGCGGCAAGAACGACTTCAGCCTTTCGCTGCGCGTGCGGAACCACTACCGTGACTGCCGCATCGTGGTGCGCCAGAACGGTGTGGAAGTTGCTGCCAAGAAGATGAAGAAAGCCATTCCTGCGGAGATGATCCAGTTCAAGGTCTCTGCTGCCAAGCTGCAGGAAACGGGCGCACTGGAGGTGTCGGTGGAATGAAAAAGCAATTTACCTGTATCGTCTGCCCCAACGGCTGCGAGATCGAAGCCGAAGTTGAAAATGGTCAGGTGATCTCGGTCACCGGTCACACCTGCCCCCGCGGCGAACAGTATGTCCGTCAGGAGCTGACTGCGCCCCGCCGCACCATCGCCAGCTCAGTGCTGGTCAAGGGCGGCGAGCTGCCTGTTACCAGCGTGCGCCTGACCAAGGCCGTCCCCAAGGATATGATCTTCCCGGTGATGGACGAGATCCGCAAGGTGGTGCTGACCGCCCCCGTCAAGGCAGGCACCATCGTGCTGCACAACGTCTGCGGGCTGGACAGTGACGTGATGGTCACCAAGAATGTGGATGCCTGCTGACCGGCTGAAATAAAAGAAATACGGAAAAACAGTCCTGATCGTCTGCCTGCTTTTACAGCGGACACGGTCAGGGCTGTTTTGATGCTATAAACCTGTTGACATGATGTGGAAATGGGCTTATATCGGCCTCAACGTGGGAAAGGACTGCGGCAAACGCCAAAAGCGGGCAATGCCGCAGCACATGGCTGGTCTGTACAGGCGCGGCCCATGCACTGGGTGTGGAGCCTGCCAGCATTGCAAAAATACGGGCACAAAAAGAACTGTTTGCATTTTGGAAACGAGATGCTATACTATTGATTGTACATACAACGATGTAGATACAACTTCCTGCAATGAAGCCCGGAGGAGCCTATGGATATTACGGAACGAAAAATCACAAAGATCGCACGCGAAGCGGAAAAACTGGTCCTGCTCACGATGCGGGAGGAAGGGGTCGGCACAGCAGAGATCGACCTGATCCATGCAGTGCGGCATCACCCCGGCTGCACGCAGGCGCAGCTGGCGGAACTGCTGCACGCAGATAAGGCTGCCATTGCGCGGCGGACAAAAAATCTGGAAGCAAAGGGTCTTCTGATCCGCAGAGATGCCCCCAGCGACCGGCGCAGCCAGCTGCTGTACCCCACCAAAAAGGCGGAAAGCCTGAGATCCTCCAAGGCAGAGATCGAAGCGGCCTTTTACGAATACCTGACCAATGTGCTCACCGCCGAGGAAGCCGCTGCCTTTGCCGCTGCGCTGAACAAGCTGTACACAGCATCCAAGACCGAGAGCCGCGCGGGCTTCCCGCATTTCCGGAAAGCTGCAGGAGGTGAGGCTGCTCATGAAAAAGGATAAAACGTTCCGCCCGGACAGGGTGCTCTTCTATTTCAAAGCAGAGTGGCTTCCGCTGGCCTTTGTCACGCTGTCGGGCCTTGTGTATAACATCGGCCTGCTGGCAACGCCTTGGTTCGAGGGCCGGCTGGCCCAGTGCCTTGCCGACATTCTGGGCGGCAACGAGACCGCCGCCCAAATGGCGGTACTGGTGCTGGTCTATATCGCGGTGACGCTGCTGGTGCAGGTGGCGCGGGGCGATGTGGCGCTCTCCCATGTGACCTTCGGCTATGGGGAAAAGCCGGTGCTGGAGGACTTCTCACTGACTGTGAAGCAGGGGGAGCAGGTCACGCTGGTGGGTCGGACAGGTGCGGGAAAAAGCACGGTGTTCAGGCTGCTGCTGGGACTGTATCCGCCCCAAAGCGGCACGGTGACCATCGGCGGCGTGGACGTTGCGGCCATTCCGGATGGGCAGCGGCGCACCTGCATCAGCTGCGTGGAGCAGCATTTTTCCTGCGGACCGGGAACAGTGCTGGAGCAGATCACCCTGAACGATCCGCAGATCACCGGGGAAATGGCGCGAAACGCGGCGAAGCTGGCGGGGATCGACGACGCCATTCAGGCGCTGCCGGAGGGCTACGATACGGTGTGTACCGACGGCATGTTCTCCCAGGGCGAGTGGCAGCTGCTGTCCATCGCCCGTGCCGCAGCGGCCGATCCCGCCGTGCTGCTGCTGGACGAGATCACCGCCAATCTGGACGCGGAGACCGAGGAGCGGGTGCTGGACGCGCTGCGCCAGGCCTCCAGAGGGCGTACCGTTCTCTCCGTCTCCCACCGAGTCTATGAAAGTCTCGGCGGCAGAACGGTGGAGATCAAGCCGCAGACGCCGTAAGCATTTTGGCAGTTTTCAGGGCGCAGAAAGCGTGGTATAATCGAACGGACAAATCAAAATTTTTGAATTACGGAGGGAAATGACATGAAAATCGTCATGATGACCGGCAGTGCACACCGGAACGGCACCACCGCCACGCTGGCCGACCGATTCCAGCAGGGGGCGCTGGACGCCGGGCATGAGGTCTACCGTTTTGACGCGGCGTTTCAGGACGTTCACCCTTGCATCGGCTGCGACAAGTGCCGCCGCACAGGGACGTGTACCTTCGCCGCGGATGACATGAAGCTGCTGAATCCTCACCTGCTGGCGGCGGACGCGGTGGTATTCGTCTCGCCGATCTACTACTTCACCATCAACGCCCAGCTCAAGGCGGTCATCGACCGGTTCTATGCCAACAACGAGGTGCTGATGGGCGGGAAAAAGGCCGTCCTCATCACCGCCATGGCGGACACGGAGATGGACTCGGCGCTGGCGGCCAACGAGATGTTCCGGCAAATGACCGGCTATCTGGGCTGGGAAAACGCGGGTGTCTTGAATGCGCGTAACGCCCCCACCGCCGCCGATTTGAGCGGGGACGATCTGGAGCGGGCCTATGCGCTGGGAAAGGAGCTGTAACAGGCGTTGACCACGAAAGCGAACATCAGTGAATGGGAGCGCATGATATCGGGACGGCTCTACAGCCCCGCCGATCCGGAGATCGCCAAGCGGCACCGCACGGGCATGCTCCGCTGCGACCGATTCAACCGCATTGCCCTGTGGCGCACCAAGGCCAAGCAGCGGGCGCTGGAGCGGCTGATCCCCTCGGCGAAAGGGAAAAATTTCGAGGCTTTCGCGCCCTTTTACTGCGAATACGGTGTGAACATCCACGTGGGACGGAACTGCTTCATCAACTACAACAGCGTGTTTCTGGACGTGGCACCCATCACGCTGGGGGATAACGTCCTCGTTGGCCCTAACGTAACGCTGGCCACGCCCAACCACCCGTTCGTGGCGGAGGAGCGGGCCTATACGGACTATCCCAACGGCTGCCACGAGCTGGAGTATGCCCAGCCCATCACCATCGGGGACAACTGCTGGCTGTGCGCCAGTGTGACGGTGTGCGGCGGTGTGACCATCGGGGCGGGCAGCATCATCGCCGCCGGTGCGGTAGTGACCCGCGATATTCCGCCCAACAGCATTGCTGCCGGGGTTCCCGCCAAGGTGCTGCGGCAGATCGGCGAGGGCGACCGTCTGCACGTGTGGGAGACCTATGTGAAGAACGGATTGCCCACACCTGTCGGGGAACATTAAGAGAAAAGAACTCCGTTTTCGAGAGATGCTCGAAAACGGAGTTCTTCTTATGTTACAGGCCTAAGCTCTCCACCCATTTCTGGACGGAGGCGGCGCTCTCACGGCTGCTGAGACGCTTGCCGGGCAGCCATTTCGTGTCCTTGGAGCAGGCGGCCTTCAGGATATCCTCGCCGCCCATACCGCTGCCGCCGGAGGTACAGAAGGGGACGATGGTTTTGCCGGAGAGGTCGTAGCTCTCCAGAAACGTCTCGATGATACGCGGCGCCTGATACCACCAGATGGGGAAGCCCACGAACACCGTGTCGTACTGCACCATGTCCGCCACCTGACCCGCGATGGCGGGGCGGGCGGCATCGTCGTTCTGCTCCTGATTGGCCCGGCAGCCGTCGGTGTTATAGTCCAGATCGGCGTCGGTGTAAGGCTCCTAGGGAACGATCTCGTAGAGGTCGGCATCCAGCGCTGCTTGCAGATATTCCTATGGCCGGTGGCGGAGAAATAGGCCACCAGCACCTTGCTGCCGGTGCTTTCCGGCGTTTCCTCAGTGGGAGCGGGATCGGCGGCATCCGCGGCAGCATTGTTTTTCGGCTCGTCCGCCGTATTGCTGTCGGCGTTGGTCACGCCGCAGGCCGCCAGCGTCAGCACCATGGCTGCCGCCAGCAGCAGGGAAAACAGTTTTTTCATGTGGTCACACTCCTTTTTCTTTTTGTATCTCATGGCGTAGATAGTCCAGCCGCTGAAGCTGCCGCTCACGGAAGTGGATCTCGTCCAGAGTTGCCTTTCGCTTTTCCTCCATCATCCGCAGCCGCTGCCTGTCGCTGTCCGGCTGCTCCAGCAGAAGACGCATATAGTTTTCTACCTCCTCGGCGGTAAAGCCGATATCGTGCAGCGTCATGATGGTACTGAGCCGCTCCAGATCCTCGTCATCGTACTGCCACGCGCCCATCACCTTTTTCAACGCGCCGCACAGTCCCCAGCTTTCATACTCGTCCAGAATATGGGGCGGGATACGGTAGCGCTGGCTGGCCCCGTCCTTTGTCATGGCCATCACTCCTAAAGTAAAATACAGGCATCCTTTGTGGATACCTGTATTGTATACTTGTTTATGCCATATGTCGAATGCTTGTTTTGAGGAAGCAGAAATGCCTAAAGTGTATTTTTAATGCAGCCAAGAAACTGCTCCGCTGCCGGAGAGCATGCCTGATCCTTCTTCCACGCCAACACGGTTCCCGTCTCCAGCTTCGGGAAAAGCGGCACAAAGGTCAGCGCGTCGAAGAGACTGCCGAAATCATAGCACAGCGCCGCGCCGACGCCGTTTTTTACCATGTTGGCGGCGTTCAGGATCAGGTTGAAGGTGGCGGCGATCTCTATCTTCTCATAGGCGTCGCCAAACCAGCCCGCCAGCTCGTTGCGAACCGTTTCGCGGCCACTGATGAGCAACGGAACGCCCGTCAGGTCTTTCGGCGTGACGGCTTCTTTTTGCGCCAACGGATGCTCCTTGGGCAGCAGAACGCCCCAGCGGTCCTTTTGCGGCATCCGCAGAAACGCGTACCGGCCAATGTCCACCGGCTCGGCCAGCAGCCCCATGTCCAGCAGGCCCTTTTCGATGCGCTCCTTCACATCGTCGGCGATGGCGCTGTAGATGCGGAACTGCACCAGCGGATGCTGCCTGCGGAATGTCCGGATATGCTCCGAAAGAAATGTCATGGCGGCGGTCTCGCCGCAGCCGATGGCGACCTCGCCGGTCAACTCCTCCTCGTGGTGCTGCAATTCCCGCTCCGCTTTGTCTGCCAGCTCCACGATCTCCTGTGCCCGGCGGCGCAGCAGCATTCCGTCCTCCGTCAGCACCACCCGGTACTGGCTGCGGCGGAACAGCTTGACGCCCAGTTCCTCCGCCAGCTGCATCAGCTGGCGGGAGAGGGTCGGCTGTGTCACATGGAGCAGCGCCGCCTTTGTGATATTCTCCTCCCGCGCCACGGCGAGAAAATAGCGCAAGACCCGCAGTTCCATACGATTACCTCAAAAACAGCATAGCGCAAGTCAGGCATTTTTGCAAGGCAATTATGCCGGGAGGATCAGGTAATTAAATATGCTTGGGCCGATTTCCTGCTGTCTCCGGCACTGGCCGGTATCACGCTCAGGCACAGATCGCCCACAAGCATCAACAGCGCGCCGAGAGCGCCCAAAAGGCTGTCCCGCCGATAGGCTTTCGGCTCCGTGCGTTTCCCTCCTTTTGCGTGGTTAGAGCGCGCTAACCGCAACCCTTTCAAAAAGCCGCCGCCGGCGGCTTTTTGTGTCGATCGATTTGCCTTTATGATAGCATCGATTTTCCGTAAATACAATATGCTTTCCGCGCTGGCGGAGAAAAAATTTCAAAGTCCGCCGAGGTTATTCCGGTGTGCGGCGGTTTTCCGCATCCAAATAGCGGATCGCCTGTTGATACAGCTCGTATTTTCCGGCCCGCACACCGTTCAGCCGCCGGGGATCCGAGTTGTGCCGGAGATCGGCCAGCTTGACCTTTCGGGCGATGGGGTCTTTCGCCAGCGCCTTGACGTAATCCATGTAGAGCACGCCGCTCTCGTGGGTCAGCAGACGGAGCGCATGGATAACGGAGTCCGGAAAGCCTGCCCGTACCAGATCATCAAAGGAGTATCGGTCGCCGTGATCCTCGATCACGTCGTGCAGCAGCGCCGCGCAGGTGGATTCCTCATCGTCCATCTGGGTGGCCAGATAGAAGGGGTGCAGCACATAAGGATAGCCGCCCCTGTCCACATCCTCCTTGTGGGCGTCGTACATGATGGCACAGGCCTTTTTCACAAGGTCGGAATAATACATCGGAAGATGCCCCTTTCCTTTTTGCGTGTAAATTATTGTAGCAAAAAGAGAAGCAATATGCAAGGCTCTATAGAAAACGGGGGAGGGGGAGAAAGGATGCTGTTTACAGGAGCGCGGCGGCATATTATAATATAATGAGAGCGATGAATACACGCCGGCTGACGGCTTCTTCTTGCGCCTGCATGAGCTTCCGGAGCGGTATGCGCAGGTCGGCGTTTTGAAACGCTGCCATCAGTTGACGGGGACAGGCACGGTTTTGACGGGCCGAAGTGCCCCACAGGAGGAACTATGATTCGTGATATTTGCAGAGATGAAACTTTTCTGGCCCAGCGGGCGGAGCGTGCCGGGCTGGAGGATCTTGAGACGGCGCGGGATCTGCTGGACACGCTGGCCGCCCACAAGGAGGGCTGCGTGGGTATGGCCGCCAACATGATCGGCGTCAATAAGCGCATCATCGCGTTTGATAACGAGGGGGAATATATGGTCATGCTCAATCCCGTCATCGTGAAGCAGTCCGGGCCCTACGAAACGGAGGAGGGCTGTCTGTCCCTGACCGGACGGCGGAAAACGAAGCGGTTCCAGATCATCAAGGTGCAGTGGCAGAATGAAAAGCTCCAGACCCGGCTCAAGACCTTTACCGGCTGGACGGCGGAGATCATCCAGCACGAGATCGACCACTGCGACGGCATCCTCATCTGAAAGGGAGCGTTTTATGCGGAAAATTTTGATCATCGACGACGATGTGACCATCGGCGATCTGGAGCAGGAGGTGTTGGAGCGGGAGGGCTACGCTGTGCAGCGGGCCTATTCCGGGACGGAAGCGCTGCTTCTGCTGAAGGACAGCCGCCCCGACCTTGTGCTGCTTGACCTGATGCTGCCGGGACTGCCCGGCGAGGAGGTGCTGCCGCAATTGCAGGGCATCCCCGTGATCGTGGTCAGCGCCAAGGTGTCTGTGGAGGATAAGGTCGACCTCTTGCTGGGCGGCGCGGCGGACTATCTGACCAAGCCCTTTGACACGAAGGAACTGCTGGCCCGTGTGGCCGTGCGGCTGCGGGAAAACGCCCGCTCTCCGCTGGCGGCGGTCTATACCTGCGGCGAGCTGACGCTGGACACGGCCTCCCATGCGGTTCGCGCCGCCGGACGGCCTGTCCAGCTGACCCGCACGGAATACGCCATTCTGAAGCTGCTGATGCAGAATCCCGGTCAGGTGCTGGCAAAATCCGTCCTGTTGGATCGTATCAGTGCGGACACGCCGGATTGTACGGAAAGCTCGCTGAAAACCCATGTCAGCAATCTGCGGGGCAAGCTGCGGGCCGTGTCGGGCCGGGACTATGTGGAGGCAGTCTGGGGGATCGGCTTCCGGCTGGCGGCGGAATCTTGACCATTTCTTGACCGTTTCCTTGACCGCTTTCTTGACCTTTGGCGGATACCATACCGGTATCAAGCAAAGGGAGGTACTTAATTAATGGAATATGTGTTGGAAACCAGCGCCCTGACCAAGCGTTACCGGGGTTTTACCGCACTGGACAGCCTTACCATGCGTGTCCCGAAGGGGGCAATCTATGGCTTTGTGGGGCGGAATGGCGCAGGCAAGACCACGCTGATCCGCCTGATCTGCGGCTTGCAGGAGCCTACAGGCGGCAGCTTCACGCTTTACGGTGTCCGGAACACGGACGCGAGGATCTGCCGCAGCCGCCGCAGAATGGGTGCCGTGGTGGAAACGCCCTCCGTCTACACGAATATGACGGCGGAGGAAAACCTCCGCCAGCAGTATCTTGTGCTGGGAATGCCCTCCACTGAGGGCATTCCGGAGCTGCTGCGGCTGGTGGGGCTGGAGGACACCGGAAAAAAGAAGGTGAAGCATTTTTCGCTGGGTATGCGCCAGCGGCTGGGGATCGCCGTGGCGCTGGCGGGAAATCCGGATCTTCTGGTGCTGGACGAGCCGGTCAACGGCCTTGACCCCCAGGGCATCATCGAAATACGGGAGCTGATCCTGAAGCTCAACCGGGAGCACGGTATCACGGTGCTGATCTCCAGCCACATTCTGGACGAGCTTTCCCGCCTTGCTACCCATTACGGCTTCATTGACGGCGGATGCATGATAAAGGAGATCAGCGCCCAGGAGCTGGAGAGTCGCTGCCGCAAATGCATCCGGGCGTCGGTCAGCAGCACAGGCGCATTGGCGCGGGTGCTGGATGCCATGGGAGCCGCCTACAGCATCGTGGACGATTCTCAGGCGGATATCTACGGCGAGGTGCAGATCACCGCGCTGGTGGAAGCGCTGGGCCGCGAAGGCTGCACGGTCTACAGCGTAAAGGAGCACGACGAAAGTCTGGAAAGCTTCTATATGGAGCTGGTGGGAGGTGAGCGCCATGTGTAAGCTGCTTCGGGCCCACTTCTACCGCCTGCGCCGCAGCCGTGCGTTGTGGCTGTGTATGGCGGCGGCCTTTGCTCTCTCCGCGTTATTCCAGCTGCGGATCGGCGCCGATAATGAGAGTATGAATACGCTGGATGTTATCTTTTTGCAGGTGTTCCCGTTCCTGCCGATCCTGCATGCGGCCTTTATCAGTCTGTTTCTGGGGGTGGAGTATCAGGACGGGACGCTGCGCAATAAGCTGATCGCCGGCCATTCCCGCGGGACGGTCTATGCCGCCTATCTGCTCGTCAGCATAGCGGGCTGCTTCGCCATTCTGCTGGCATGGATGGCCAGCGCTGTGATCGGCGTGGTCAAATTCGGCTGGTTTGCCGCACCGGCAGAGGTTCTGCTGTTGAATGCCGTGACGATCCTTCTGCTGACGGCGGCGCTGGCCGCCTTCCTGACGCTGCTGTGCCTGCTGATCCCCAACCGCGCCGTGTCCGCTGTGGCTGCGATTTTGCTGATGTTCGGCCTGATCGTGGTGGGCAGCGTCTTCTATAACGCGCTGTGCGAGCCGGAGATGGCCTCTGCCGCCGTCATGACGGCCAACGGCTTTGAGGTAGGGGAGCCGGAGCCCAACCCCAATTATGTCTCCGGTGCGCTGCGGACGGTGTATCAGTTTATCGTGGACGCACTGCCCACCGGGCAGGCGATCCTGCTGGTCAATCAGGAGCTGGCGCATCCGGCGGTTTCCCTGTGCGCCTCTGTGGGCATCGTGCTGCTGTCCGGTGCTGTGGGTATGGCCATTTTCAAACGCAAGGATTTGAAGTAAGGAGCATGGTATGGAGATCTGGTGGATGGTACTGACTGGCCTGTTGGCGCTCTGCACGCTGGTTCTGCTGCTGCGCCTGACGGCGCTGCGCTGCTCCCTCCGGGAGGTGGCGGAGGAGCTGGAGGAAAAGCTGCAAACCGACACCAACACCCTGATTTCCCTCCCCACCGGCGACCGGGCTGCCATGGCCATGGCAGCCCGGATCAACCGGCAGCTCCGTATGCTCCGGAAGGAGCGCCTGCGGCTGCGAAACGGCGACAACGCGCTGAAGGCGGCGGTGACCAACGTCTCCCACGACCTGCGCACGCCGCTGACGGCCATCTGCGGGTATCTGGATCTGCTGGAGCAGGAGCCCCACTCTCCGCGGGGCAAGCGGTATCTGGCGGTCATCCGGGAGCGGACGGACGCCATGCGCACGATGACGGAGGAGCTGTTCCGCTACTCCGTCGTCACCGCCGCCACAGACGAGCTGAACCGGGAACCGGTCTGCCTGAACCCCGTTCTGGAGCAGAGTCTGGCAGGTTTTCACAGCGCGCTGTCCGCCCGCGGTATCACGCCGGAGATCCAGCTGGCGGAGACGGCTGTTGTGCGGGAGCTGGACGCCGCCGCGCTGCGGCGGATCTTTGACAACATTCTCAGCAACGCCGCCAAGTATTCCGATGGAGACTTGGTCGTCAGGCTGATGCCGGATGGCGCCGTGACCTTTACGAACAGCGCCCGGAGCCTGAACCGGGTACAGGCGGAGCGCCTTTTTGACCGCTTCTTCACCGTGGAGACGGCCAGCGGCTCCACCGGTCTGGGTCTGTCCATCGCCAGACTGCTGACGGAGAAGATGGGCGGCAGCATCGACGCGGCGTACAGCGGCGGACGGCTGACCATCCGCGTGGCGTTTCCCCAATGACACTCTGCATAAGAAAAAACCCACGGAGGTGACTCCGTGGGGTTTTCTTATGCTTCTTCACTTTGCGGATTGGGAATATTTACGCCGATGCCGTTGATCTCCACGCCGTCGTCGGCGGGGATCAGGATGTACCTTCGCCCGTCGATGACCCGGGCCTCGATCATATAGCTGTACTCCGGGGCCACGGCGATCTTCACCTCCGGTGTGGTGATCTGGAATTTGCCGCTTTCGATGATGTTTTTCGGGTTCAGCGCCGCGTCCTCACCGTACTGTTTGCGGCACTCCTGCTGGAAGGCCACCACCTTCTCGGCGGGCACGCCGCTGTTGGTCAGCACGTCGCCCACCTCACGGACGGACAGGGTGAGCGGCTGGGGATCCTTGCTCTCCTTGTGCTCATCGATGCGGCCCCGCAGCTGCTCGTGAACGGACTGCACCACGTCGTAACGGCAGTCCTTTTGCAGCGTGTCGCCCAGCGCGGTGCTGAACACGTTCTTCTGTTCCTCGGCGGACATGGGCGGCTGGTCGATGCGGAACACCGCGTCAATGACCTCCTGGTGGATCTGGGCGGTATTTTTGCTGTAAAAGAGGGCGTTATAAATGTTGGCCGACCGGTCGTCAAAGGCCGGAAACAGGAAGCCAAGCTCCGGCGACAGGGCGATGTGTCCGGTGGAGGCGCTGTGGAAGCCGCTGTCCTCGTTGCTGTATTTCAGCTCCAGCGTGGGCGCTTTCACCGGGCAGATGCTGCACACGAAATAGCGGTACACCGTGTCGGAGGCGTCGTCCATCATCTCGTCGTCCCGGCCACGATAGGGCACGTCGTAGGTGTCGGCGGCCAGCAGAATGAGATAGTTGGTCTCGCCCATGTCCATGGCGTCGATGATGCGGCGGCACAGCTCCTGCCGGGAATTGGGGTCCTGTAAGCCCGTCTGGCGGATGGTTTGCAGCAGACGGTGCTCGTCGCTGTTGGACACCTGCGCGGTGGAGAATTCAATGTCGATCAGGTTTCGGCCCAGTGTGCCGGACAGGGCCTTTTTCAGAAGCCTCAGATACATCTCCTGCTCCTCCTGAGACATTAAGCCCAGCGAAGCATCGATGTAGGAGATGATCTCCCTGTTGCTGTTCACATAGCAGCCGTAGATCTTGCTGATGGCGTTTTTGTCCAGCTTGAAGCGGCGGCGGATCTCGTTCAATTCTTTCTGGTTCATAGGATGCCTCTTTTAATAGTCGGAATTCAGCCACGGCTTCTGGCCATAATGCAGCAGCCGGGCCAGCTCACGGGCCTTTTCATCGTTGTCGGCGGTGGCGGCGCCCAGCCGCAGCATGGCTTCCAGTCCGCACGAGCCCATCAGCAGCGACGCAAGGTCGCCCTGCCGGCAGATGACGGTCACGTCCGCTGTGCTGTCTGCCGCGGCCACGGCCCAGCGCCCGCCGTCAAAGGCGATGCGCAGGCATTTTTCGCAGTCCGCCATCTCGTCCCGATAGCGGAAGGCCGCTGTCAGCGTACCCGCCGGGAAGGTGCGGTAGGCGGTCTTTTCCACGAACATCTCGCCGTCCACCAGCTTGAACATGGTGCCGATGGCGGAGACGTTGGTCTGCAAGAAGCCGTAGTCGATGTAGTTTTTCGAGATGTCCTGCGGATCGTCCAGCAGGTGGTGGAAGTCCTCCTCGCCGGTGCGGAGGATCACCGTCTGGGCCAAGTCCTCCTGTAACCGCAGAGCGCCCAGCAGCGCCCGCAGCACAGCGCCGTCCTCGTAGACCAGCTCCTCCACGGAAAGGCGGTTCTGGGTATAGTTGCTGTCGCTGGTGCTTTCAAAGCGGTAGGCCACATAGCCACGCAGCTGTCCGCCGTCATAGTAGCCGATGCGCCGCACCTGAATATCCCCACGGGCGGCCCGGACCTCCTCCTCAAACTTTTCCACCATGCCGTGGTTTTTCGCCGCGAAGCGGCTGTGGCAGGCCAGCGCCGCGTCAAAGTCCTCCGGCTGCATCAGCCGCAGGTGCTCCCGCACAGCGGCATCGATCTTGGGCAGCGCTGCCGTGGGCAGGTGGTATTCGTAGAGCTTTCCCGCGAAGCCGTAGCCCATCCGGCGGTAAAACCCGATCTGAAACGGCAGCAGCAGCGTCAGCAGCGCGCCGATGCGCCGGGCGTAGTCCTCAAAGTACCGCACCATCTCCAGCGCCACGCCCTTTTTCTTATGTAACGGGTGCACCTCCAGCGCCATCAGGCCGCAGGCAGGCTGCATTTTGCCGAAGAAGTTCATGGAGAACCGGATCAGCTTCATGGTGGCCAGCAGCGTGCCGCCCTCAAACAGTCCCACCGTCTGAACCTGCCGATCCTCCCGCAGCTCCAGCCGGTGCTTGTCCCGGTAATGCTGGCGGCACTCCTCGTCCAACGACTTATAGGCGGGGTAGGAGTTGAGATAGATGTCCAGATATGCCTCAATGTCCGCCTCGGTCAGCGGACGGATCGTCCAGCTGCGTTCCGTTGTTCCGTGCTCCATAGCGTTCACTCCTTTCACAGCGCTTCAAAATGATACCGGGGCTTACCCAGGCTCTTTTTGCCGTATTCGATGGCCTCGGCGGGGCAGTAGCAGATGCAGGCCATGCAGTGGGTGCAGCTGCCGCCCCACACAGGCCTGCCGTTTGGCAGCGTGATGTTGTTCAGCGGACAGCGCTTCACGCACTGGCCGCAGCCGGTGCACCGCTCCGATACCCGGAAAGGCCCGTCCTTGACGAAAAGCGCGTAAAAGGCCGGGTTCACCGGGCCGCTCATGCAGCGGTCATACAGATTATTGCGGGGCGCGGGGAACTCCTGCCTGCTTTCGATGCAGCGGATGGCACTGTCCACGTCCGGCTCCGCACGGGATACGATCTGCCGGGCCTCCTCCACCTGCGGCGCGTTGAACATGGCGATGTAGTTCTCCGGCATGACGATCTGGGCCGTGCCCATATAGCGGAGCTTCTTTTGCCGGGCAAGCTGGCGGTTATACCGGGCGGCATTGCCGATCTCACTGCCGCAGGTCATCACGAACCAGACCTGCTCCACTTTGGGAAACTCCGTTTGCAGCAGCCAGTCCCGCACCACTCTCGGAAGCCGCCACCCATAGGTTGGCGATACCACAATGAGCTGGCGGCCTGTGGGTACCGGAGCCGTATCGTTTGCTTTAACGCGGTCGTTTATGCTGAAAAGCGGCTCATGCAGCGCTTCCGCGATGCGCCGGGCCACATACCGGCTGTTGCCGGTGCCTGAAAAATAGAGTACCATGTGTTCCTCCTTATCCGCCGTCCGGCCGGCGTTACTGCGGTTCGCCGTCGTGGGCCAGTACGAACCGGGCGAACGCCTCGTAGGTATAGCCCTCCATCCGCTGGTGATCCGGATAGACGCGGGAGAAGCAGGCCGGTATCTCGTGGTGGGTGAGGTTTTTCTCAATGCACGGCGTGCAGCCCCGGTCGTGGTTGCGGGGGTGGTTGGGGCAGCCCATGTTGGTGCAGGTGCACATTTTCACCGCCTGTTCCGTTCCGGAGCTACCGTTTTTGCTGTGATCCGCCATGGGTGTCCCTCCTGTCGTTGTATCCTGTATCCTACTCTAAGGGCAAAGCGCCGCGCAAGTCAAGTGTTTTTTCAGCTTGCGGAAAATATCCCTCGACACACGCCCGGCCCGATGGTATAGTGATAGCAAATCCATCCCCAAGGAGGCGCTCCATGACAAAAATTCTATTCATCTGCCACGGCAACATCTGCCGCAGCCCTATGGCGGAGTTCGTGATGAAGGATCTGGTGAAAAAGGCGGGGCTTTCGCCGCAGTTTTATATCGACTCCGCCGCCACCAGCCGCGAGGAGATCGGCAATCCCGTTTATCCGCCGGCCCGGCGGAAGCTGGCGGAACACGGCGTGCCCTGCGGCGGTCACGCGGCGCGGCAGCTTACCGGCGGCGACTACGCGGAATACGACCTGCTGATCGGCATGGATCAGGCCAATCTGCGGAACATGCGCCGCATCTGCGGCGGCGATCCGGAGGGGAAGCTGCATCTGCTGCTGGATTACACCGGCAGCCCCGGCGACGTGGCCGACCCGTGGTACACCGGGGACTTCGAGGCCACATGGCGTGACGTGCTGGCGGGCTGCCGCGGTCTGCTTGCCGCGCTGACAGCGCGCTGAGCATATTTCTATAGGTATCAGGGGCGTGTCCGGCTATGGACACGCCCCTTGTGCAATTCAATCGTCCCAGCCGCTGAACTTTCCCGTGTTGCCGAAGGTGATGGAGCCCTTGCCGTACTTGCCGCGGATGGCGTCCATGGCCTGTTCCAGCCGCTCCTGCTTCTCGTCCCGGCGGGTCGTGTCGCCCGTCAGCAGGTCGAGCTGCTGGTAGCTTTCACCGTCCGGCGTCAGGTACAGCGCCGTCACCGTCAGGGCGCGGATGGGCTCCGGTGCGTGCCACGCCTGCTGAGCCAGCGTCAGCGCCGCCCGATAGATATCCTTTTGCAGATGGGTGGGGCCGCTCAGCCGGGTCTGGCGGGTGAACTGGCGGAAGTCCGCGTACCGGATGGTCAGCGCCACGCCGCCGCAGTACATGCCGTACCGCCGCAGACGGCCCGCCACGCTGTCCGCCAGCGCCGACAGTCCGGCGCGCACCTGCTCCCAGCGGGTCAGGTTGGTGGGGAAGGTGGTGCCGTTGCCCACGGATTTCACCGGCTCCGCCTCGTGCTGAGGACGGACGGGACTGTTCTCCTGTCCGTTGGCGTAGTCGTGCAGCTGTGCGCCGTGCTTGCCCATCAGGGTCTCCAGCGTTTCACGGGGAAATGCCGCCAGCTGGCCGATGGTCTCCACGCCGTACTGCCGCAGCAGCTTCTGGGTGGAGCGTCCCACCCCCAGCAGGTCACCCACCGGCAGCGGCCAGACGATGCGCTGCCAGTTGTCCCGGTCGATGACGGTGGTGGCGTCGGGCTTTTTGTAGTCACTGCCCAGCTTGGCGAAGATCTTGTTGAAGCTGACGCCCACGGAGATGGTCAGCCCCAGCTCCTCCCGCAGACGCTGGCGCAGCTGGTCGGCGATGGCTTTGCCGTCGCCGCCGAACAGGTGCATGCTGCCGGTAATGTCCAGCCAGCTTTCGTCGATGCCGAAGGGCTCCACCAGATCAGTGTACTGGCCGTAGATGGCGTTGACCTTTTGGCTGTACTCCCGGTACAGGCCGTGGTGGGGCGGCAGGGTAATGAGGTGGGGCGCCTTCTGCCGGGCCTGCCAGATGGTCTCCGCCGTTTTCACGCCCAGCTGCTTGGCGGCCTCGTTTTTGGCCAGTACGATGCCGTGGCGGGATTCCGGGTCGCCGCACACCGCCACGGGAACGTCCCGCAGCGCCGGATAGCGCAGAAGCTCCACCGACGCGAAAAAGCAGTTCAGATCGCAATGCAGGATCACCCGATCCGCCATGACAGCCCCTCCTCTCGATAGTTTGTTCTAGTATAGTATACCATAGCTCCCGCCGTTTGCAAACCCCTACGGCGGGATTTTTTCACGCCCGGAAACTGAAAAGTGTATATTCATTGTGGTATGCATAATCATAGATCAAATTGCATAAATAACGGGTATATATCCGAGCATGCTATATGTATTTGCATAAAAAGCCGGTATTTGCAGATTTGCCCTTGACATTTCCTGAATAATGCGTATAATCATGCACATAGATTACATAAATATTCAAGGAGGAACACACCATGAAACATACAGATATCAAGAAGATCGTACTGGCCTACTCCGGCGGACTGGATACCTCCATTATCATTCCCTGGCTGAAGGAGAACTACAACAACCCTGAGATCATCGCCGTGGCCGGCAATGTGGGTCAGGCCGACGAGCTGGAGGGTCTGGAGGAGAAGGCCATCAAGACCGGCGCCAGCAAGCTGATCGTGGCCGATCTGGTGGACGAGATGGTGGACGACGTCATCATCCCCTGCCTGAAGATGGACGCCAAGTATGAGACCTATCTGCTGGGCACCGCCTTTGCCCGTCCCGTCATCGGCAAGAAGCTGGCGGAGATCGCCAAGGCCGAGGGCGCTGACGCCATCGCCCACGGCGCTACCGGCAAGGGCAACGATCAGGTCCGTTTCGAGCTGGCCATCAAGCGTTTCGCTCCCAATATGAAGATCATCGCCCCGTGGCGTGAGTGGGACATCAAGTCCCGTGAGGAGGAGATCGACTACGCCGAGGCTCACAACGTGCCCCTAAAGATCTCCCGAGAGACCAACTACTCCAAGGATAAGAACCTGTGGCACCTGAGCCATGAGGGCCTTGACCTTGAAGATCCCGCCAACGAGCCCGATCTGGACAAGCCCGGCTTCCTGGAGATGGGCGTGTCCCCCTTCCAGGCTCCTGACGAGCCCACCTATGTGACCATCGACTTCGAGGCCGGCGCTCCTGTGGCCGTCAACGGCGAGAAGATGAAGGCCAGCAAGATCATCGAGAAGCTCAACGATCTGGGCGGCAAGAACGGCATCGGCATCATCGATATCGTGGAGAACCGTCTCATCGGCATGAAGGATCACGGCATCTACGAGACCCCCGGCGGCACCATCCTGTACTTCGCCCACGCCCAGCTGGAGATGCTGACCATGGATAAGGAAGTGCTGCACGCCAAGCAGAAGCTGTCTGTGGACTACGCAGACCTGCTGTATAACGGCAAGTGGTACTCTCCCTTGCAGGAGGCCCTGACCGCCTTCGCCAACGAGGCCAACAAGGACGTGACCGGCACCGTGAAGCTGAAGCTCTACAAGGGCAACATCATCCCCGCCGGTATGACCTCTCCCTGCTCTCTGTATTCCGAGAATCTGGTGACCTTCGGCGAGAGCGACTATGACCAGTCTCAGGCTACCGGCTTCATCAACCTGTGGGGCCTGACCACCAAGATGCAGGCGCTGAAGGAGCAGGGCAAGCTGTAAGCAAGCAACGATTACTGATAGAACTCCGTAGGGGCGGACGACTCTGTCCGCCCTTACGATAAACTACCGGGCTG
>ERZ780178.800-NODE-800-length-21933-cov-3.420559_pt1 | contig 21933 bp, 18 predicted proteins | sample MGYA00511018_ERZ780178 | MGnify/ENA primary metagenome ERZ780178 (study PRJEB29588, sample SAMEA2151439) | human gut metagenome | biome: human gut; feature: human-associated habitat; material: faeces | place: Denmark | collected 2008/2010 ...
CAGTGGAAAAGCAGCAATCCCAAACTTGCAGCCATATCCAATGGAAAAGTCACCGCAAAGAGCTGGGGAAATGTTCAGATTTATGCTGTTTATGGAGGAAAAAAAATTTCCTGTAAAGTGTATACATATAATCAGCTCATATACACAGATTTTACCGGATATAAAACAACTCCGATAAAAACAAAAACAGGAAAAACAATACAGCTGAAGCCGGAAAAGCATGGAAGCGTGGCAATTTATAAATCTTCGAATACAAAAATCGCGACAGTTTCATCCAGTGGTATTGTAACACCAAAAACAACAGGCACAGTCAAAATAACCTGTGTGTCTTTGGGAAGAAACCGGTATATTGCATCTGCGGAAGTGGTTGTCGGAGCAGAACTGAAATCAGTTTCGACTTCTTCAGAAATCGTAATGGATAAAGGGGAACAGAAAACGCTGAAGGTAACTGTCCATCCGGGAAATGCATATGTAAGAACAATAACTTATGCCACATCCAACAGTTCCGTTGTTACAGTATCCAGGACGGGAAAAATTACAGCAAAGGCTCCCGGCCTTGTAAAGATCACAGTGACGGCAGATGGTGGAAAGAAAATAAAAAATACCATACAGGTATACGTTCGAGACAAAAAGACAGGTACATCCAATGCACCTCTGAGTGGAAGTTCTGGTACGATCCTGCACAGAGGATTAAGTCTGGAAGCACCGGAAAACACACTTCCTGCTTTCAGTCTTGCAGGACAGAAAGGTGCGAAGTATGTAGAAACTGATGTACGACAGTTAAAAGACGGGACATTTGTGATTTTTCATGATTCTAATCTGCTGCGTATGTGTGGCGTTGATAAGAGAATTGAAAACCTCACATATCAGGAAGTAAAGAAGTATCCGGTTATTACAGGAACAAATGCTTCTGCATATAAGCATAATATTATTCCTACACTGGAACAGTATCTTCAGTGCTGTAATAAATATTCCATGACACCGGTGATCGAGATCAAATCAAACCTGGATCAGAATGGTGTTGCAAAGTTTAACCAGATCATAAAAAAATCCAGAAAAAGTCCGGTTGTGATCTCGTTTAAGGAAGAACCGCTGATCATGCTCAGACAGATAAACAGAACCGTGAGCATACAGTGGATACTCCGGGATCAGATCACCAGTGCAGCGCTGAATGAATGTGCCAGATATAAATTTGACGTAAGTGCTCAGTATGGATGTACCAACAGAGCTACAATAGCCAGAGCGCATTCGAAAAATATTAAGGTCGCACTGTGGCTGTTTACAGATTCCAGGATTGCAGACTGCTATAAAAACTGGGGTACAGATTATCTTACCTGCGAGAGAATGATGTAAGACGCTGGAGGCTGACAGGTATTCTTCTGTTACGGTTATGCAGAGCATCAGATGGAAGGTCAGAGAATGTTACAGATACCAGTAGAGGAGTTGAAACAGTATGGAAACAGAAATATCAGGAAGATTGCTTATTACCGGAGATCTGCACGGTGATACTGCGGCATTAGCGATGATTACCAGACAGCTTCGAGAGGGAGATGCATTATTTGTTGCCGGAGATTTTGGGTTTGTATTCTGGGATAACAGAGATGAGCATGTATTTTTGGATGATGTAGACCGGTTTCTTCAGAAAATAAACGGATATATTATTTTTGCGGATGGAAATCATGAAAATCACCGTGCACTGAATAAATTCCCTGTTGAACAATGGAATAATGCCAGAGTCCATATGATCCGAAGCAGGATCATTCATGTGCTTCGAGGAGAAGTTCTTTGTCTGAAAGGGAAACGAATATTCTGTTTTGGAGGAGCTTTTTCCATAGACAGGGCATATCGTACCCTGAACAAAAGTTACTGGGAGGAAGAGATTCCCTCTGAGGAAGATTATGAGAATGGAAATAAAAATCTTAAGGCCTGTGACTATAAGGTAGATTATGTGATTACACATACCTGTCCGTTAAATCTTATACCTTCACTTGGGGGATATCACTCGGCGATGGAAGAACGGCAATTGCAGAATTATCTGCAGTATGTAAGTGAGACGGTATATGATTCACTGACCCGGTGGTATTTTGGGCACTGGCACAGAGATCAGGAATTTGGCGAAAAGTTCCGTGTGGTCTATCTGGATCTTGTAGATATGGAAACGGGAAAAAAGATCTGGTGATTATCCTTGCTTTTATATTGGTAACAGGCTATACTAATGAGACATATATCTGATTGATGGAGGGTTTTATAAATGAAAATTGCAGCAACATACGATAACGGAAACATTTTCCAGCACTTTGGAAAAACTGAGTTTTTCAAGGTGTATGAGGTAGAGGATAATAAGGTTGTTTCCAGTGAGGTGATCGGTTCCAATGGTACCGGACATGGTGCACTTGCAGGACTTCTTGCAGAGCAGGGAATCAGCGTTCTGATCTGTGGAGGAATCGGTGGCGGAGCACAGAGTGCACTTGCTGAGGCTGGTATTGAGTTATGTTCCGGAGCACAGGGAGATGCAGACACAGCTGTGGATGCTTATCTGAAGGGCGAGCTGGTATCCACAGGTGTGAATTGTGATCATCACCATCATGAGGATGGACATTCCTGCGGAAGCCATGAGGATGGACACTCCTGCGGCGGTCATGAAGACGGACATTCCTGCGGAGGATGTGGCGGCGGATGTGGTTCCCAGCCATCTATCACAGGTCCTAATGTCGGAAAAACCTGCCGTACACATTACAGAGGAACCTTTAATGACGGAACACAGTTTGATTCTTCCTATGACCGTGGCGAGCCACTGGAATTCATTTGCGGAGCAGGACAGATGATCAAAGGCTTTGATGCGGCAGTTGCAAACATGGAGGTTGGCCAGGTGGTAGATGTTCATCTGATGCCTGAGGAAGCTTACGGTATGCCGAATCCGGATGCGATTTTTACACTTGAGATCGAACAGCTTCCGGGTGCTGAGGATCTTACTGTAGGACAGCAGGTATACCTCTCCAATCAGTATGGTCAGCCGTTCCCGGTTAAAGTTAACGCAAAAGATGAAAAAACCATTACTTTCGATGCTAATCATGAGATGGCAGGTAAAGAGCTGAATTTCAGAATTGAATTAGTAGAAGTAAAATAATCAGAAACAGTGGGAGGTGCTGTATGGGAGCATATGGCATCTCTCTTTTTGTCTGAAGGAAGGTGGGTTTTCCGGTGAGGATTTCTATGATACCATTTGGATTGCTGTCCGGTTTTATGGACAGTAAAGAAATACGGATCACGGAGCTGGGAGAAGATGGATTCCGGTTTCGGCTGACAGAAGAATGTCCGGAGCCGGAGCAGTTTCGGATCTGTTTTTATGATATGAAAAAAGCCGGGTACAGGAGAGTGGAGATCCGGAGGTTTGGGATGAGTGCAGCAGAGGAGCAATGCCTGCAGGATCAACAGCCAGTTGAAAAGAAAACCGGAAAATATTTTTACAGGGAATATTCTGTGAGAGTAGAACAGAAAGACTATGTACAGGAAGTTCAGCGTCTGGCCGGAGAGTACAGCAGATATATTCGTCTGAAACTGGATGGCGACGATGGAGAGCTGGCGAAGACGCTGACCGGTTATCCTGCGGAACTGGATGAGGTGCATTGTGAGAGCCTGGAAGAGCAGAAGAAGCTGTGGTTTGGAGGGAATTCCAGTTCTGTAAGACGAAATCCGGATGCAGATCAGAGTGTAGAAGAATCATTTTTGGACAAAGGGACAGAGCTTGCCTTGGAATTAAACGGCCCTTCTCTGTATGAAGAATACCTGTGTCAGCCTTTGCAGGATTTTCTGGCTTCTTACTGGCAGAAGAATTATCTCACTCACAGCTGGCTTGCCGGCCGGACACCAGAGAGATTTTATATTGGAAATCAGTTCTGCCATAACCTGTTTCCCACAGAAAATCAGCTTTTTTCTATTATGGATAAAATGCGCTCGGAAGGCCTGGAGATCACGCTGGCATTTTCCTATATCCGGGAATTTATGCTTTCGTCCGTGGAAAAACTTCTGGAAAAAGTGGATAACTGGTGTTGTGTTCATGGGGTGAATGTGGAAATTGTGGTCAATGACTGGGCCATGGTGGAGATACTACGTGGAAAAACTTCACATTTAAGTCCGGTTTTTGGGACACTGCTCAATAAACGGAAAAAAGATCCGAGGCTTTCCTATTTAAAAAGCCGCCTGCCGGACAAGGACACCGGACTTTTGGCAGAGAACAGCCTGAATGCAGATTTTTATCAAAAGGCACTGGAAAAAAGCCTTGGATTTGTGCGCTATGAATGGGAAAGCTGTGGGTATCCGCAAAGATTCCCGGAAGGAAAAAACAGCCTGCATCTTCCGTTTTATCAAACGAACACATCGCAATACTGTACCCTTTATGCGCAGTGCAGGGAGCACAACAGGGGACGGCAGTATCTACAGACGGAATGTCCCGGATACTGTCAGACGAAAACGTTTTTATACCCGGAGCATCTGCATATGACAGGAAGATACAATTCGTTGTTTTCGCTGGATCAGACGGTTTTGCGGGCGCTGGAGACGGGCAGTGTGGAAAACGCAGCGTTTAGGAAAGCAGAACAGGGGGTGCAGCCTGACCGCGCGGTGCTGAATCTGCTTTGAGCGCAATGCGCGGCATGGAGGTCACACATGGAACTTACAGCGGGGCTTGGATCGGTTGACGATTATATTCGATATATCGAAGCGGGAGCGGACGAATGCTTCTGCGGTTACATTCCCTATGCGTGGGACAGAAAGTACGGGACGGTTCTGTCCTTAAACCGCAGGGAGGTGCGATGCTGCAGCGTGCAGCTGGGTGCATTTTCGGAGCTGGAAATTCTAGCGGCGATGGTGCGGGCGTATCAAAAGCCCGTGCAGCTGACGTTTAATTCGCTGTACTATCTTCCACAGCAGTATCCGGAAATCGCAGAGATAATTCAAAAATGTATGAAAATTGGTTTTGAGGATTATATTATCGCAGACCCGGCGCTGATTTTATATCTTCGGCAGCAAAAGATCGGCTGTCGGATTTCGTTAAGCGGCGAGGTTGGAGAAATCAACAGCGCAATGACAGGATTGTTTGAGCAGATGGAAATCAGCAGAATCATCTTTCCAAGGAAGATGCGAAGCAGCAGCTTTGCTCTGTCCCAAAGATTCCAAAGTGGATAAATGGAAGAGGTAATGTGTTTTAATCTCGTCTCATATACATGGCGTTCTTTTTTCAAACCCTCAATGGATGCAATTTCATAATACATGGCATTTTCCCTGCCATCCTTTAATTCAATATGCGGTCCCATTACTGCAAACTGATGTGCTTCATAGGCTGCCTCCACCAGCTGTGCAAAGTTATCCTGCAATAAAATCACATCATTGTTCATTACACAGATAAAATCACAGTGCAGATCTTCTCTTGCATATACATAGCCAAGATTGTTGCCTTTGGCAAAGCCGAGATTTTCCTTACTCAAAAGAACACTTACATGCTCTGTGTCTTTATAGCACTCTGCTAAATCTTTACCGGTTCCGTTGCCGGACGCATTATCTACTACCACAATTTCATAATCAGCCTGTGCCATTTTCTCCTGAATTGCCGCAATACACTTCTTTGTCATATCAAGAGTGCAATAATGCAATACCACAAAGCCAAATTTTTTCTTCTCACTCATCTTTGATTCCATCCATTCCAGATATCCTAATTGTGTAATAATAAACTGTCAATGAACAGCCATTTTACATGGCATACAAAATACCAAAGCATTGCCTTCCGGTATAATTTTAATGCCTTTTTATCAGACATCTTTCCGGTCTTGCAATATTCTAACCACGCCTCGGATACTGTAAGTCCGTCTTTTTTTATCTTTTCCTCATAGAAAGCCACCTTTTCTCCGGCTGGCTGTTCCTTACATTTATGCATGAAACTCATATCTGCCCGGTGACGTACGAGACTGTAGCGGATAAATTCCGGTGCAATCTTCTGCTCCAAGTCATAGTCCATCAAATTTCTAAGATAGTTGATAAACCGGGAATTTCCCGTCCAGATGCCGTCTCCGGTCTGACGATAGCTCGCCATAATATCCGGCATATAATATACATCCCCATGCTTGATAAAACAGAACGTAATGGTATTATCATTAAAATAATCTGCTACCACATCCATCGGAATATCCTTGATATAGGCACTTCGCATCAGAATAGAATCCGGATGGAAATAGAAACGTCCCCAGTAGGTTGTTCCCTTTAATTTCATCGTATGATTGCAGTTTAAAAATGGGGTGTTTTCTTTCGTCTTCTCATCATAGGCATAGACATTGTGGGCACAGACTGCATATTTTGCATTTTCCGGCTGATCCATAATCTCTACCTGCTTCTGCAGTTTATGGTCATCGATATAGAAATCATCCCCATCGAGATAAGCAAAATACTCTCCCTTTACATACTGCAAAAGATTCAGACGGTTTCTTGATGCCCGCTGGCTGCTGTTGTATTTCACACCAGGTTCCCGGTCCATCACATAGATTTCCATTCTATCCGGATATTTCTGCTTCCATTTCTGTAATTTTGCCATGGTGCCATCGGTAGAACCATCGTCACCAATCAGCACCTCAAAATCAAAATCACATTTCTGGTCAAAAACACTCTGCAATGCCTCATCCACATAATCTTCCTGATTATAAAAAGTCACAAGGACGCTTACTTTCATACTATCCTCCAGTGCCTACAATGTAATTGAGTAGGTCAGGTTATTACAATAGGAACTTCCGAAGTCTTCTTTACTGGTAATCAGTCCCATATTCAGATAATTACCCAAATCTTCGGTTGCTGTTCCCCAGGAAATCCGTTTATAGCCACGATTCTTCATTTCCACAATCATGGAATAATACATAAAGGTCATCGGGCTTAATTTATTAAACGCCTGTCTTGCAGCAAGATACTGTGTATGGGCACAGCCTACTTTATCGAAATAAAACATCATGGAACCCGCTAACATTTCTTCCTCTTTGAAGATGCCAAAGAATCCACATTCCTTCGGAAAACGGTCATTCTTGAAATCTAAAAGCTCTGCTAAAGTATGTACCGGTTTGGTATCATACTTGGAAAGGTTCTCACAGAGAATATCATAGAATTCTTTAATCTCATCATCTGTCGTCAGCGGTCTGCATTCCAGACCTTCCTTCTCACAGTTGTGTACATTGGTACGTTTTCCCTGTGCAAAGTTAGATAGAATTGCCTCTTTATAGGTAGCATAGTTTACATAAGTACTCAGTTCCTTATGCTCCGTATAGCCTGCATGCTGGAATGCATACTGGAATAAATCACTTTCTACTTCTGAGAAAATATCGGAAGTCATCTTAAGATAAGCCTCGTTATAGCCCTGCTCCTTAAGATAATCTTTTAATTCTTCTACTAATACCACTACATGTTTGGCATTGTGATGCTTCTTGTCGATAATGATACCGCCAAAGGTGGTTCCTTTGTGGGAGAAAAATACCTTTTTCCCATCCTGCTCCAATTCACATGCCGGAATCAGGGCTGCGATATTATTTTTCTCATTATATACTACCAAAGATACATCTTTAAATCTGCCTGCCGGATGATAATTGAAGAACCGGCGGCTCTGTAAAAAGGTTCCGTTTATGGATTTTTCTGTGATAAATTTATCCCACTGTTCCTCTAAACTGTCCTCATATTTTTCAAATCGAAACATAGTCTCTCCTCTTCTATTTGAATGCATTGATTGCATCAATGACATATCCGGTTTCTTCCTCTGTCATTCCATAATACATCGGAATGCTAAGCTCTGTTGCAGAAATCTCTTCTGCCAGTGGAAGCTCTCCCTTTTTGATGCCAAGGCTTTCATATGCGCCCTGCAGATGCATTGGAATCGGATAATGTTTATTGGTTCCAATTCCCTTTTCATTTAAGAACTTCTCTAATTCATCCCTGCGTGCACAGCGGATTGCAAAGATGTGGAATACATGCTTCGTATCCGGCATTATAGTTGGCAGAGCGATTTCCGGATTCTTAATTCCGGCAAGATATTTCTCTGCTGTCTCAATACGGTTTGCATTCCAGCGGTCTAAGTTCTTTAATTTAATTCTTAAGAAAGCTGCCTGCATCTCATCCAGTCTGGAGTTATTTCCCTGATAGATATGATGATATTTATAATCAGAACCATAGTTGCCAAGGGCACGTACTTTATCTGCCAGCTCTTTATCATTGGTTACAAAAGCTCCGGCATCTCCTAATGCACCTAAGTTCTTGCCCGGATAAAAGCTGAATCCGGCTCCGTCTCCAAGACTTCCCACATGTTTTCCCTTATAGAGTGCGCCATGTGCCTGTGCAGAATCTTCGATTACTTTCAGATTGTGACGTTTTGCAATCTCCATGATTTCATCCATTGGTGCCGGCTGTCCATAAAGATGTACTGCCATAATTGCTTTGGTCTTATCGGTAATCTTCTCTTCGATTCTTGCCGGGTCAATGTCAAAGGACTCTAAAGTCGGCTCTACAAATACCGGAGTTGCACCTGTATAAGAAACTGCCAGTGCAGTTGCAATAAAGGTATTGGATGGAACAATGACTTCATCGCCTGTCCCGATTCCATATGCTTTCAGTGGAAGAAACAGTGCATCCAGTCCGTTGCCTACACCGACACAGTATTTCACGCCACAATATGCGGCATACTCTTCTTCAAACTTTGCTAATTCTTCTCCCTGGATAAACCAGTTTTTTGCTAAAACCTGTTGAAATTTTCCGGTAAGTTCGTCCTTGATTTCATCATGCATTTTCTCAAATGACACAAATGGTATTTTCATGGCAATTCTCCTTTACTTATCCTTATTTTCCTCTTTTACAAATGCAAGGAATTTATCGTAATCCCTGATATAATCATTTTCATCATAATATTCTGATGCCAGTACCATCAGCACTGCATCCTCGGAAAAATCATACATTTCCCGCCACATATTATTTGCAATATATAAGCCTTCATATGGCTTGTCCAATAAGACCTCTGCCGTCTCACTGCCGTTATCCAGATGAATCTTACAGGTTCCATGAATCGGAATCAGAATCTGTTCTAAACACCGGTGTGCATGATAGCCTCTTCGTACACCATCTACGGTATCATACATATAGTAAACACGCTTAATTTCAAATGGAATATCACGCATCTCTTCCAATGCTACCAGCTGACCGCGTTCATCCCCATGCTGCTGAAATCTGTACTTAATCACTTCCATGGACATTCTCCTTCTTCCACATTGCTGTGCTTCACTTTCTATTTTAATTCTTTTCTTACTCTGCTTTTTCTTTGCCGAATTCCGGATTATCCAAAAATCCCTTCTGCTGATGTGATGGCTGGTATGTGCCTTTTCGCACCTGCAGCATATGGCTTACAAGATAACGGATGGCATCCGGATTGCGGAACAGCCGTAACAAAGTACGAAGATAAAGGTTTCTGATTTTATATAATCCCAATACCTTTTTCTGCTTCTTCACATATGGATTATCGCTGTACTGCTCCTGAATCATGGCATAGAACCGGTCTACATCCTGCGCAAGAAGCTCTGAGAAGCTGCTTTTCTTCTTAGTGGATACTCCGGTATCGGCTTCATACCATACCAAATAATCCGGGAAGAAATGCATCGGTCTGCCATCTAAGCCTGCCATCATCTGAAAAATATCTTCTGCATAAATGACCGTTCCCTCTATCTTCTTAAGATAAGTCACATAATAGTCTACGGTATAACAGGTACATGCACCGGAAGCATTGTCCCGATACAGCACCAGATTCTTTACAATCTTATCCTCATTCCAGTTCTTATATGGAGATAAATCAAAGGGATGCGGAAATTCCACATAATCTACACCGCCATCTTCCCTGCGGCAATAACCCCGCATCAGTCCAAAACAGGACTCATACCGGTTCTCTTCCATAAAATCATACACCTGCTGCAGGGTATGTTCATTATAGAATGCATCCCCCGGTCCAAAATCCCGGACATATTTACCCTTTGCCTTTGCCAGACCATCTATGAGGTTCTTTACTGTTCCCTGATTCTTCTCATGAGGAATAAGGGTATAATTTGCAAACTGGTGTGCCGCAAAATATGCTTCTATCTTATCAAAACAGTTTTCTTCTGAACCATCATCTGAGACTACGATTTCATAATCCTTAAAGGTCTGTGCCATGACAGAATCCAGTGTAACTAATAATTTCTTCCAGTCCGGATGATAGGTTACGATTAAAACAGTAAATTTCATCGTTGCTCCTTCTTGTTAACTTATACAGTTTACTATGTTTTCTTAAAATTTGCAACTTATAGCCTTCCGATGAGGAATACCAAACGCACAAATATCTCGTCTACGACTTTCTGTCTTAACTTCTTCGGATAGAAAACCTTACGCAGTGCAATCAGCGGATGAAAACCATCCCTGGTAAAAAGTGCCAGTGCCTTCTGATTTTCCGGGGTCAGTTTTCTATTGTAAAGTTCACTGTATTCCTTAATCTGCTCATGAATATGGCGGAAATAGTGATTCAAGAAAAAACGTTTAAAACGCCAGATCTGAAACTTAATAAAGCTGTACCCACCATCACTGACATTATTATTGTGTCTGCGGTATTTTACCGTCGGACGCTCATCATAGATTACTTCTCCCATTCCGGCACAGACCATATACATCCACCAGTCATGTCCGGTAGATTTTTCCGGCATCTGCTCTGTCACCATGTCCTTTGCTTTGCGGTTAAATACACTGTTAAAGCCAAGAGACACACAATCCACCAATGAATTCACAAAAGAAATATTCGGCGTCCTGCCATCCCGGTGCGCCATGAAATTTAAATCTCCGTCATAGAAATCATAATTGGAAAAATACAATACCGGCACATTTTCCCTTGCATGTTCTAATTTTTCCACAGCCATCTTAATCTTGTCTTCAAACCAGACATCATCCTGGTCACTGAAAGCATAATAATCTGCTTCGCCGCCATTTGCAATGAGCCATTCAAAACTCTTTACAAAGCCGACATTCTCTCCTGCCTCTAAATGAAGCAGTCCCTTTTCTTCATATTCCCTTACAATTGCAAGGGTTCCATCCTTCGAACCGTCATCCCTGACATAAAGCTCCACATTGGGATAAGACTGATTTAAAATGCTGTCAATCTGCGCCTTAATATACTTTTCTCCGTTATAAGCAGACAATAATACATTTACTTTTTTACTCATACAATTCCTTTCTTGCCACAAAACCTATCCCGGTATCATATATTCTCTCTAATGAATCAAAATAAGCCTGTTCATCCGCATAAATCTGGCTGTCTTTTAATACCAGAATATAGCTGGCATCAGATGCATTCAGGTGATTGAAATAATCCGTATGATCCGGGTCACTTTGTCCCCAGCCATAATACCGCTGGTCTGAAATTGCCTGATACCATAAATCATCTTCCCAGTATCCTGCCATCGGCACAATTTCTTCACCCTTGCTGATTAATTCATTATATACCCAGTGATAAAGTTCTTCCTTTTCCTTAGAATAACCCGGCATGCCAAATGACACATAATTATAACGCAAAATATCATTAAAATCTTCTGCCCTATAGCTGGAAATCAGTAAGCCATTATGAATTGCAATTCTCTCTTCCATCTTGCCAAGGTACATTCCTGTTAAAAATGCCCACATCACAAAGCTTCCGGTTATCAGTACCTTTGTCTGCTTTTCTGCATAGACAACTGCATAATAGACCAATACCAACGCAATCAGCCACAACAGGAAATGAATCTTGTAAAAATAATAGGTAGATGCTTGTCCATTTACTGTCTTCAAGAAAAGATATAAAGCAAACAGAAGCGTATACGGTGCTAAAAACAATACCAGATTATTCTCCTTCTTCCTACACATCCCATAGAATCCAAAGAGCATCAATGGAATAAACAGTACAAAGTTTGAAAACAAATCCCGGTAGCAGGCTCCCTCATTTACCAGTGCTGAAGATACCGTCACGCCATTGGTAAAGATACCTGCATATGTATAATAAAAGCCTACGATGCATGGGAACAGGAATACCGTCAGACAGATTGCCACGGTATCTTTGGATACCAGTTTCTTTGCTTTAAACTGTTTTACAAAAATGCAGGTAATCAAAGCAAAGAAGGTAACCGGCATAAACATGACATAGCATTCAAAGATAGCCAGACAACCTAACATCAGACATACAATATTCTGCCATTTTGGCATATCATCCTTTAAATAAATGTCTGTCAAAATAATAATCATTCCGATAACCGTTACGCCCATGCCAAGGTAAACAAAGCCGTAGAGCATGGAGCACAGCGGATAGCCTATCATATAGATAAAGGACAGGACATAAGCTGTCACTCTGCCAAACCGGTCTTTGCTTAACCTTCTTGCAATTCCATAGAAGATAAATGCCGACATTAATAACTGAATCAGTTCACTTAAGACGAAGAATCGATAGAAATAATCCACCGGTGCAAATGGAGCTAAGAATTCAAAAAGCAGTCCGTTTAACACCGTCTCATAAAACATACTGGTTACGGTTCCGGTCTCTACTAAATCCATCGCTGCCCGGAAATGGTTTGCCGGGTCAATGGTCAGGAAATTGATATTTAGAGCCATTCCACCATATCTTACCTTTGCAAATACTGCAATAATTGCCAGTGCGGTTACAAGAAATGCTGCATCTGCTATGGCAAATTCATACCTCTGCCATTTCTTTTTCTTTACGATAAAGAACCAGAGCAATCCGCCGGTAAGCAAATCAATGATTCCCATTGAAATAATATTGACCGGAATATGAATCACATTCAGGATTGCTGCCCAAAATGTGTGATAACAGTTCATCAGAATCAACAACAATGCAATCCATGTCATTCCTGTCTGCTTCCGCTCTGACTTATAGCTAAAAAAGGCTCCACTCAAAAGTACCAGCACTGCTATTCCATAAAAAATTGTAGTTCCAAGGTTCCATCCCATCGTATGTTTTCTCCCTTTTCCTTAAGTCTTCCTTTGTTTTTTCTTTGTTCCAACTTTTCTTTATTCTAGCTTTTCTTTATTCTATCTTCCTTTAGTAACAGGTGTTCACCAGCATAAATACTGCATATAAAAGCATGATGCCCATGATTCCGGAACATTTTACCGTAAAATATCTGATGTCCTGTTTCACCCGGTCACTTCCCAGCGCCAGAAACGGTAATATCAGCATCAGAATAAAATATCTTCCCTGAATACCATTGATGACAGAAGAACCTACCGGATTGGCAATGCCGTCCCCGATATAAAGTCCCATCATAATTGCTGCAAAAGTGATTATAAAAGCAAGCAGCATAATAATCCGGTGTCGTATCTTAATCCGTCCTCTTACTTCCTGACCGTCTAACAGACCAACACCTAAAAGGAAACAAGGTCCAATTACCGCAAGCAAAGTTAATGGATAATTCATACTGCCAAGCATATTCAACTGTTGCAAATAATCATTCAGGTTTACTATTAATGTTGAAATAATTACCTTAACCGCAGCAATTGGATACGCTTTCAGATACTGCATCTGCGTCATGGTGTCTGCACCGCCACCAGCACCTGCCTGCAAGCCGCTGATTCCGGAGGATACCCGCAGCATAACATAGCCGCCTAAGATGACAAACGGAAGTAATGCGATTATAAAGGATTTCCAGTAATCTTTTCTGCTGTTAAACTTATCTTTCGGTATCATAAATACCAAAAGGCCAAGACACGCATAGACATATTTACTTAAGAACATAGTCAATAATAAAAGTCCAAGCACCAGTGTCTTCTTCCAGTTCAGCTTCACTTTTTCATCAAAAGCATAGTAACAGCATAGTGCTACGAAAAGGAAGCCAGCTCCATTTAATACTGCATCCTGGGAAAGCGAAGACGCCTGATAAATGCTTAAAGGCATCACTGCAAACATTGCCATAAGATTCTTATAAAACGGCATAAACCGTACTGCCGCATATGCCAAGCCCATATATGCCAGCAGATTAAAGATACGTCCCATCAGAATCACACTATAAATACTGAGATTGAACGTTCTTCCAAGGAAGATTCCAAGCCCCTGTGGCCAGTATACTACGGAAGTTACACTATCATAATAAGTCATCTTTATCTTATTTTTTGAAAACTTATGGCTCTTTAAATATTCCATATAGGCAGTTCCTTCACTGCCATTTGGCGTCAACTGCCGATAAGCAATTTCCTGCACATTTTCCGGCACATAAATCACACCATCCTCATGCGTGAGATTAGCAAAGGAACCAAGTATATTTCCATAGGACACGTCCATGCTCCGGTAGAAATGGGAAGGTCCGTCACATTCCTGAAATGCCGGATTGATTACTGCCATGCTAAGTCCCATCACAAAAACCAGTATCAGTACCATATTTTCCGGCTTTGCCCATTTTACCGGCATTACAAAGATTCCGATTACCACTGCCAGTCCCAGTGCAAACAGAACAAAAAATGTCTTATTGAGTCCACCACCATAGACTACCGACATACGAAGTCTTGCAGCCGTTGCCTCTTCATTAACAAGAAGCGTCTGCTCATAATCTCCGGCCAAGGCACAATAATATACCTCCGATGCCCTGGTCTCCTCTTCTAACGTCAGATATACACTTCGTGTTCCCTCTACCCCATCTAAGGTCAGTTCCATGCTTACCACTTCTTCTGTTCCGGTAGACTTTGGCACATTACATTTTACTGCACTTAATACCTCATCCGTCTCTGCATCCCTAAGCATTGCCTGAATCGTAACGTCCTCTCCGGAATCATTCGTCATAAGCAACGCGATATTCTGCATATTACCGGAAATTGTGAAATACTGTGACACCACTGCATCTTCAGCAGCAATATTATCCTCTTCCCCACTCATGTCATTGTAATTATCCTGATTAGAGTTATAGAATATGCTCCGATGCTTTACCAGCAACAACAGCATGACAATAAGAACTACTCCCGCCACGATATATTTCGGTGGTATCTTCTTTAACTTTTCCTTCATTTTCCTTACCCCTGTTTTCTCTTTCTATCCCTATGATACAGCCACAGACAATAACCTGTCAGCAATAATGCTCCAAGAATACTTACTACTGCCCCCTGTTTCATATAAGGGATATGATAGACTGCCTTCACTTCATGATTTCCCGCCGCAAGCTTCACTGCCAGAAAACCATAGTCTCCATTGATAGTCTCTGTTTTCTTACCATCAACATAAACTTCCCATCCATCCTGGTCCGGAATTGTAAGAAGCAGAAAGCCTTCCTTTTCATTCGAAATAGTTCCGGTAAAATATTTTCCATCTGCTACAAATGAACCCAGTGTCACTTCTCCGATTTCGGTATCATGCAGCACATCCTCTCCATCCGGTACGATTAAGGTATCCTTTAAAAGCAGCCTCCGTCCTGTCTCATCCATAGATTCGCATTCGCTCTTAGAAATCGTATTGGTATAGAAGGACGCAGCAGAATCAGCATACTTATTTCTGTAAATATAAACGCCGCCTGTTCTGCCAACATATTCACACCAGGAATAATCCAATTCTCCCATGGATAAAATATATTTTAAATTAATCAGGCCCATTGGATAGACTTCCGATTCATCCGAGTATTCAAAAATCCTCTGGGCATCGGAGACCTTTACTTTGGTATATAACATATTATAAAAATCTGCAAGATGCCGGTTAATGGTACTGTTATAATCTGTTACAGAAGAATAACCCATGACCTGGGAATCTCCATAGGTAGATACCGCTGCATATCCTTTATCCACACGGAAGAAGTCTTTATCCTGCTCTTTTAAATATTGCAGGGCATCTATGGTATCATTTGTCATGGTATGACCATCATATCCAATTGCTTCTGTCCAGGTATATGCTGTCCAACGGTTATTATTGGTTATATAGCTTTCCAGACAGGTGGATAACAGAATACATACCAAAAACAGACTACCCGCAACCTTTTGAACCTGACGATTCTTCCAAAGTCCCACCGCAAGTAAAATAATTGCAAAAGCAACAAATAAGGTAAGAATTACTGCATCATATTTCTTCACTTCATCCGATGCCCGGTTATATGCTTCAATCACTACATACATGCTGGCTACCAATCCAAGCAGCAGCCCAGTGAAGCTGAACTCTTTTTTTATCATAATTCTGTCCCACTCCACAGCAACCAGTAAAGCTGCTATCGGCATAAGCACAAAGGTATATCTCGGCTGTGCATAAGCAAATCCGTTGAATGCAATGGCAACACCCGGATTAAAGATTAATAAAATTCCAACTATAGCTATCAACACACCATACCATATTTTCTTTACATCCTTACATCGCTTTATGCTCTGCACAAGAAGCTGTCCCAAAAAGAAATAGATAAATATCGTAAAGCACACATTTGGCATCTCATAATAATTATTCCAGCCATCAATGCAGCTATAATCATTGATATAATAAAGGTTATTCGAAACCAGTCTGCCTGTTGTCTCTGCATTCTGCGCCATGGTATAGGACGAAAACAGGCCGCCGAAGAATTTTGCCAGTGCCGATGCATCCGAATCCAGTCTGGAAGAACTAGTAGTCAGATAGGATGCCGCCGGAAGCAGCGTCACTGCACCGGTCAGCACACCACATATAACACTTCCTAATATGCAGCAGCCTCTTTTGATGCGCTCCTTCACATTCATTCCAAGATTTGGATTCAAAAGCCGCAATATACAATAGATTGCCGCAAATGCCAGTGCCATATACGTATTGTAATAACTGTAGATAATCGATGCTGCAACGGAAATTCCAAGCCCCGCCACATATCTTATCTTAAATTCCTGAATCAGCTTCTCTAAAAAAATCAATATCAAAAGAAGATAGATACAGATGGTTCCCAAAAGGTAATGCTGTCCCCAGAGCATCAAATATCCGTTAAAAGCATAGAGATACCCGCCGATACAAGCAGCTTTCTCACTTACCGGAAACAGCTTTAAGAAATAGCGGCACAGCAATGCTGAAATGATAATTTTTAAAATCTGCGCAATTACCAAAAGCCGTCTTACTTTTCCGATACCGAGTACCATGCCGCCTAATATCACAAACAGACCAAATGGATCAAGGGTCTGTGAAATATTATTGATAAAACTGGTTCCCAGTCCATAATCCCAATTCCAAATGGAAAATGTTCCTTCCGTAATTCTTCGCACACAGTTTAGATAATACGGATAATACTGCTGCATCGTATCTGCGCCCATATCCATATAGATAAAAAGCCGCTCTCCAAAGATAAAATCGTAGAATACATACAGTGCTGTAATTCCTACAAATCCAAGAAAGACAAAAACTGTCAGCCACTTGCGAAGCTTTTTATACTCTGCCGGAATCAACTCCATTCCATGCAGTAAAATACAAAGAAGCCACAGTGCTGCTCCCGCTTTTGCAATCTCCTTCTTATGCATTCTTGCAAACACACTGAAAGGATTGCGATAGCTTACATTTGTAAGATTATAATGTGAACCAGACCGGAAAGAAATCGTAACCTTTATATATTTTGTAGACTTCTTTACCTGAACCGGATTATGACCAAGTTCAAAGGTATATGGAGATGATTCTTCTGTAAAAGTCTCATTTTCCGACTGCCAAATCTCTCCTAAGATTCCCTCGCCCTCAATACGACTCATCTCAAGATCAATTAACTTATCCGAATCCACCGGAATCACAAAATAAGTATCTTCTCCGGTCACATAACCATTTCCATCCTCCGATGGAATCAGGTCGTTAGCCCCGGCTAACACTTCATCCATATCCTGATACCGTGGAAAAATAGTGGTATATACCTTTAGATTGTCGAAACCTCTTGTTTCAACCGTTCCCACCAGAACCAGCCCTGTAAGAATCAGAACCAGTTCTGCAAGCAATACTGCTGCATTTTTTAACCATTTCTTCCTATCGACTTGAATCTGCATCTTCCTTCTCCTCATTCAGCATCTGGCGTACCACATAAAGGGGTCTTTGTTTTGACTGCATAAAGATATTTCCTACATAAATGCCTACCAGACCGACTACCATAATAATAATTCCTCCGATGAGACAGTTAGTTGCTACGATACTGGTCCAGCCTGCTGCCACATGACCGGTAAAATAATAGATAATCAGTCCGATAATCACCAGTGCTGAAATGATGGACATCAGAAATCCAAAGCCCATGGTGAATTTCAAAAGTTTATCCGACTGGGAGGTTAAAATCTCTCCCGCCATCTTAAAACGCTTCTTCATGTTATAAGAGGATTTTCCCTCAAAACGGGAATCGTGTTCCACATCAATTGCTGTCTGCTTAAAGCCAAGCCATTTCACATAAATTACAAAGGCACGGTGCATTTCCCGCATCTTGCAGTAATTATCGATTACCACCCGTTTGCTGATGCTGAAATTACAGATTGCCGGGTCATAGTGTCCATCCGATGCAAAGGAATAAATCTTATAGAATATTTTAGATACTAATACCTTTAAGAAAGAATCTTTTCTATGTACTCTTCTGGCAAAGACCACATCATAACCTTCCTGAGCCTTGCGATAAAGATTCGGGATTTCTTCCGGTCTGTCCTGTAAATCACAGTCCATCACCACTACCCAGTCTCCTTTTGAGGCATCCAGTCCTGCAGTTATTGCCATAATCTGTCCGAAATTCCGGGATAATTCAATCCCCTTTACACGGCTGTCCTCCTTACAGATTTCTTCGATTACTTCCCACGAATTCTGCGGGCAGGCATCATTTACCAGAATAATTTCAAAATCATCAGTGATGGTACTTACCGATTCCACTAGACGTCTATGCAATTCATGCAGTGCTGCCCGGCATCCATAAACCGGAACTACAACTGATATATCCATTTTCATACCCTCCTATAGGTAAAACACGATAATACCAAGCAGTATCAGTGCATTTCCAAATACTTTACGCTTTGTAATCGGCTCTTTAAAAAAGAAAAAGCTTAAAATCATAATCAGAATATAACCCAATGATTCAATGACCGGGCCATTCTTATACTCAATGCCATGATATGCCAGAATCGTCAATACGGTAGTTCCTACCATCATGGCATATCCGATGATGACATATGGATTTAAGTATTCCTTTATTACATTATCATATTTTTTTGCAGCACTTTTCTTTAACAAAATCTGCGAAAAGGAAGCTACTACTACGGATGCCACCAGAAAAAGCCAGTATATCATCTTTTAACCCTCCTTATTCACAATCATGGTGCCGGCAATTACCAGAAGGACACCAATAATATTCTGTACCGAAATATGTTCTCCAAAAATCAGTGCTGCCCAGATCATAGACCACAAAATCGCAATGCTCCGGTTTGCATATGCTACCGACAAATCAACCCTTTTGATAATCTGCTGCCAGAAAATGGCATACAATCCAAGGATGCAGATTTCCACTCCGTAACACAGAATAAATCCCATGGATAAAAACTCATATCCTGCTGCAAACTTCGCTGCCACACCGGATAATGTGTATATCATAATTACCAGCTGCAGTAAAATCAGCAGTATCCACTTTTTCTTTCCTTCTACTTTACTCATCGTTCCAACCAATCCTTAATCTCTGCCTGATTTTTTCCAGCCAGAATGTAATAACCAAAACGGCTTCCACTGTCTACTACCTGATGTTCCCCTACCGGTTCCATTTCACTTACCATCTGAAGCAGTTCCGGACTTTTGCTCTTAATCTCTTCCAAAACATCCAGATCCTTCTTTGTAAACACAAAGCGGATTCCTGCACACATCGGCTCATGTGCCGGTGTCAGTTCCGGTTCCTGTCCCAAAGCAGTCTCAATTACCATGCGGACAAAGTCATATCCGGAAGATAAATATACCAGATGGGAGCCAATACAGTCGCCACCCATACGGGAACCGATTTCAATGATTCTTACATTGCCATCGGCATCCAGTTTAAATTCCGAATGGGAAGCACCATTTTCAATCTCAAGAGCAGTAAGTGCCTTCGGAATAAATTCCTTCACCCGGTTCATTTCGATTTCAGAAAGCTCCGGTGGCTCCATATGTCCGGTCTCAATAAAATGAGGATATCCTGTGGTATATTTCTTTGTCACCGCCAGCACATGATGTCTGCCCTGATAAGAAATACATTCACAGCTATATTCATTGCCTTCGATATATTCTTCAATAATTGCCTTCTTTTCAAAGGAATTACGCACTGCCTCTTCCACTGCCGGAGCAATCTCTTCAAGATGTTCCACCCTCATAATACCGCGGCTTCCGGAACGGTCGGTCGGTTTTACAATCATTGGAAACTGCATATCTGCTACAGCCGCCGCATAATCATCCCCTTCACATACACTGACAAAGCCCGGTGTCGGCACACCATGCTTCGAAAAAGCTTCCCGCATAGCAAATTTATTGGTAGATATATAGATACAGTTGTCAGAATTATGTGGTAATCCAAGCTGCTCTGCCAGATACTGCACGGTAATATTGGCAAGATCAGATGCTATTGTTGCAACTGCATCCGGCTGAATCCTCCGGCATTCTTCTAAGATTGCTTCCTTTTCCACAATGCTGATGGGATAAAAATAATCTGCTGTCCGTTCTCCGATAGAGCCATCTTTCCATGCAAATACATGTGTCTCATATCCCATCTCTTTCGCCTTTAAAATGAGCGGATTCTGAAAAGAATTCGCTCCTATAATTACAATTTTCTTCATATTGCCATCCTCCCGGCACTTAACTTTCCTTGCGGCGGCTTGCGATAAACTTATCCCATCTTCCGCTTTCTAACTCTTTTTTATAATCTTCCATTATTGCACGATAAGAAAGATACTCCGGCACGAAACCGAAATCTTCCTTCGCCTTTGTCATGTCAAACAAAAAGGATGGTGTATTATTTGGCTTATCCGGGCGATAGACAATCTTAGACCCCTTACCCGGTCCAAATACATCAATAACGGTCTGCACCTGCTCCTCTAAAGTAAGTTCTGTACCGGATGTCATATTATAAAGACCATAGGTCTTATCACTGCGTAATGCCAGCACAAATGCTCTTGCAACATCCTTTACATAAATAATGTCTCTGGAAATCTGTGGGTCACCCCAGATTTCAATGTCTTTTCCGGCTTCTGCATTCTCAATAAAGGTCTGGATTCCGGTCTTATAATATTTACCATTCACATAAATCTCAGAATGAGGTCCTACTCCGTATACCGGTGGCAGGCGGAAAGATGCACACTGCATGCCATGCTGCTCATTATAATATTCCATCACATCATTGGCTGCATTTTTGGAAATCACATATACCGCATGGTCTCCTGTATACATAAAATTTCTCGGCTCTGTCTCTTTTAAAGCAACGCCTTTTTTCCATGCATTTCTTACATCTGCATAGCTGCTGGTGGAAATCACTTTCTTAATGCCATTCTTCCGGCAATACTCTAATACATTAACGGTTCCTTCCACATTAATGCGGATATAGTCTGCGGCATTCTCATCTGCACTGATATCCACCGGTGCATTTGCCGGAAGCAGACCGGCCAGTAAAATGACACCCTCTACACCTTCTGTCGGTAATTTATCAAAATCTTCTTTTTTCGAAATATCCAATGACACACAGGTAACGCCTTTTGCTTCCAGTTCCTGCTTCATGATTGCATTTCTTCCAGTTGCCAGCACCTCATAACCTTCTTCCAAGAAGCGGTCTACGGTATACATTCCAATAAATCCTGTTGCCCCAATAACAATAACCATTTACTCTGCCCTCTGTCCTCTTTCCTGTATTTTCATTTATCTCTCTTTGTAAAATGCATTAACCTTATCTATCACATAGTCTGCCTGTTCCAATGACAGATTATAATATAACGGCAGGGGGG
>ERZ780178.804-NODE-804-length-21852-cov-9.666605_pt1 | contig 21852 bp, 14 predicted proteins | sample MGYA00511018_ERZ780178 | MGnify/ENA primary metagenome ERZ780178 (study PRJEB29588, sample SAMEA2151439) | human gut metagenome | biome: human gut; feature: human-associated habitat; material: faeces | place: Denmark | collected 2008/2010 ...
CTGATACTCCCCTATAAAAATGGCTATTTATCAACTGTTTGTTGTGACATAGCCTAATTTTTTATGATTTGTGCATTTATATTGCATTGAGAACCTTGTCCCATTGCTTTAAGATTTAAATATTCTTTGCACATCCAATAATACACATACTTATAGTTAGCAATTTTCTCGTTTATAGATAAATTACAGCACGCTTGGTTTGTGGTTAAAGGTATTTTATTGATAGCAACTTTTGCGGCTGTTGCACCATACATTGCAATAATTACACAATTGACAGGTATCCATTTTGCAGAAGAATTATCATAGCCGCTTTGTGTAATTTTAATTTCTGTATTATTGATTTCACGCCAATCAACTTCCTGTGTTCTCAACCACGGAATATTTCCTCCGTAATAATCACTACGACTTGAATGAGGAGTTCCCCCAGATGTGATGCATGAACATATTTCGCCAAGAGTCGACCATTTTACATCACATTCCGCTTGCAACAACTTATCTCTATAAAATTCGTACTGCTTACGGCGAGCTGTAAGCTCGGCTGTAAGCTCCGCTGTAAGCTCCGCTGTAAGCTCTGCGCTATACAGCGTGAAACTGTCCAAAATTTGGACTATTTCACGCTGTACCGGCAGAGCCGGCAACGGAATTTGCAACTCTGAATAAATCCCAATCCATAATCGTTTATGTTCTGTTGATGTCAAATTTATATTCCCCATAACGTGAAAAATATAGCGCAACATCGCTCTTTTCTCGTTCGCTTTCAAAAATTTAATCGCAGAAGATTTTACTTTAAAAGGAAAATCAACCCACTTAAAAGCCCCAGTGAAGTCATCAAAAATAATTACAGGACTATCTTTTGATGCGTTGTAAATTCCGTTCATTTCATTTGTGTACCCTAAAATAAACGTTTGTCCCGCAGTCAATACAGGTGTGGAATACCCTTCCTTATAATCGGCTTTCTTCACTAAATATTTTGAAGGTTGTTCATAATTTACAACGCTACCGATTTTTACATACTCCACCCCGTTCGGGCAAAATTCTTTTATCAATTCTTCTAATTTACTCATTCCTATTCTCCCACATAGACTAATTCACGAGCATGTCTAACCAATTCTGTCTGTTTCTCATCTTTAGATACACTATATTTATTATGAATAAAATCAAACTCAACTATTGTTTGTTGCCCATACAAATACACAAAAGAAAACTTCTTTGCTTTGTTATTTACACCTTTTATTTGTTCAAATAATTCTGATAACAATTCGTGCTGAATGTATAATTCTGAGTTAACAAACAAATCATACCTATCACATTCTTTGTATTGATTTTTATTCAATAAATTAACCTTTTTCGCTAATGCCTTAACAAACAACTGCAAAGGGCTACGCGACAACTCATAAGGATATTCCACACTTGACCAACATTGAAATCCACCTTGATATTCTTCCCCGAGTTGCTCCATACGTTCTATTGCCCGCTTTTGTTGTTCTGGATTTTTCTCTGGCATTTTTACCCATAACATCATTGCTTCATTTCTATCTTTGTCGACAGCTCGAACAACTTCGATTCCTATATTGTTTTTTCTATCAAACAAATCTGGCTTATCTTGCAATTGCAAATCGCCATATCTATCAGAAAAATATTCTTCAAGAATTAGTTTGGCAAAACATTCGTCATATTTTCGTTTTGTGTGCCAATTACTTTTATTTTTCATCTTCCCCTTCGATTTCCTTAATAATTTTATCTATCTCTTCCCTTAAAACCTGCTCACGCGCGACGATTTCTTTTAGTTCGGCGTTAAGTTTTACGATATCGATTTTTTCGCGAGTATCTTTTTGTTCAACGTAAGTCGAAACCGAAAGATTATAATTATGCTCATCATTTCCGATAATCTCATTCGGAACGATTTTAGCAAAATGTTCTTCGTTTTCGCGCTTGATATACGCCTGCAAAATTCTGTCGATATTTTCGTCCGTAAGTTTATTATTGTTCGTAACCTTAATAAACTCGTTTGAAGCGTCGATAAAAATCACGTCGTTCGTCGCTTTCGAGTGCTTTAACACCATAATGCAAGTAGCGATAGACGCGCCGAAAAACAAATTGCTCGGCAGTTGGATAATACAATCGATTTTATTGTTATCGATAAGATATTTTCTTATCTTTTGCTCCGCGCCGCCACGGTACATAATGCCGGGGAAGCATACTATAGCCGCCGTTCCGTTGCTTGCAAGCCACGAAAGCGAGTGCATAATAAAGGCAAAATCGGCTTTCGATTTCGGGGCTAAAATACCCGCAGGGCTATAACGTTCGTCGTTGATTAAAATCGGGTTATCGTCGCCCGCCCAGGGGATAGAATACGGCGGATTAGACACGATTACTTCAAACGGCTCGTCGTCCCAATGCGCGGGGTCGATAAGCGTATCGCCGTGCGCTATATCGAACTTATCAGGCTCGATGTCGTGCAAAAACATATTGATTCGGCAAAGGTTATACGTCGTGATGTTGATTTCCTGTCCGAAAAAGCCTTGACGGATATTGTCTTTGCCGAGAATCTTCGCTGCTTTCAAAAGAAGCGAACCCGAACCGCACGCGGGATCGTAAACCTTGTTTACTTCCGTTTTTCCGACAATTGCAAGTTTTGTTAAAAGTTCAGATACTTCTTGCGGTGTGAAAAATTCGCCGCCTTTTTTACCTGCGTTGCTCGCGTACATACTCATCAGATATTCGTATGCGTCGCCGAAAGCGTCTATCGTGTTGTCCTGATACTTGCCGAGTTTCATTTCGGCAACGGTATTCAAAAGTTTTACGAGTTTCTCATTTCGTTTTGCGACCGTCGCGCCGAGTTTGTTCGAGTTTACGTCGAAATCGGCGAAAAGACCTTTGAAATCGTCTTCGCTGTCGCTCCCCTGAGCCGAACTTTCGATATTTTTGAACACCTTTTCAAGCGTTTCGTTTAAGTTTTCATCCGTAGCGGCGCGCTCGCGAACGTTGCAAAAAAGTTCGGAAGGAAGCATAAAAAAACCTTTCGACTTAACAAGCCCATCTCTTGCCGTTTCCGCCTCTTCATCGGGCATTTTCGCATAATCAAACGATTCGTTTCCCGCCTCACGTTCGCCGTCGTTTATGTATTCGGTAATATTTTCGGAAATATACCGATAGAACATCGTACCCAAAACGTATTGCTTAAAATCCCACGCGTCAACGCCGCCCGCATGCACAAGATCGGTCGCCGCATTCCAAATCATTTTGTGTAATTCCGCTCGTTCTTGCTCTTTTTTTACGTCTGTCATTTTTCCGTCTCCTGTAAACCGCTTCGTTTAGTCTATTTTAACACACAATATATGACAATTTCTGTTGCAAGAAAAACTTTTTTCAAAAATTTTTCGTGTTTTTGCCGTCGATTGCCTCGGTATCACCTAAAAACGACCGTTCCGCGCGATTTTTCTCTTTTAATAATACCATATTTCGACGTTATTTGCAATAATCTTTTCAAATAAATTAAAATCGCAAAATATCTCGCAAAAACGAATAGCGTTTTACGAAAAATGCGGACGCTTTTTATAAAAAGCGTCCGCATTAAGTTTTGTTTCGTATTAAATTACCATTTCGACTTCCGATAACCTGCGGCTTTGAGTTTAGCGATTTCTTTTTTCATTTCGTCGGATTTCAATTTTTTCATATCGCCTTTACCGTCGACGCAGTCCGACTCGCTACAAGTTTTTATAAATTTTTTAGTTTTGCGGTTGACCAGCAACATATCCACGTCGTCGTAACCGTGAGTCACGGCAGCAGGCGAGAAAAAGCAATTCCAATCGTCGCTATTTTTATAAATCGCGTCTATTCTCTTAAATCCCTTTTCATAATCGTCTGCATCATACCAACTATATGACGCGTCGAAAAATGACAGACTGTCTAAGAAATCGGGAATTTCCCATTCTAGCCACAGGTGATTGCGTTTGAACCCGCCAAAACGCCGATATTTACGTGCTTTTAGGCAAATCCGACTTCGCCCGTACGGGCGAGTACGAACAAAGCCGTCTTTACCAAAAATCATCGAAAATAGCGGGGCTTTGGTTGCGAGCAAGTCTTGCGTCGCGTTTTTAGGGTAAGACGCGGCGCGCGAACGCCTTAATATACGAATATAAGACGGTCGCGGAACAATGTATTAGCCTGAAAACACGGCACAAGACCGAGTTCAAACACAATCACCTGCGGCTAACCATTCGCGAAAAGTGATACCGGCGCTATTTTTTACCGACTTAAAACCCGCCATAATAATCCAACCGTAGGCGTTTGCCCAACATGCAAGATATATGTCGCTTACTTCTCCGTTTTTATAGCGATTTATCGCTTTAAGAATACTCTCAACGTTATAATATTTTTCAAAAGCGTTATCCGTATCGTATTTTTCTTTATCTATATTTGCGCAAAAAGATTTCAACTCCTTAAACGAGCAATCGACGTTGACGACTTTTTCAAAAAATTCTTTGTTATACATACGTTTATCTCAAAGTAGTAATATTTAATACGATACCGCCTCTTTAATCGAAAATATATAGCGTTACAGAGAAACGGAAGCGCAGAAAAAATCCATCTCTAACCCGACAAAACCGACGTATATACGCCCGTTTGCCATTCTTGACATAACGATTTCACACTTTCCGTCGCTCGGAAAGCACGTATCGACCGAAACGTTTTCGCAATCCGTAAACGTCAATTCCGCAAACCCTTTTTTAGAAAATTTATTGCGAATCTTAAACGAAACCTTAAGTGTCTTTTCACTTATTCCGAACGTTCCTATCGATTGGACGTTTACCTTCAAAATCTTCGGCGAAAACTCACCGAAAGCGGCTTTCCAGCCAGTAATCAAATCGGCATAGTTATTATCCGTACGCACAGGCTGTTTAGAACTCTTCCCGAAGGCTATAATCATATTGCCTTTGTCGTCGACCTCAAAAGACGGGCAATCGGACAACTCTATCTCGCAACCGTGAATAATATCTTCCAACGGATTATACGGCACGTAAATATCCATGTCGCCATTTTTGCCGTTTAACGAAAACGACGTCATATCCGCGCCACCGCCACACGCTTCCAGACGCGCTCTCAACCCTTGCCCGCGCTGCGGTCCGCTTAGAGAATTATGTAAAAGAGAACACTCTTTCGTTTGCGATGCTCTTGCAGCGATTTTCAAAAATCCGTCATTCGTACGGTATTCTCTGTTATGCTTATCGATTAACTCCGATTCGCAATAAACGTCGATTATATCATTCGTTGAAATCTTATAACACTCGCAATTTTCAAGCATAACCGTAACGGATTCATATTTTTTAATAAAATTTTTATCGATAACTATCTTTTGCATATTGCCATTCTATCTCCCGACGTTTTCGTTATACCTTTAATTATCGCCAACTCTATTCGCCGAATAATTTTAACGTACTAACTATGACAATATCGGTCATAGTTAATTTTTTTTTACATTCTCGGTTGTTTTATCACAAACGAAATTAGAATACGATATTTGCATCCTACAAAAGGAAATAAATCGCAGCGTAGCAATAGCAAAGGAATGTAATTATAAATCTATGGTGTTATCATAAAATTGCCCGGCTGTATTATATTCTTCATCTTTCTCTCTGCTATGCCAATACTCGTAATTATTCGGATTACATTGATTCGAATGGTTATCGTGATTAGCCCAATACGCTTTATTATTAGGATTATGTTGATTAGCGTAATTATCTAACTCTCTTTGACTATGCGTATAGCACGATACTTTTTTACTCATTTTTTATCCCCCTTATTTTATCAACCCCAAGTAATCGAGCATATTATATGCAGATTCCTTTTTAGCATCTTTTACCCTATCGCCTTTTCCTTCCGTATACTTTCCGTTAAGAATACAGCGAACCGTAAACTCATGACTGTTGTCGTCGAATATAATATCATTTATCGTCTTATATTCCGGTTTAGGTATATCTTTGTTCTGGCAAAACTCTTGCAACATATTGATTGCGTTTTCAAATGAAATCTCGATATTTGCAAATGAAGATTCTATATCTTCCAATTGTAAAAATACGATCTCGGCAGCCCTTTTTTCAGCGGTTTTACCGTTATAGCCTCGTCCTTCCCCCTTAACGTTTCGTTCGTTGACGTAACATGTAGAAACAAACCCGTCGGCAGTTTGGTAGGTTTTATACATCGGTTTCTCATACCCGTATTTATCACACCATTCCTGAACTAAATTTTTATAACTGATTTTGACTTTTCCATCGTATTCGTCCAATTCGAAATCAAATTCCAATAACGGTAAAACTATATCTCTCGTCTTACGTAAATTTCTTTCGGTGTCAATATAAATTGCCCCGACAATACTTTCAAACAAATCTTCTAAAACAGAAATGCTGTTATCTACGCCTTGCTTTTCGTCGCCTATGCTTACCCTCAAAAATCGATGCAAATCGAGTTTTCTCATCTTTTTTGCCAGGAAATTCTTATTAACCATAAAACTACGTATTGATGAAAAATCACCCTCGTCAAGACTACTATATAGCCCACTATCGTCTTTGCCCGAATACCTGTCGAGTAATTTATCTACAACAATTAAAGATAAAACAGAATCACCAACGAATTCCATTACCTCGTTGCTTTGTTCTTGCGGGTGCTCGTAATGATATGAAGATCTTGTAAATGCTTGCGATATCAATTGTTTATCTTTGAATCGATATCCGATTGTTTGCTCAATTGTTTCTAATGCTTCTTTTTTTAACACGCTTACTCCTTCGGGAAAAGAAAAATCCCTTGCTTTTATTTTCGCAAAGGATATAAAAACAGCTCGCAAAAATGATAGACTTATCCCTCGCGAGCAAACAATACGTAAATTAAATTTTATATATTTGGCTTATCACAAATTTTATTTACGTCTAAATAAAAAGTGTATTAAACAAAATACATACAACGTAAGTTAAGTATCCTTTGCAACAACATCGTATCAAATTTTAATTTAATTGTCAAGGAATTTGAGAAAAAATATTATATCCTAACGTCATTTTTTCTTTTTGTAAACCCAAAAGGAATAAAATCGGATATCATCTTCTCGAAAAAAGGAATAAAATCGGTATATCTCACAAAAATATACGCCACGACGCAAAAATTTTAACGATTTATTTGCCACGTTACTCTAACGCTAAAAAACGCGGACGCTTTTTATAAAAAGCGTCCGCATAATATTTTGGTTTATTTTTGACTTACTTTCTCGGGGTCTTGATGTTAGCCTGCGCAAAAACTTTCAAAAGCGACCGATAGGTAACGTTACTGTTTGCAATCGAACATCGCCGTCTTTAATTACGGCGATTTTCACTTTCGAAATTTGTTTTCCGCTTTTAATTTCGAGTTTTACGCTCCCGTTTATCCGGGAGCGTATTTTTATTACGGTTTTATTTTTTATTATTTTATTCGACTATCCAATCGCCGACCTGCGTAACGCCCGCCTTTTTAAGAGCGTCGATCGTATCGTAACGATAAACGCCGCCTTTTTCGATTTTAGGCAAAGCGTGATAGAACGCAATGCAATTTACGTGTTTATAGCCGTCGGGTTGAGTTTTGTCTACCGTGTAATGAACGTCTCTGAGCCAATCGGAATGTTTTTCGACTCCCACGGCAATGCTATATTCGACTGAATCGCGATTTTCGGAAATCCTCGTTATTTTACCGAATTCCGATTCGTCGTTCAGCGCAAAATTAAGGAATTTAGATCCGGTCCAATTCGCTCCGTTTGCCATCGGTAAAAATTTGTTTACGACGACGCGTACGTTATCGAAACCTTCGAGCCCTGCATCTGCCATCATCAGCGCGTAATAACTTATATCTATTCCGAACAAAACGCCAACGTCGTCTCTGCCGTCGAAATCGGCTAAATTTTCGGCGCCGTTCACTTCGACGAGAACGTCTTTCATTTTGAGCAATTCTACTTTGAGGTTGGATATGACGTGATTTTTTTCACCGAAATTAGTCGTAACGATATGAACGTTTTCTATCGTCGCGTTCATCTTCGGTGATTTCGCCCATCTGCCTTTGTCGGAAGTAATTCCCGTAGCGGTAGCGGTTTTGAAGGTGATTATGAATTCTGCGTTTTTAATAACCGCGTTATAACCGTATCCGCCGAAAATTCCGTTATCGTAAGTCGCCGCGTAGACGGTATGACCTCTGCCGTCGAAAGTACCCGCAAAGTTAGCCGAGTCGGTCGCGTTTTTTTGCCCCGCCATATCGATCGGCGAATTTGCCGCGCCTATATCCCCGCCGAGCGAATAGTATTTATTCTTTATCGCCGAGCCGAGCGTCAATTCGGTAGCGAAATTATCGTTGGTCAACACGGCGTTGCTGCCGTAGATATCCTCGAAGATATACCCGCCTTTATCCGTCTGTACTTCTATCGGTTCGGTCATATCTCCGTTAAAGACGACTCCCGTCAACATTTTTTTCGTATGCTGCAACTCTTTCGCGCCTTGTTTTGCGTAAAGTACCGCAGTCGCTCCGTCAAAATAAGAAAGAACGTTTTTCAGAGTCGCGTCCGTCCATTCGACGTGTCCTTTGTATATTGCCACCGGGCAAGTAACGGTTACGGTCAGCGTCTTTTGATAAGATTTTCCGCTTTCGTCGGTATAGTCGGCGGTTATCGTGGCAGTACCGAGCCCTTTCGACGTTATTACGCCGTCTACGAAATCTATAACGTTCGAACCGCTAGTCAACGAGAGAGTTCCTCGTTTTTCAACGCCGTTCTCTTTTACGACGAATTTTACCGTCGCTTCGTTGATATAATTTTTGCCCTCGAAAGAATCCGTTACGGAAAGCGTGATTTCGTCGGCGACTTCTTCTTCGCCGCCCTTATCGACCGACATATACATCGTTACGTCTTTATCGGTAACTTTAAGCAGGAACGTTTTTTGCATGAGCGGAGTGTCGAAATTATTCCACTCTCCGGTTACCGTAACTTCGGTCGTACCCGCTTTAATCGCCTTTATTTTTCCGTTTTCGAAAGAAGCGATTTCTTCGTTCGCTATTTCAACCGTAATCCCGCAATCGTAGGTCTTGCCGTTGAATGCGACGCTTGCCGAAACGTCGTAAACGTCGCCTTTAAGAAGGCTGAGTTCGTCGCCTATACGGTCGACTTTAAGCGTCGGCTGATAATCGCCGAAACTTACCGAAACCGAACAATCGGCTTTCAACTCTCCGTAGGTTGCCGTAATCGTGGCGTTACCTATACCGACCGAAGTAATTACGCCGCCTTCGACGGTCGCCACGGCTTCGTCGGAAGACTTCCATTCGAGAGTGACACCGTCCTCGTCTTTATATTTCGCTACGACTACCGCGGATTCACCGTATACGAGCCGCACGACGCTTCTCGTAAGAACGAGAGTGTTTTCGACTTCGGGCGCGGGCGGCGTCGGTTTTTTATTTCCGCCGTCGCTTTGCTTACAACCCGTCAACGCCATCGCCGACGCACACAAAATTATAAAAACGGACAATATAACCAAAAATCTGTTTTTGTTCTTCATTTTCACTCCTTAAAAACTGTCGAGAAAACTCTCTATACCGACGTTTTCGGCCACTTTCGTTATCCCAAGCGAGTTGCAAAGCGATTTGAATTTCGGTTTGATTGCGCTTACGTCGTACTTGGAGGAATAAAGACCGATAGCGCATTTCGCGGGGAAAAGCCATTCGATATCGATATGTTCTTTCAATTTCGAATAAGTTTCTTCGTCCATACGATATTTTTCGATTGCCGCGTACGCTTTATCGAGTTTTTCGAAAAGGGTGTTTATAAATCCGAGCGAAATAAGGCTTGAGTTATTCGTCGGTTGAAGTTGGTTCGAACTCCAGCCCCAGCCCTCTTTTTCGTGCGATTCGGCAAACCAGAGTCTGCATTCGTTGAAAACGTCTTTCATCGCGTCGGCCGCGTCGGAATACATGGCGTTGAAATAATCGTCTATGAGATCCGCCGTGCTTAAAGAACTGTTCCAGGTGAGTTTGCACGTCAGATAGTTTGCAAGCGTATAAAAGCCCGCGTCCGCTCCGCGCTGACGGCTGTGGAACTGCGCGAAAGAAAATTGATATTTCTGTTCGTAAAGCCATTTATAATAGTCTTCGTAGAAAGTATACGGATCGTAGAAACAGAAATAATCGTTGAAGAAGCAGCCGTACGTCCACGACCAGCCGTCGGAAACGTACTGCGCCCACTGCGTAGCGTATTCGATCTGTTCGAGGTTCGTAGGATCGTCCATGCGGATACCGAAATCGAACGAACTGAACGCGTTGAAGGGTTTGATTTTAAGATCCGGGTCGGGAACGATGTCTTTCGCGATTTCGACCTTACCGTTCTTTATTTCGAAAGGCGGTTTAAGCGTCCATTGGTATGCGAAGAAAGTAAATTGCAAATCGTCGCGTTTATATTCTTCGTTCTCGGGGAGATTCATCCAGTCTACGACCTTTCTCGCCATATCCTGAACGAATTTATATACCGCCGCAGACTCCGCGCCGTTATGCTCCGCCGCGAATTTTTTACACGCTTCGCATTCGCAACTCTGCCAGTTGTCCATGATACCGATATGAACGGTATTCATAATCGGATAATCTTCCTTGGTATACCACGTAAGCGACTGCTCGACCTTTTTCGCGCAAAGACTTACCATTTTATCGTACTTATCCGTTCCGCGCGCCGTATAGCAAAGTTGCTCGCCTTTCGTTGAGTAAAATTCGGGGTCGGATTCGATATATTGATCTTTCGGCAAGTAGAACAAACTATTGTGGAGTTTATCCGCCTTGGAACTGCGATCGTCGAATTTTTCGTGAATGAGAAACATTATGTCTTCGAGATTATCGGTAGTCCTCATACGGTACGCGAACATATAATCGTCCATATCCTGCGATTCGCACTGCAGAATACCTACTCTCGCCTTCCTCGGAATATCCGAAATATCGATCACGTCGTAATCGCGGAGTTTTACTTCTTTTACGCCCGTGTCGAGATCGTAGCAATCTTTATAGTATACTTCGAAGCCGAAGTTCATTTTAAGAAAGTCGTACACGCCGTATAAAACGCCGTTATCCGTGCCGCCGACTATATAGACGGTTTTATCTTTGGTAAGTATGCGCGCGCCGTCGCGACCGAGCGCGGATTTATCTACGGTAAGTCCGCTCGTTCTGAAAGCGTCGGTGTCGCCGAGCGAGATATACTTGCCGCCGGCGCTGTGCGAAACCGGATTCGTTTCGACTGCGAGAGTAACGCCCGTCGCTTCGTAGAAAAACCTTATCAGTTCGTCGCGGGCGAACGTCGTGAAAGTCGTCAGTTCGGGAACGAGTATCTTATATTCGCTTACGCCGTTTTTAACGATATATTCGTCCTTTTCGGTACTTGCAAACCGGTGGGTATCCGTCCATTTGGTTGAGTCTTGGTTATATCTGTTGCTTACCTTGGCGGTTTCCTCGGGAATTTTAACGCCGCTTCCCTTTTTAGAACAAGCGGTTAAAGAAACGAAAACCGTCAACGCCAACAAAATGCTTATAAATTTTTTCATATCTTTTTACCCCGCGTAAACTTAGTATTTCACGCTCGAAGCGTTGCCGCTTTCGTCTTTGCAATGAACGTAGACGGTATATCTGCCTTTTTCTTTAAGGACGAAGGTTCCCCTCGTGGCGGCGATAAACCTGTCTCTTTCGTCGTACACGACAGCCCAGATAATCAGGTTTTCCGTCTTCGTAACGTTGTCTTCTACTATTACTTCGAGCGGTTTGATTGCCTTGCCGACGCTTACCGCAACCGTAGATTCGGGTTCGTTTTTGAATCTTATCGAAGGCGCGGTCAGGTCGTAAACGTATACGAGTTGCTGTAAAAGCCCCTGCTTGCCCGCTCCGTCTTTATACGTGTAAGTGAACGTATAGCAACCGAATTCGGTGAATTTTATCGTATATCTGCGGTTTGCGGGAAGATTTACGAGTTCTCTGCCCGTTTCGTCAACGAACGCGTTTACCTCTTCTTCGCCGAATTTAGTAAGGTTTACGGTGAGCGTACATTTGTTAGCCGAGGGCGACAATACGTCGGCGAATTTGGGTATCTCCGTAACGTACACGTCGTTCACCGACGTAACGATAGGCGGAAGGCTTGCCGAAACCATAGGTCTTGCGTCGTCCGTAACCTGTTTGCCGTAAGGCTGATTGCAAAGCGCCGCAAGGTTAAACGAGAAACCTTTTTTGACCGAACGGAAACGAACGTCTAAAAGGCACATATCGGAAGAAAACCCGAAATTCGCTCCCGTGGCGGAACCGTCGAAATAGACGTACGAGCCGTCGCACGAAACGACGAAGTTTCTGCCCTTCCAACTCGACGCGATAGCCGAAGCCGCGCCGTTTACCGCTACCGAAGCAGCCGAACCTTCGCCGTCGTTAAACGAGATAACGGCGGTTTTCGCTCTGTCGTAATAATCGGTAAGAACTATATCCATACCGTCGAGCGTTGCGTCTGCATCCATATAGAACGAAAGCGAGAATCTCGAAACGAGAAGCGGATTTATGAATTTCATCGACGCGTCGCCGTTTTTGCCTGACGTAAACGTCGTGTAATCGTTTTTCGCTTCGCCCGTAAAATCGCCGACGAAATACTTCGCCACGTCGAGTTTTATCGTGCCGTAGCCCACGTTTATCACGTCGGCTTCCGCGCTTTCGATATAGTTGGTTTCGTCGCCTTCCACGGCGAGTTTAAGTCTGAGTTTAGAAGCCTTTTCTACGTTGAAGCCGTCGGACGGAATTTCTCTGTATTCCCCGCCGTCGTAACTTACGTACGATTTAAGCGCGGAGGCTACTTTGCCGTCGTTGCCGTAAACGTAAGCGTTGATTTCTTCTACGGAATATTTCGCCCCTTCGACGAAGTATTCGGGAACGGGTATGCTCTTCTTCTCGAAAACCGCCTTATTGCTCGGTATACAATCGAAAGTATAACTATACGCCCCGTCGTAATAAGTGTCTGAATACAGATATTCCACCGTATAGGTTCCTACTTCGCTTACGGCAACGGAAGCCGCGGAAGAAGTTACGTCCGCAGTATTGCCGTTCGGATCGGTCAAAAGAACGGTAACGTCGTAATTTTTGCAAAGCGAAGTTACGCCGTAACCGGACAAGTTTATAGAAGAACCTATTTCGGCTTCGGTATATTTCGTCGTCGCGTTAAACGAAATTCCGGGCGTTCCTTCCTTAATGGCAAGCAAATCGAAAGTCCTGGTCGTGCGGTTGCCGTAAACGTCCTCTGCGCGGTATTCGACGGTGTAAGTACCCATTTTACCCGCAAAGAATTTGCCGTTTTCGACGTTTATCGCCCTTTTGGAGTTTTCGTCCGTGTAGTTATACCATACGGTATAATCGACTTTGCCCCTTATTCCGCTTGCGTCGAGCGCTTCGGCTTCGGGCACTTTTACTTTCGTTCCCGCGATTATTTTGTTATCGGTTTCGTCGGCGGCGACCTTTATTACGGGAGCAACCGTTTCGTTATACGCGCCGAAAGTGTCGAGTGCTTCGTTGGTCTTGCCGTTGAATTTACCGACTTCTACTCTCGCCGTCTGAACGTTGTTGAATCCCGTAGCCGTTATCGACACGATAACTTCGCCCGTCGTAAACCCGGGGAACACTCCGCCGTAAAGTTTGTCGTTGTTTATTTCGGTAATGAGCCTCGTGTCGCCGTTCGGGTTACTCTCGTGTTCGGGAGTGTTGCTCCAAAGTCTGATTTTACCGTCTTCGGCGTTTTCGAACAACATAGTAATATTGTTATAGTTGCCGTTCATGGGTCTGTTACCGCGCGTACCCGTACCGAAAATACCCCTCGAATAATTTTCACCCGCTATCGAATATTGTCCGTTAGCGTCGGTAGAAAGACCTACGAGTCCGCTGCCTTTCGGTCCCGCCTTCATGTAGGTTTCCATATTGATTCTCTTCCAGTACTGAATATCGATCTCGATATCGGGGTTATAGCAGTCCGTCAGGCGTATGGTAAGGTAGTTTACGTCGCAATCCATTCTTACGAGGTTGAACGTAAACAATTCGACGGTCTTGTCGGCGTATACGTCGACGGGTTCCGAAAACGTAATCGTCGCGCCCTCGGTAAGTTCGGCGACTATACCGTTATTCATGCCCTTTTTCTTATAAGTGCCGTTAAGTTCGCCGTACGAAACCGTAGACGAATCGTTACTCAACGTATAATATTCTTTAAGAGTTTTGAAAGTCCTGGAAGCGGAAATTTTTCTGCCGTTTGCCGTCGCTTCGAATATAAGGGTATATTCGCCGACCGTATCGAGCGTAAAACTTCTGCCCGCTACCGCCCCGCCGTCCGGGCGGACGAGATAGCAATTTTCCGCGGGATATAAAACGTCTTTATACTTAATAGCCGCGGTTTCTGGGATTTCAAGCGTGTCGCCGACCGAATATACCGTTTCGAATTCGTCGAAAGATATACTCGCGTCGTTAGCGAGAACGGGTTTAGCCGCGGTTATAACCGCGCCCGAAACGGCGAAAGCCGCCACCAGCCCCGCAACGCATATAAACAATTTCTTTTTAACGGGTTTGTTCATCATTACCTCTGTTTTTTTATTCTTTTATTCCGCCGAGAGATATATCCCCCATGAGTTTGTTCTTCGTGAGAATGAACAGAATGAGAATAGGAAGCGCAAGCACCATGCTCGCCGCCATTTTTGCGGGCGCTTCGGCGAATATCTTTGATTCTTTCGTCCCGTTGGCAAGGTTGGTCATATAGTAGACCGCAGTCGCCAGCGTGGGTTGAGTCGGCAAGAAAATAAGCGGATTCTGATAGTCGTTCCAGAGCGAAACGAACATTATAAGAAATACCGTCATTATCATCTTTATAGCAAGCGGGAAATAAATCTTGAACATTATTTTTACTTCGCCCGCGCCGTCTATACTCGCCGCTTCGCGGTAAGTTTCGGGTACGCCCTTGAAATAGGCGTAAAAGACGAAGTAGTACATACCCGCGCCCGAAGCCCATTGCAGTACTATACCGAAGATAGTATCGTATATCCCTAAACTTTTGAAAAAAGCAAGTTGCGACGGCTGATTGCCGACGATAGGCATACACATCATAAGCGTGTACAAAATGAATATTATGCCGCTCAACTTAAAGTCGTATTTAGCCGTAAGATACGCCGTCAACGCGGGTACGAACGACGAAACGAGCGCGCAACCGCCTACGTATACGAGGGTATTCGCCAAAAGATCGGGGAAATATTCGTATCTTAAATCGGCGGAGTTTTTCGCGCCCATCATCACGCCGAAAATGGTTTTGGTCGTGCGTGAAACGGGAACGCTGCCTCTGTAATAATTGACGAGTTTCTGATATTTGAAGTTTTTGATTACGAGTTTATAATTGCCGAAATGCAAAAACTCTTCCTTACTGTTACCAATCTCGCTGCCGAGATACGGCAACCCCAGATAGTTATGTCGGTTGCTGTAATCCATATCGCTTTTAAGCGAAGTATTAAGCCCCCACAAAAGCATAAAAATCATAATCAGCGAATAGATAAGGAGAATTATGCCGAGAACTATAAACAACGGGCTGACGGATCTTTTTCCGCCCCTGTCGAAATTCTTTCTTTTCGTCATCGTATCCCCCTTTAATCCGCTTTGGGACCGTATTTGTTAAGCGCCCAACGCATTAAAAGCGTAAGCGGCAGAACTATCGCCGTAAGAATAAGACCTATCGCCGAGAGTACCGAATAAGACAGATTATTCGTCTGATCTCTCGGTATCACGAAGTCGCCGTCAAGCGCGCGAGTGTATAAGAAATACCCCAGGTTTTCCGCATTCAGCGGGTTTCTCTTCAAAAGGGTAAGCACCTGCCATTGTTCGGTGAACACTCTCGAAAACGAAACTATCATGAGCGTTACGACCGTGGGCCATATCATCGGAATGACGATATGTAAAAATTCCTGTATCGGGCTGCACCCGTCGAGTTCGGCGGATTCGATAAGCGAAACGTTTATGCCGCTCATCGTGCCCGAATACGTGAGAACGCTCACGCCGAAGCCGATCAGAACGTTAAACAGAATTACGGCGAAAACCCTCGTTTTTGTTCCCGTAAGGAAATACGTCGGTTCTTTTGCTCCGAATACCTTCGTCTGAATAAGCCCTAAAACGTCGTCGGAAATGTATTGATACAAAAGCCCGAATACGACCGCCGACAAAACGGACGGCAAGAAGAGCATTACCCTGAAAAACTCCGTGCCGGGGCGTTTTTTGTAGATATAGAACGAGAACAGAAGCGCGACGGGCGTTATCGCGAAAATCTGCACCGCCAGCATTAAAAGAGAGTTGCCTATTACCTTGATATTCTGACCTAAAACTTTCCAGCCCTCGACGAAGTTGGCAAAACCCGCGTTTTTGTACGTAAGAGTTTTGGTAACGTCGTCTACGTAATAATCTTTGAACGCCAAAATAAAGGAGTTGAAGTTGATATACACGTAGAAAACGAGGTAGTGGAGAAGCGGAAAGGCGATAAACAACAGATAAAATCCGAGTTTTTTACGCCTTCCGCGCGTCATTCCGAATAAAGGTCTTTTTATATCCGTTTTAGTAGTCATTTGTTTTTAACCTAACGATTCCCAGTCCGCGACTTTTGCTCTTCTCGTCTGCGTAAAGATACTCGCGGCGGTTTCTCCGCCCATAAGCGCGGCGTAAGAGCCGTTATGATAACTGCCGAAGTAGTTGAGTTTACCGCCCCAGATAAGCGAGAAGGAAGAACGGTTTTTAGAGAACTTTATATTATCCGAAGCCGCGTAGACTTTATCGCCCGCCGCCTTTTCGATTTCGAGTACGCCCGCGTAGAAGTTACCGAGCGAAGACTTATCGTAATCGTATTTTAAGTTCATGGTAAGTTTACTCGTTTCGGTAAAGGCTTTGAGTTCGGCGTCGCTGTACAAAAATTCGATGAATTCTTTTACGGCGCGGAAAAGTCCTTCGTTTTTCTCGACGCGCTTGTTTACGAAAACGGTCGCGCTGGTATCGATAACCGTGGGTTTTTTACCGTTTCCTTCGGTAACCTGACCGGTAAGTTGTACGGGCATAGGCATCATGCTTACGTTCGCTTCTTTGCCGCCCGACAACGATTTATATTTAGTGAGCGTTCCGCCGCTGACCGATTCGCCGTACCAGAACGTCGAATCGACGAGCATAGCGCATCTGTCGTTATCGTTTGCATTGTAATTGCCGAGAACGAAAAATTCCTGCGCTTTGGTGTTGGTCATCTGCTGATTTTTGAACCAACCTTTGTTTTTGGCGAGTTCGAGGAAAGACAGCGCGTAATAACGGGCGGACATATCGTACATTCTGTAACCGTTATCGTCGCTTAACACAACCGTTTCGGTCTGCGGCATTTTAATACCCGTGTTAAGGAGAGTTCCGTCGTAAGACAGCGCGCCCTCTTTAACGACTTCGACTTCCGCGTCGGTGAAGTTGCAGGTGGTCGCCTTCATCGCGTCGGTGCCGACCATACCCGCCCAGAGCGATTCGATAAGCATAAACGCGTAGTTCGCTCCGCCCGTAATATCGCTTATCGCGAACGGATTGATCTGCTTTTTGTTTTTGATATAATCGCAGAGAACGATAAATTCTTCGAGCGAAGACGGAAGCCCGTCGTCGTAATCGTTCGGTATACCGTTAGGCCCGCACGATTTTTTCGTATTTTCGTTAAAAACGAAATTTACGCCCGCCGAAGAACCCGGCAAAAGCGAACTCTTATAATTTACGACGCTTTCTTCGCCGGGAGCCGCAATATAGAGATTCTCCGTCTTGAAAAGGTCTACGTTATACGAAATGCTTACGTCGTAAGAATAATGCGGAAGTCCGTAATATTTGCCGTCCGCGCCTTTGAGTTTGGGCAGAAGTTGCGGCTCTATTTTGCTCTGCAATCCCTTTACGAGGTCGTCTATATCCGCAAGGTATCCGCGCGTTTGCATATCGTAGATATTCGCGGAGTTCTCGTCCATAAGAATATCGTAATCGGGAATACTGCTCGTATAATCCGAGTCTTTATTGGTAGAAATTTCTACCTTTACGCCCTTTTTGCCGCTTTCGTAAGGCTCGTTCGCTTTTTCGGCGGCAAAACGATCTGCCGCCTGTTGAAGCCAATCGGTGGAAGAAGCGGTTCCGCCCCATTGACGGAAAGATATCTGCGTGATTTTAGAGCTATCTTCGTCTTTGCCGATATTGCCGTTTCCGCAGCCCGCAGCCACGCCTACCGAAAGAACGGCAGCCAGGCCGAGCGCTAAAAATTTCGTTTTGTTTCTCTTCATAATTTACCTGCTTATAAAATTTTTTATAAATAGACTTTCGGGCGAAAAGGCATAGTCTTCCGCCCGATTGTCGTTTTAACTTTTATCCGTTCCGTTACGCCGCCGCTTCCGCAGGGACTAACTCGGTAACCGTAACGCCCGGTATTACGGTAATCTTTGCTCCTCCGTTAGAGTTTACGGCAAGACAATCCAATGTTTTAACCGTTATATTGACGTTACGACACTTATATTCGCTTGCCGAGACATTCCAACCGGATCCGAATACTCTGTTTATAGTACATTTTTCTGCCGAGATGTTTACGTTAGTAAGCGTTAATTGCGATGCTCTGTAAGAAGCGATTATTCCGAAGAATACTCCGGGGTTTTTAATTATATCTTTCTCTCCCTTTATCGTAATATCAACGTTTTCAAACGTCGAATAATAAGCAGAGCCTGCGATAACGACGGAGTTTGCGCCCCAAATGTCTATATCTACGAACTTAATATCTTTAATCGTCGCGTGGTTAAGTGCTCCGAAAATACCGCCGGCTTGCATAACGCCGCCTTTAACGGAGAACCCTCTTCCGTCAAGCGTTCCCGCAAAGCCGCCATCTTTTATATCGATATTAGAGTAGTTAGTCTGAGCCTTACCGCTAGCGTCGGTATAATTTATCGTGGTATTATATCTCGTTTCGCCCGCTTCGATATTACCGGCTAAAATAAAGTATTTTCCTTCCTGAATCTTTCCGGGTTTTATGGTATCGGTAGGTATTTTTACCAATTCGAGAAGACGAGTTATATCCGAAATGCTTTCGGTTACGATGGTGATCGGAACGGTTATCGTATACTTCGTGTTGCCTTTCGTCGCAAAAACGATCATGGAGTTCGCGCCGTGCGCGCCGTTTTTCATAGAATCGGGAATAGTTATCGCTCCGTTTTCGACGGTGAGTTTTTCTTCGTTGAAAGTCGCGCCCGTAATCGTGCCGCCCGCAAGATCCGGGTCTTCGCCGAGATCAAGAGTGAACGAAGTCTTTTCGCCCGTCGAATCTCTCAATATAACGTCTTGCGCTTTATTAAACGTTTTCTGTTCGTTTACGTCAAGTACGTTTACGGTTAAAGCGACTTTTACGCTGCTGCCTTCTTTAACCGCAAATTCAACTACAAACGTAGCGGCTTTATTGTACATATCTTCCGTAACGAATTGAGTAAGATCTTCGAAAACGAGAGTGTTGGTCAATAAACTTGCCGCGTCGGTCATATCTACGCCGTTTACGGTTACCGACTTCAAAGAAGTGTATCTTGTCCAGGGTTCCGCAAACGTATAAGTCCATTCGAACGAATCGCCGAACTGCTTGGGGTCGATAGATTCGACGCCGGAATCTTTCGTAGTATCAATGCTGCCGCTGAGTTTATAGGTTAAGCCATCTACCTGATCGAGGTAAAGTTTACCCGCATTGCCCGAAGCAAAGCAACCTACCGAATCGGCTATAATTTCGACGTTGGTGCAATGCCACTTGGCAGGATCTGCGTTGTTGCTCGGATGATGTCCGCCGATCCAGGGGAAAGTCGAACCCGCAGCGTCTATTTTGACGTTAGTCAAAGTTACGTTGTTTACAGGGTGCGAAGCGAGAATACCGAAGAAGGAACCCGATTCGCAAACTTTTTTGTCCGTTATATAAATTTCGACGTTTTCAAGCGTTGCGTTAAACAGAGTGCCCGCGATAAGAACGCGGTTCGCGCCGACTGCTTTAACGTCGGCAAACTTGATATTTTTAACCGTTCCGCTTTCGATAGAGCCGAACAATCCGCCGCCGTACATCTCTCCGCCCGTTATGGTGTGATATCTTCCGTCGAGCGTTCCCGCAAAACCTCTGCCTGCGTTTGCCCAGTGCATACCGTCTGCTCCGTAAGTGGAGGCGGCGAAATCGTTAGCGAGTATGAAGTATTTGCCCGCATTAAATTTATCTTCGATACCCTCGTATTTGTCCTCACCCTGAATTTTATAGTATACGCAATTTACGAGGTCGGTAAAATTCGTAATGCTTTTCGTTATAAGCGTTACGGGAACCTGAATCGTATGGTCTAAATCGTAGTTATCGGTAACGACTACCGTAAGATATTGTTCGCCGTGTGCTACGTCGTTTACGCCTTCGGGTATAACGAGCGCGTCTTTATTATCGCCGAAAGAAAGTTCGCCGTACTTTACGCTCTTAACCGCCTTATAGTCGGATATTCCGCCGAGCGTAAGTCTGTTTTCGGAAGATTCGAGTAATACGTCCTGACGTTTATCGGTAATAACCTTATTAAACGTATAATTTTGAAGAGCGGCTCCGCAAACGCAAACGCCCGTGTCGGTTTCGGCGTTTTCGGTGTTCCAGCCGTTAAGTTTGTGCGCAACCTTGAAACTCATCGCCTGCGAAGTTACGCCGTTTAAGTTAGCCGTATCGGCTGCTACCGCCTTTACGTAATAAGTACCCGCAACGAAACCGCCTTCGGGTTTGTCGCCGTATTCGCCGTCTTCGGCGGTAGAATAAACGTAAGTTACGGTCGCGCCGTCTTTCGCGGTCGCTCCGATAGTCGGTTCGCCGCAGCAGTTAATATCCGCTATGCTGCCCGGCATGGTTATTTCGTTGTCTGCTTTGGTTATTTCGAATTCAAGCGTGGCAACAGCGCCTTCGACGCCTGCAAATGCGTAGTTTACCGGATCGGTAAGCGTCAACTTAACGTCGTATTTGCCTACGTTCGTTCCGCCGTTATTTTCGGTTACGGCGTACAAATCGCTTGCCGCCACGTCTGCCGTCAGAGGCGAGCCGGTGTACGCCTTGCTCGCGATAGTCGGCAATTGTACTTCTATTTTGTTTACGGTTACCGCGAAATCGGTTTCGTAGCCCGCCGCTTTTATAACGACTTTCGTCATATCCGCGGTAAGTTTATCCGCCCCGTCTTTCGCGTAAGCAAAAGTAACGTCGCCTGCGTTCACCGCTTCGCCGTTGCAACCCGTTACGGAACAAGTCTTCACGACTTCGATGCCCGTAAGGTCGAATTCTTCAAACGCCGTGTAGACGGTTTTCGTCGGATTCGTCTTTACGCTTATTCCGTTAAAGGTATGCGCCGCGAGCGGAAGCGCGAGTTCGTCAGCGGTGGTTTCTACGTATTTATCCCCGTCTTTAACGAACAACTTATCGCAACCTTCGCACTTGTAATGGGCTTTCGTCCCCGGCGTAACGCACGTCGAAGCGACTTCGTCTACTTCGATGTACTTATGCGAATGTTTAGGTTTGCTCGTGTTGCCGCACGCGACGAGCGCGCACAGCGATACGAGCAGGCAGATCATCAACGTTACGAGCATTGATCTCTTTCTCATAATTTCCCTCCATATTGAGTTTTTATTTTTCAGCCGTTAAAGGTATCTTTTCGTCGAAGACGAAAAGAAGGGTACCCTTCTTTTCGTCGAAGACGAAAAGAAGGGTACCCTTCCCGAACTTTTCGGAATTTATCGCTTTGCGTATGCGATTTTTTTCGTTAATACAAC
>ERZ780178.806-NODE-806-length-21851-cov-5.733850_pt1 | contig 21851 bp, 21 predicted proteins | sample MGYA00511018_ERZ780178 | MGnify/ENA primary metagenome ERZ780178 (study PRJEB29588, sample SAMEA2151439) | human gut metagenome | biome: human gut; feature: human-associated habitat; material: faeces | place: Denmark | collected 2008/2010 ...
TAGAAGAGTTAGTGGCTATGCTTGGTGTATAGTGTCTCAAATGGAGATTTCTTTATTATAATATAAGTTCCAACAAAAATAATTCTGTAGTAATAGAAAATAGTAAGGTCTCGCATTGTTCTTTCAATGTCAATGGAACAAACAATAAGATAGTGATAAAGAATAATGCAGATGTGGCTTATTGTAATTTCTCAATATTTGGAGATAGTAATGAGATAATATTTGATGGAAATAAAGGTATTGTGAATCTTATAAATCGTGGTAATAACAATATTATTACCATAGGCAAAGACACGTCAATGGAAACTGTATATATGGTTTCTATGGGTTGTAATAATTCTATTGAGATAGGTAAGGAATGTATGTTCTCTGGTGACGTTGAAATATGGAATACGGATAGTCATTTGATAACCGATGAGAACGGAAATGCTCTGAATCCGTCAAAACCTGTTTCTATAGGTGATCGAGTTTGGGTGGGAAAGCATGTCAAGATATTGAAGGGTACTTCTATTGGTGATGATTCAGTCTTAGGTATGAATGCAGTTGTAACGCATACAGTGCCTTCAAATAGTATTGCAGCAGGAAATCCTGCGAGGATTGTAAAAAATGGTGTTAAATGGCATAGAGGTTTTATTGAAATATAAAAACAATGAAGCATAATTTGTATGTATGTAATTTTGCTGATGAGCGGTATGTATGTCAGCAGCAGTTAAACACCAAGTCGGCTTATGAAAAAGGTAAGGCTGACAAAGTTCTGGAATTTCATGAGCAAGATATTATAGAATTAAAAAGAGATTTTCCAGAACATTTTAAAATAGCTCGAGGTGGAGGTCTTTGGCTATGGAAGCCATACATCATATTGAAGGCTTTGGATATGATAGAAGATGGTGATTATCTCTTTTATTGTGATTCGGGAGCTGTATTCATTGATGACTTACATTTGATGATTCCTGATTTGGAAGCTTCTGGACACGACTTGATGGTTGTGGAGCAACCGTTGCTTTCTCATTGTTTCACAAAGAAAGAGTGTTATGAGCTGATGGATTGGCATGGATATTCTGGCAACCAGATTCTCTCAGGTTATATCTTAATGAGAAAAAGTAAGCAAAGCATTGCTTACATGCAAGAATGGCTTGACAATATGAAAGACATTCGCAAAGCATATGGAAAGAAGTTTTTGCCAGAAATTGCAGAATTTAAGGACTTTGTTTCTCATCGAGAAGACCAGTCTGTTCTTGATATTCTACGTCAGAAGTGGGGGCTAATTGGTTATCGTGATCCTTCTGATTTCGGCATCTTCCCTTGGCAGTATATGCGTGCTGGAGGCTACCATAGAAAGAAATATCCTAATTCACATTATCCGGTGATTCTACTTTGTGTAAGAAAAAATAATCCAGAAGCATATGAACGCAACTATCGTAAGGCGGTTCGTTTACATAAACTAGGATTGAACAATGAGTTTACGGCACGAATAAAGCTTTTACCGATGTATATGCGTCATTGGGGAAGACTATTCATAGAAAAAGTTGGATTAGGGAAAGTGTTGGATAAATTCTTAAAGAAATAGATATGAATGTAAAAAATGATATTCTCCATCCTCTAAAAATGGGATGGTATAATTTTCAAATTAAGTATTTTGATACCTATCGTTTTTTCTGTAAGCAGCAAAAGCGACAAGAGAAAACAATGTTTGAAAAGTACTATTTGATTAGTAATGACATATTAGAGCCATGTATAGTACATACATGCAATGGCTTTACATGGAGTGGTGGATTGGCTGATAGGCTAAAAGGCATAGTTTCGGTATTTGAGTGGTGCAAAAAGCATAACCGCCATTTCAAAATTAATTTCTGTGAACCATTTTCTTTGCAGGATTACCTTCTGCCAAACAAATATGATTGGTTACCAAACGGCGTTTCTTATAGAGGTGTAAATGTGCAACCCAGAATATGTCTGCGAGAACCAAGGACTGATAAATATTTAAATTCTCAATGGGATGCCTTATTTCCACAGTGGATGATGGACAATGTAAGGGACGAAAGCCAACAGTACCATGTATATACAAATATGTTTTTATCTGATTTTCATTTCTCCGATAGTTTCAATGAACTGTTCAAACCTTGTGACAGATTACAAAAAGAGATTGATTATCACCTATCCCAAATCAAGGGTAGCTATATTTCAATTTCATTCCGCTTTACAACCTTGCTAGGAGATTTTACAGACTGTACAGGTAAGCCCCTACCTTTGGATAAAAGAGATAAACTGATAGAAGAAAGTTTGAAAGCAATAAGCGAAATTGTTAAGAAAGCCCCAAAACATGCTAAGATTTTGGTTACGGCAGATAGCTGTACATTCTTGGAACATGTGAAGAATTTGGAAAATGTGTATGTTATCCCAGGTAAGATAGGACATATAGATTATGATCATGGTGATGATGTGAATATGAAAACGTTCCTTGATTTCTTCATGATAAGCAAGGCCGAAGCCATATATTTGGCGAAAGGCCCAGGTATGTATAATAGCGCTTTTGCTAAAACTGCAGCTATAGTGAATAACAAACCGTTCGAAGTGTATGAATATTAAAATTTCAATACTTGTCCCAGTCTATAACGTAGAGCAATATCTTCAACGTTGTATAGAAAGTGTTCTTACACAGGACTTTCAAGACTGGGAAATAATTCTTGTGGATGATGGTAGTCCGGACAAATGTCCGCAGATTTGTGACGAGTATTCTCAAAAGGACCTTCGTATAAAGGTGCTTCATAAGAAAAACGGTGGACTGGTATCTGCTCGGCAAGCAGGTTTCCTCTTGGCAAAGGGAAAGTATATTCTTCATCTTGATTCTGATGATTGGCTTATGCCTCATGCTATAACTACATTATATAATTATGCAGAGCAGGGGGATTACGATATTGTTAGAGGCTGTAATCGTAGAGTGTATGACGATGGAAGCTATACTATAGAGCGAGGAAGCTTTTATAAAGGAAAGGTAACTGGTAGCGAGCAGTATTTGGAGAAAGTAATAACGGCAGATTTTGAAACTTATCTTTGGGGCGCACTTTATAGAAGGGAGCTTTTCTCAAAGGATGTTTTTGAACCGATGCTTCGTATCTCAACGGGTGAAGACTGGCTCACAAATATTGCTATTGGCAAGAACGTGAGAAAGATTCTTTGCGTAGAAGATGTTGTATATAACTATTACATCAATAGCAATAGCATGATGCAACAACAGGTGTGCTCCTTAGAGTATGCTGATAGAATGAAAGACATTTTGGAGTTGTTGACAGCAGATGCATCTGATTACATTAAACATCTGGTGAAATGTAATAGAATTGCGGCTTACATTAATTGCCTGTTTGTTCCTGAATTGCCTTTCAGTTGGAAGCATTATAAATCTGTTAGAAAAGAATTGAAACTCGCAAATAATGAGAGTGATGTAGAAAAAATAATGGATAATAAGTTCCTTAGATTTATATATATTCCTCTCTTTTATTTCCTGTATTCTCGTTTATATTGTTTCTTATTCAAGTGTATAAAGTTGAAGTTCCATAAGAGAAAGGTTTTAAAATGAAAAGTAAATTCAGACGAGCAATAGGTTTACCTTTTTGGCTTATGAAAAAATGGTTTAGAAAGTGTAAATACGAGTATTGGTTGGATGACTTAAATAAAGAATGGCGGAAGAAAAACACTCATAATGATGTTTATCTGAAAGCACCATTTCCGGACAATTCATTGATAGACATTGTTTCTGTCGGTAATCTTTCCTCAGGTATTGTCAATGTGAATTATTACAAGACAGGAGACGAACATCTTTCAATCGGTAATTTGTGTTCCATAGCCACAGATTCAAAATTTATTCTAGGAGGAGAGCATCATCAAAATTGTTTGTCTACAATTATTGAAGCTTTGCCAGGCTTTAGTAAAGGACATATTGTTGTGGACGATGATGTTTGGATTGGTTCTGGATCAACGATTATGAGTGGTGTACATATCGGACAAGGGTGCATTGTTGCTGCTGGTTCTTTAGTCACGAAAGATACCCCCCATATACAATAGTTGGTGGGGTGCCAGCTAAAGTCATTGGTAGGCGTTTTGCAGAGAGTATTGCAAATAAATTACTTTCGATAAATTTAAATAAAATAACTAAAGATAATTTCAAAGACTATAAGGAATTACTGAAAATTCCATTGAATGAGAATAATGTTGATGAAATTGTCGCTAAAATAAATGAATTATGAATAGTTCTCCGTTCTTTAGTGTAATAATACCGAATTACAACCATGCTCCATATCTGCATGAGAGGATTGATTCGGTGCTTAACCAGACATTTAAAGATTTTGAAGTCATTCTTTTGGATGATAAAAGTCAAGATGATAGTTGTGAGATTTTACGCTCTTATGAAAATAATCCTCATGTTGCACATGTTGTACTGAATGATCAGAATAGCGGAAGTACATTTAAACAATGGCACAAAGGTTTTGATTTGGCAAGAGGTATATATATGGATAGCAGAAAGCGATGATTTTGCGGATAAACGTTTTCTTCAAGTGGCATACGATATTATACAAAAAGAAGATAATGTAACTCTGGCGTATTTTAAAAGTAATATTGTTAATTCCGATAGTAAGATAACGCATCGTCATGAACCCGCTTCTGGGGGGGCGTATTCTGTATGGCAAGGTAATATGTTTATCAAAGAAAACATGCTAAGAGGCAATTCTATTGTTAATGCTTCATCTGCTGTCTTCAAAAAGTCTTCTATTCCGAAAGATGATTCCTACACAAAGTACAAATATTGTGGCGATTGGCTATTTTGGAGTATGGTGGCAAATGCAGGAAACGTGGTACGTATAAATGAATATTACAATTATTTCAGAATGCATCAAGTGAAGGTAACTCCTAAAGCTATGGCTGGAGGGCTTTCTTATATAGAAGGTAGTCAGATCCTTCCGATGTTGGCTCAACTTGCAGGACTTTCTGGTATTAAGAGATTGCAGATAGAATCGCTGAGGTTTTGTGATATGCTGATGGATATTTATATTCCTTCAGCGAATAAAAAATCTATTAGTAAGAAGATACAAGTAAGTAATCCTCTTGTAAAGACAATCGGAGAACTATTGTATTTCTTGAAAAGAATAAGACGTAAATGAATATTTTATTTGTTACTCGGTTTTATCCTGATTCCAGAATAGGAGGGATAGAACGTGTTACAGGACTTCTTGCGAAGTTTTTTCATGAACATGGTTCGCAGGTGTATTGCTTGCATTTTGAGAAGTCTGATTTTGATGGTAGTTTAGGAAATGTGATTCATGCTTGTCATCTAAACGATTTGTATGACAAGATTTGGATAAAGGAATTTCTTATTAAGAATAATATCAATGTGGTAATCAATCAAAGTCACTTCTTTTATTCTCCTTTCTTATCATCTGTAGTGCATGAGATTGGCGCAAAACTTATAACTTGCTGTCACTCTTCTACAAGCATGAAGACCATAAGCAAAGAGGATGCAATAAAGCAGAGTCATGGAGTGAAGCGTATTTTGCTAACCTTTACATATCCCTTGTTCAAGTTTGTTAGTGAGAGAAAACTAAAAAGAAAACATCTTAGAAGTTTTATATGCTCTGACAAAACAATATTATTGTCAAAGTCCATTAAGGAAGAGTATGCTCATAAACTAGGTATAGAATATGATGATTCTCGCTTGGAATATATCTCTAACCCTTTGTCTTTTGATAGTATAATATCAGATAATGAGTTGGCTAAAAAGGATAATATTGTATTGGTTGTTGCAAGACTCTATGAACCACAGAAACGCTTGTCTTTGCTTTTCAAGATATGGAAGCAGGTGCAACGAGAGGATTGGAGGCTGGTGATTGTGGGTGATGGTGAAGATAGAGATATGTATGAGAATATGGTAAGGGAACATGATCTGAAGAATGTCTCCTTTGAAGGTGTACAGCAGCCACAGCCATATTATCGCAAGGCGAAGATCTTTGCAATGACTTCCTCTTGGGAGGGATTACCTATGACAATCATTGAATCTTTTCAAATGGGGGTTGTTCCTGTGGTTATGGACAGTTTCCCTGCCGCAAAAGATATGATCGTGGATGGAGAAAATGGATGTTTAGTTAGTGATTCAGAAAAGTTTGTTGCTAAAGTTGAATCATTGATGAATTGTAATAATATGTGTATGCAAATGGCTTTAAAAGCAAGAAAATCGTCTATGGATTATTCTATAAACTTTATAGGTAAGACTTGGTGTGAATTATTAAAAAAATAATAATAAATATGAGTCGTTTTTTAAAAGATTATACAAACTATTTTAAATGGGTCTGGAAGAGTAGGTACAAATGGATGCTTATTTTATATTTGTTATGGCTCTATCGAATTAATTTTATACAAGAAAATGGTAGTGGTGTTGGTAAAATCATACAAGTTACAACTTTGTTCGGATTGTTATTCTATATGAATAAATTCTCTAAACAAAGCATAGTATCCATTGCTTATGGACGTTCTAACATAGCAGTAAAGTCCTGTCTATTACTTTATACTTATGGCGTAATAAGTACTTTGTGGGCTTATTTGCCACAGTTCGCTTTTTTCTTGGCTTTTCAAAATATAGTTTTAATGCTAATGTTTGTATGGTTGTTTGAACAATTCAAAACCTTTGAAAATAAAGAAAAAGCTTTCTTATTGGTTTCCATAACTACTATGTTTTTGGAATTTATTGGCTATAGAATTATTTCTGAACATTCTCTTTTTGTGCATTGCTTACCTAATGGGTCATCTGCTGCATTATTGATTTCCTATTCTATAGGGGAAATATTTGCAAAGAAAAAAATGACAAAATCACGTGAGAAATTATTGAAATCTATATTCTTGATTTCCGTATTTATTATTGTGACAAGTACAAGTAGTGGTGCAAATGCTTCGGCTATATTTGGTGTAGGAGTTGCTTGTATTTTATCTGGTAAAATTGTATGGGCAATACTTGCGGCAATTCCCATGTTGATTCTTTATTTAAATCCGGATTTGACAGAACGGTTAATCTTTTTTATCATGCCTGGTAAAACTAAGGAAACTATTGCTAATGCTACTGGACGTGACATTATTTGGGGGTTTATTCGAGAATTGATAAAAGAGAGACCTTTGTTAGGATGGGGGTTTGGATGTGTTGAACGTATTGCATCAGACCGATCTGGAATCGCTGCTCCAGATGCGCATAATAATTTTCTTGGCTTTAGGGGAAGTCTTGGACTTATTGGTTTGGTTATAGCAATTTTCCATTTTGTATTTACATATTTTGTTATATTGGCTCATAAAATGAAACCAGGATACGTAGGAATAATTTCTGCTGTTTCTTGTGCGCTTCTTAATGGATATTCTTATGGATTTCTTTCAGGCAAAGCTTGCTCTATAACAGTTATATATTTAGCATTGATAGTGCTGACTTACTCTTTCTCAAGAATCTCTTATGGTACAACGTATAAGCGATAAAATAAAAGTTGTTTCTTTTATAGCAACGATATTTGTAGTATATCGCCATTCCTTAAATTTTTTAGCATTTTTTGGGACATGGAAAGGAATGGGGTATAGTGCTTGGGTTCAAAATGGATTTATGACATTAACTCAAATAGCAGTGCCATATTTCTTTCTTATTTCGGGTTTCTTTTTCTTTAAGAGGAGTTATTATGAAGGTTTTCTGTGTGGGCATATAGAAGATAGTTCTTGGTTAAAAATGCTATATGTAAAGTTTAGAACTTTATTTATACCTTTTATATTTTGGAATGTTGTAGGATTATTGGTTTTAGTTATTACAAAGCAAGAATATAAATTGGATATAATCTCCTTTTTAAATAGTGATTGGTATGGTCCATTATGGTATGTTCGTGATTTGATGACGTTGATGTTTGTAGTTCCTTTGTATCAATGGATATTTAATATAGAAGAAATGTCAAACAGGGAAATTGGGATTTTTAAGTATGTATTGCCTTTAGGAGTTTTAGGCGTTTTATATTACTATTGGATACCTGTCGATACTATATTTATATCATCTGAAGGAATCTTATTTTTTTTCATAGGTGGTTTGTTAAGGAAAAAAGATAATCTTTTGTCGAAACGAATTTCGTCAAAGGTTCTTTTTGCTCTTTTGGTGGTTTGGTTGTTATGGAGTTTTTCTATCTGTAAGATTAGAACTTATCATGGGGTATATATATTTACTGGCATACTATTATTATGGAATTTGATAGATTTTTTTCCTTCTAAACTATTCAATAAGATTCTTCAATATAGTGATTATTCTTTTTTGATATATGTAACCCATTTTTATATGATTAAAATTTTTAAGGTTGTGTTAGGTCGTTTGTTTTATGAAAACGAGATGATATCATTGTTGTCTTATATTTGCTTACCAATATTATGTGTAACTATAATTATTTGTATTGGAAAAATAATGCAAAGACATATGCCTAACTTATATGCGTTTACGATGGGAGGAAGAATATGAATGATGTTTTTATAGATAAAAAGAATTCTGCGACCATAAAAGGGCTGCTGATTTTACTAATAGTCTTAGGTCACAATCATGTTTTATGTCCCAATACTGTAGAACATGGCATAATGGGCTATTTGTATCTGTTTCATATTGCTGGCTTTTTTATTCTGCCTTTCTTTTATGATATCCCGTCTGATACATCTTGGAAGTGTATAAGTGCTAAAATCATTAGAACCTGGATTCCTTATTTTTGGATTTGTATCTTATGTTGGATTGCTTATAGTGTAAAAAAACATAATTTCATAATTAATATAGAATTGGTCATAAACTTCTTAAGGGGAACACAAACTCCAATTAGGGAAAGTTTTGGTTTCGTTTTTCCTTGGTTTTTGCCGACCTTCTGTTCTTTTAGCATATTACTACTTTATGCAAGGAAATATAAACACCTATATATATCCTTATCCCTAACGGCTTTTATTTTATGGGGACTTTCATGGGAGAATTTCTTTGTTTTAAAAAATGCTGTTCCTTTTGGAGTGGTTTTGGCAATTAGTTATTTTGGTTCTGGGGTCTTGGCTTTTGAGTTCAATCGACGATTTAAGTATAGCAGATATTTTGCTCTGCTTTTATTTATATTGATGTCAATGTGCTATTGGAAAAATATAGAAATTGGGTATATGTATCAACTGTTTCCTGTCGCTTTTTTTATGTCATTGTTGTTGGTGGTTCCATACATCAATTTTGGCTTCATAAGATTGTTAGGAAATAATTCTTTAGGAATTTATTTATACCACATGTTCTTCGTAAATATAACATATATGGTGTTCCCGAAGACTACCATAATGGGCATAGTTGGCTTTTTCATAAGTTTGTTTGCTTCGTTGAGTATTAATATGTTGATATATCGTATACATACATTAAGAATTCTTTTATATCCGAAAAATATAGATGAAATTAAAACAATTTTTTAAAAATGAAAGTATTATATTGTAATCCCGTTTTTTTAGATTATAGACTACCTTTTTATGGTAAGTCTTTTTGAAGGGAATTTTCATGTTATGTATTCCCCGACTCGTTATCATTTAATGAAACGCGACGACTTGTGTAAAAGGATAAAGTGTGAGATGAATGAAAATGCTCATCCGTTTAAAAAAGACTTTATGTTTGATACGGCTACTATGTCGTTCAATAGAATGGAAATGGAGTATGGGCAAAAGATTTCTTTTACTTTTGGATTGATTAGAGCAATTCGTAAAATTAAACCAGAAGTGCTTGTTTCTGAGGCCTTTTTTCAATGGACTCCTCTATGTCTGGTATATAGTATTTTGTTTCATATTCCATTATATATAGGTTATGAACGAACTTGCTATACTGAGCGTAATGTAGGAAAGCTAAAAACTATATATCGTAAGATTGTAGATAAGTTTACGGCTGGTTATTTTGTCAATGGGAATGAAACTTGCAAATACTTAGAATCTATAGGTATCCGTAAAGAAAAAATTCATGTTGTTGGAATGAGCGCTGATAGTGATGGATTGCGTAACGGTATTTCTTCTATGTCTGATGAAGACAAGAGACTATTTATGAAAAGTTTATTACCTAATAAAAAGCAAAATGGTTTGGTCTTTTTGTTTTCTGGTCGTGTTTCTGTTCTAAAAGGCGCTGATTTGTTGTTGAAAGCATGGGAGAAGCATATTCTTAAGTTTCCTGAAGACCATATCGTGCTGATTGGCCAAGGGGATAAATCTGCAGAATTAGAAAAAAAATATGTAAATAATAAATCAGTTCATCTTGTTGGGCGAGTTAATTATAACATTGTGTATAAATACTATGCTATAGCAGATGTTTTTGTTTTACCTACTCTGTTAGACAATTGGAGTTTAGTAATCCCTGAAGCTATGTCTTGTGGTTTGCCTGTTTCTACTACCATTTATAATGGATGCCATTCTGAATTAGTGCATGAAGGAGAAAATGGTTATGTTTTTGATTGTTTCAAACAAGAAAGTATTTTAAAAGCTTTGGATTATTTTCATCATCATGATTTAAAAAAGATGGGGCAGAAATCGGTAGAACTTGAAAGGTATTTTAATGCTGAAAATTGTGCACAAAGATTGTATAACGCTATAATGAATAAAAAATAATGGATACTAAAAAATATGATTATTTGATTGTTGGTTCTGGATTATTCGGAGCAACTTTTGCCTATCGAGCAAAGCAGCTGGGCAAGAAATGCCTTGTTATAGACAAACGCTCTCATTTGGGAGGCAATGTCTATTGCGAGAATATAGAGGGTATCAATGTGCATAAATATGGTGCGCATATATTTCATACCTCCAACAAGGAAGTTTGGGATTTTGTCAACTCCATAGTGGAGTTCAACCGCTATACCAATTCGCCTGTAGCAAACTACAAGGGCAAGCTCTATAATTTGCCTTTCAATATGAATACCTTCTACCAGATGTGGGGAGTTACCACACCTGAGGAGGCTCAAGCTAAGATTGAAGAGCAGAAGACGGAAGCTGTTGCTGCACTTGACGGACATGAACCTCAAAATCTGGAGGAGCAGGCTCTTACTTTGGTGGGTAAGGATATCTTTGAGAAACTGATAAAGGAATATACCGAAAAGCAATGGGGCCGAAAGTGTACTGAGCTTCCTGCGTTTATTATCAAGCGATTGCCTGTCCGCCTTGTATTTGACAATAATTACTTTAACGATAAGTATCAAGGCATACCTGTTGGGGGTTATAATAAGCTTATTGATGGTTTGCTGGAAGGTGTAGAATGTGTAACAGATACTGATTTTTTCAACTCGAAATACAGAGATTGGCGAAAATATGCTGACAAACTTGTTTACACAGGACCCATTGATGAGTATTTTGACTTTGCGTATGGTAAGCTTGATTGGCGTACCGTTTCATTTAAGACGAGAGTGGAGAGAGTTTCTAATTATCAAGGAAATGCTGTCGTAAATTATACTTCTCATGACAAGCCATATACGCGTGTCATTGAACATAAACATTTTGAAATGTTCGGTCAAGAAGTGTATGATTGTCCTAATACAGTAGTGAGTGAGGAGTATTCTACTGAATATAAGGATGGCATGGAACCTTATTATCCTGTAAATGATGTACGCAACAATGAGTTAGTTGAAAAGTATCGTTCGTTAGCTGAGAATGAAAGAAACGTCATTTTTGGTGGCAGATTAGGACTATACAAATATTATGACATGGCACCCATAATCGAACAGGTGTTTAATATTGAGATTGATTAATATGAGAAAAAAAGTTATTTTTCAAATTGTCACTCATTTTGAAATGGGTGGTGCAGAAAGAATTGCTTTTAATATAGCAGAATCAAGCAATTCTAATTTTGAGTATCATGTTGTGGAAGTTGCTAAAGGCAATTCTGCATATACCCAAGAGATGATAAAAGAATTGGAGTCGTATGGGGTTATTTATCACAGAGGTACTTTGACCAGCAATAAAAAGGCTATAGTGAATTTCCCTCTTAGATTGAAAAAACTGGTTGACACATATAGACCAGATGTTATACAGACCCATACGGAAATACCAGATCTTGCTGTTTTTCTCTTTCATAAGCTGTTTCCTTTTTATCATTTTAAATTGGTGAGAACTCTTCATAATACCGTGCTTTGGAATTCATGGGGAAAGATAGGAAAAATTGTTGAGAAATACATCCAACGTGAGAATGCTAATGTTAGCAATAGTATAGCTGTCTCAAAATCATACGTAGATAAGTATGGAGGAAAGACAGATATTCCTCTTATTTATAATGGGTTCAAGCCGTCTTCTCAAGCTAAGTATACACAAATAATTGAAGGCAAAATAAACATTCTTTTTGCAGGGCGTTTTGTACATCAGAAAGGTCTACCTGCTTTAGTGAATGTTATTAAGAACGTAGACTCAAACAAATTCTTCTTTCATGTAGCAGGAACAGGACCTATGGCACAATATGTTAATGAAGAGTTAGGTTCTTTGGAAAACGTAAGGATATCTGGACCTATAGCTAATTTGTCTTCTTTTATAGGCTCGTTTAATTTTGTATTTATTCCTTCTGTTCATGAGGGTTTAAATTCGCTTTCTATTGAAGCATCTATGAATGGTACGCCTGCTATCGTTAATGATATTGACGGTTTGAATGAAACATTGCCATCTGATTGGCCCTTAAAAGTACAAGATAATAATATAGAGGATTACATCAAGATTTTTAATCAGTTAGAATCTTTAGACGTTACCTCATTACAAGCTAAGGCATTTGATTATGTAAATTCTCATTTCTCTATTAAGAAAATGCAAGAGGGTTATGAGGCTTTGTTTGTTCAGTGATAGATTTGATGTGTTATGGATTTATCAATAATTATACCTGTCTATAATGCCTCTTTACTGATTAATCGTTGTCTTGATTCCATATTCAGCCAAACAACTCAATATATCTATGAAGTTATATTGGTGGATGATGGTAGTACAGACAATAGTGTAGAGATTATTAAGGCTCGCGACGAAGAGAATATTATTCTTTATCAGCAACAAAATGCTGGGCCTTCTGTAGCACGTAATAAAGGTGTGGAACTTGCGCATGGCAAATATGTAACCTTCATAGATGCTGACGACTATTGGGAGGATGGTTATATTTCTTCCTTAGTTGAATTCTTGGAGAAGCATCAAGAGTGTGTTGCAGTGAGTTGTGTTTGTAAAAACTTGGCTTTGGGTAAGGCTGCTTCATATAATCCTGGCTCTTTTCAGAATGGTATGGTTGTGGATGAGAGTGGTAATAGTACAGACGTGTCTTTTGTGCTTGATGACTTTTATTCTTATTGGGCTAAGGAATGTCATGTCGGAACTTGCAGCACAGTTATTAGAACTGATATTGCAAAGAGAAGTGGAGGCATGAGATCCGATTTACGAGTATCTGAAGATTATGAATATTGGTTCACTATTGCTACTTTCGGAAAATGGGGAGTTGTTCCCAAAGTGTTATATGTTAGCGATGGGGATGCTGTGACTTCTGCCAACGGTTGGTTGAATAAAATGATAAAGCGTTGGAATAATGCTCCTTCGATTATGGAATGGGAGAAACGTCTTCTCACACTTGCTCCTAAGCTATCTGAAAATGATGGATATAAATATGCAATAGGTAGGGTTTCCCGAAATTTAACTTATTGCCAATTACTTTCTGGTAGAACGAAACTTGCTCGCAAAGAAGCATTAAAATATGGTAAATATTTTACAGAAGATGCTATTGGTAAATTGATGAATGTTGCGAAGTTTACACCTTTTGCTTGGTGGGGATTATGTAAATTTTTGAAATGGAGAGAATGGCACAGAAAATAAATAGTAGAATGGAACGTCAAACAATAAATAATATAAAGACAAAAAAGCGTCAGGTTAATATCGAGTTACTTCGCATGATTGCGATGGTATTGGTCCTGCTTACTCATACCCAGTTTGGTAAGGGGGACATTTCGTTAGTACATTCTGATTTGTTGCGTGCTATTGGTAACTATGAAGTGGATAGTTGGACTTTTGTATGTGTGCCAAGTTTTGTCGTAATCTCGGGTTATTTTGGAATCCATTGGAAATGGAAAGGTCTGTTTAATTATCTGTTCCAAATTGGATTCTGGGGGGGTATGGTTTACCTTGTCACATGGAGCTTAGGGCTGCATGATTTTCATCCATTGGCCTTTATTAAGAATATGACTTGTTTCCTTTATGGCGTTAACTGGTTCTTTTATGCTTATTTGGGGCTTTATATGTTTGCGCCTGTCCTCAACGCTTTTATAGAAAAGGTGGATGAAAAGCAGATGATGTGGATGACATTGGCTTTCTTTGCTTTCCAAACGGTGTTCGGATGGATATTGAAGCAGTGGGATTTCTATTATGGTCTTACTTTTACAAGTCTTATCGGATGGTATCTGTTAGGGGCTTGGTTAAAGAAATCTTCTTGGAAGGGCTTTCATCTGAAAGCTTGGCAGAATATGGCTGTATTTCTTGGCGTTGGTCAGTTATGTGTATTGATAGCGCTTGCTGCTGCTTTCATGGGAATAGATAAGGGTACGTATAGTTATATTTCGCCCTTGCAAGTTGTGCAGACCGCTTATCTGTTTCTTTTCTGCCGTTCGTTGATAGTAACAAGAGGTGAGAAGATTATCTCTTTCTTTGCATCTTCTGCTTTTGCAGGTCTGTTGGCTCATTCTTGGGAAGGAGCAGAATTGTATGGTATGGGTATGTCTTGGGTATCTACTAACTTGCCTGTTCCTTTTGTTTTTGCAATGATTTATATTTGCCTATTCTTTGCAGCTGCTTGCTGTTTAGATAAGGTTAGGTTGTGGTGTTGGAAGAGAATCTCTGAAAAAGCATTTTAGATTATGAAAGCTGATGACAAACAGGAAATCGAAAAAGAAATAATCAATGAGGAGGAAATTGCTCAAAGAACTAAAGTTACATATTGGGTACATCCTCATCATCGTGACAATCGTCCGGACAAAAGTCAATGGACTATAATTCCCGATGAAGAATTTGAATGTTTTGTTAAGGCAATCATTACAGATAAAACATTCGGGTTATACTTGAAAGACGAGAAGCCGCATGTTTTGGGTAAACGCAAACTGAAAGCGATACAGGAAGGTAAAGATGATGCGGATTTATATATAGCTCGTTTTGTGCATGATGTCGCCCATAAAGTTTGGCATGGTTATCCTGCCGATGGTGAACTTGGCGATCAAGATATTCCTTCAAGCTATTATCTGAAACAATGGAAAGCGAAAGGTTATTTTACATCGGCACAATTAAGTAAAATTCATAAAGGTAAGTCGCTATGAAAAGTATTTTGCAGAAGAAAGCATGCATTATTGGAGAATTTATTGATGTTCAGCTGCATAAGGATAAATTGTACTTGTGGAATTTTGAGGGAGAGGTGAATGTCGTTGACTTCGAAGCATACATAAGAGCGGCTAACAGAGTGAAGGAACCTTTGTCATTGAATGAGGTTATACTTTTGGATAAATTCTCTACTCCAGGTACTTCTCTCCCGATTGATACATACATCTTGCAAAATAACCTTTATTTCGCTACGGATGATGGTGTATATAAAGGATATGTGCAAAATAGAAAGGAAGACAAATTTTTGTTGAGCCTTAAACCAAAGAAGATATGGGATGCTCGTGTATTTACGATAACAAAGAAATCAAATTCTCAATTATTATCTTTTGCATCAGGAGATGATGGATTGTATGAGCTTAATTTTTCAAAGTTGGAGATGGTTGGGGTAAAGTCTGTTGAGAAAAACATATTCTTGATAAACTCTCAGCCTTCACATTTTGCAAGATATTCAAACCTCAATATAGAATCTTTCTCAAGGGGTGACAAGTTTCTGGCAAACTTTAGGAGAGAGACGCATAAAAGAATATTTGAGGGGATCAATAAAGAAGTTGACTTTGATATTAGCCACACCACCATAGACGGATTGGACTTTTATGAAGCTTCGGATGGTCTTACTGTTTATCAAAATGGGCAAAGAATATTGCAATATGATGAGGAAATCGTTAGGTGGAGATACTTTAACCGTGGCGCTTTCAACGGTTTCTTGTTTGTTCTGACAAATGAAATGGCAGATATTTATGAACTATTGACTTCTGGCAATAAGGATATTGTAGCAAAAGAAGTTAAGAAACATATAACAAGAACGAGAGTAATAAAATATCGTGATATAGTTAAAAATGTACTTGGTGACACGTCTCGTATCATAGACGATATAGATGAAATCCATGATAAGTTACTAAAATTGTTACAAGATGCCTCTGGGTGCTTTAATTGTGACCTTATCGATGGCGACAATTGGGACAGGCTGGAAGATGTGCGAATGGATAAAGTGAACGGCATTTTGTATCTTTCAAAAGATAATCTGCAGTTCTTGGATGATAAAGATATCATAGATGCCCATCGCATGGTGTATGGGGCATACGATAATTTTCAGATATCCTTTAAGGTCGATAGCTTGTCTGTAATATATCTTCATGGTTATCCTATGGTCGTTCTCAAATCTAAAGAATCATCTGTAGATGAAGTTGTTACGCAAAAGAAAAATGAAGGTTGGTATGTCATAAGAACCTACAAAACATCCATAGGAACTGACTTCACATTAAAGAAAGATGGACACATCTTTCTTTTAAGATACATAGAAAAAACCTTGCCTGTTTTGATGTTTATAGGAAAAGATACAAGTTGGGATTCTACGGACAGCATAAGACTTCTGTTATGGGAAAAGTTCAATCATCTAAAATCTTCTAATCTTGTTTTGCGGATGTTTGGACAAAAAATAGAAGATAATCCAAATCAATTGGATATGGCAAATGACATCATGCAAAAGTTGATGGAAAATCTATTGAAAGATTGCTTGTATGCAGAATCCTTGTGTTACTGTCTATCTTCCAATATCTCGGATTCTGATTATGTAGGCTTAGAGAATTCTGTTGAGGGCTTTTGGAATCTCATAAATCCTTTTATGGATGATGAAGCACAAACTCTTTATTTGTCCTTGATGAAAAAAATGCATAACTTGACAGAGGAAAACCTAATTGCTAATTATTCCTCATGGTTTAACATGATGGAAGATAATATAGAAAGAATACAAAAACGTTTAATGAAGAGTAGAGGCTATGACTACTGATTCTGCACCTTTTAGTATAGACGAAATATTTATGAAACCAAAGATACTTTTTATCATGCACATGCCTCCGCCTGTGCATGGTGCTGCTATGGTGGGACAGTATATCCACGATAGCAAGCTGATAAATGGGGAGTTTGATAGTCATTACATCAACCTGACTACTGCGAAGAACTTGCAGGACATCGGGAAGGTGGGGATGAGGAAGCTCTTGGATTTCTTCAAGCTTGTGAAGAAGATACGGCATGAGGTGAAGGTCGTCAAACCTCAATTGGTTTATGTGACTCCGAATGCTTGTGGCGGTGCTTTCTATAAGGACTTTGTGGTGGTTCAGATGTTGAAGCGCATGGGTTGTCATGTGGTTGTGCATTATCATAATAAGGGCGTGGCTACCCGACAGGAGAAATGGCTGGACAATGTTTTGTACAAACGGTTCTTCAAGGGCATCAAGGTGATCCTGCTATCGGAATGTCTGTATGAGGACGTGAAGAAGTATGTGGATAGGGGGGATGTGCTCGTATGTGGCAATGGTATTCCTTCTTCTGCTATTGAGAGTCTTGTATCGGCTTCATCTGTTATGACTTCTTCTGAGGATAAGGTGTCTCATCTCCTGTTCCTTTCTAATCTTCTGATAAGCAAGGGTGTGGTTGTTTTGCTTGATTCTCTGAAGGTATTGAAGGAGAAGGGCTGCCGTTTTGTCTGCGACTTTGTGGGTGGAGAAACGGTGGAGATGGATGCTGCCATGTTTCAGGCTGAGGTGGTAAAGCGTGGGCTTGAGGGCATGGTGGTGTATCATGGCAGGAAATATGGTAAGGACAAGGAGGTTTTCCTGAATGGTGCTGACATCTTTGTCTTCCCTACGTTCTATCATAACGAGTGTTTCCCTCTGGTATTGTTGGAGGCTATGGAACATGGTTTGCCTTGCATCTCGACGACAGAAGGGGGTATACCAGGAATTGTTGATGATGGTAAGACGGGCTTCCTCGTTCCTAAGCATGATGTTGCTGTGCTTGCTGACAAGATTCAGCTTCTCCTGAATGATTCTGTCTTGCGCTGCAAAATGGGTAAGGCCGGCAGAGAGAAATTTGAAAAGGAGTTTACGTTGGAGGTTTTTGAGAAACGAATGGTGGAGATACTATCTAACAATGTTAAATGTTAAACTTTTAGTACACTGATGACTTGGATTTGGGAACATATCGTTTATCCCATACTTACTTGGCTCGGTGTGCCAAGGGATTGATATCATAGTCAAAAATGCGGCAATGAATAAAGCCCTATGTGCATGAATACAATAAAGATTTTTTTAGCTTCTTCTTGTGAGTTGGCTTATGAGCGAATGATTATCGGTGATAAAATTCGACAAGCTGATGACAAGTGGCGAGCAAAAGGTATAAGGCTACAGTTGATGGTATGGGAGGACTATCGACCAGAGTTTTTGGGAGTAAGAACTCAAACAGAGTATGACGAGTATCTTGTTAATGAAAGCCAAATCGTAATTGGGCTGTTCAAAAACAGATGCGGGAAATATACACAAGAGGAAATCGTGCTCGCAAAACGTAATAATTCTGAAAATCTACATGTGTTTACTCTTCCTGCTGATGATGGAATAAACCTTGTAAGTGACTTCCTTATAAAGGAATCGATTGTTGCTATAAAATGTAGCGATATTGACCATGTATGCTCGGAAGTGAGGAATGTTATAGAGGATTATATCGCTAAGAATGAATGTGACAATGTTATGTCGGCTAATTCATCTCTTTCCACAGACCAAATATATGCTACTATAGGTGTTGATATTCCCAAACGAAGTGTTGAATTCGGTAATATGGTACGCTCGGTGAATGACGCTCTTGAAGGCGACAATATCTCCCGATGTATATTGATGGAAAAGCATCAAAGTGAAAGGATACCGCAATCTGACTATTATATGGCATTGACTCATGAGCATTGTAACTTGGATGAAGAAGAGGAAATTGTAACTGCAATAAAGACATCCGCTGGTGATAAGGGCAAGTTGCCTGTAGCTATTTATTTGGAGAAAGGATCTCTCCTCTTGAATAATAGTCAAAAAATAAGCAATGCTTTAACCAATTTTGGCGTGTTCACCATTGAATATGGTACCATGAATGATGTCAAAACAAATCTGTTTCTCTACCTCTATCGTAAGAGAAAGGGAAATATGATAGTCTTTGATGATTTTTCGGGCTTTGCTTATTCTGAAGGTTGTGTCACTTTTGCTGGCTACATGATAGCGGCTGTCAAGAGTTTATTTCAAGATGTTGAGGTGCTCAAACAATGTCAGAGATTGGACTGTGTGAGAAAACAGCTTGAAAGTCTGATTCATAAGAAAGATGCAAAGAGCAGAAATGAGAAAGTTGTCTTGAATAACGAAATGGACAACTTGGTGAGATATGTCAATGAAATTCTTACTCTAAAATTTGCTTCGTTACAAACAAGAAATATTGAGACGGATATAGACGAAAGCCAACCATTGAACTTGGAATCAATAAACAATTCTATTGATATACAGGAAAAGAGCCTGTCTATATTGCATAAGAAGAAAGAGCTGATATTCGACACTTGGCTATCCATTATAAGGGCACTTGTCGCTCGCTTGAATTATCTCGTGTCGGTAGGAAATATTCATGTGGATGAAATAAAATCAGTCGCCAAATCGATTTACGGGCTATTGCAGAGGATTATTGCCAATGGAGTGACAATTTCTGATGAGCGTATGCAGGACATTATGCAGCTATTGCAAGCTACATACGACCAATATGGCGGAGACTATGATGAAGATGAATTCTTCCATATAGCTTTTAACTGGGCTGATAAACGTAAAATCTCATCGGAATTTATAGAGACTTGTCGATTCAACTTTGCCAATGCCCTTATGCGCAATGAAGACCCTACTGCACTGCAATTATACAAGACAGTGCTCGCCAATCTGAAACAGATTGATGACCATTCGATTTCAAGTCATAGGTTTGTCATCAAGGTATATACGAGCATTGCACATGGGTTCATTGAATTGGAGAGAAATGAAGATGCATGGGATGTGATCCAACAGATGGGACATTACATTAATGAATGGAATGACCCAATAAATGTACGTTTGTTGCAAAGCTCTGATTTTTATGCAGCACAGTTACGAGCCATTCCAGAACGTTGGGATGATGGTATGCAGGATGTCATTTCTCATGCAGTGCGTATATTTAATCAATGCAGAGAACATCTGACGATAACGCCCAAGGATTATCATTATGTTTACTGTTTCTGCTATTTGCCGAATGTCATATCGGCTTTTATCATTGACAGAATGGACTATATGAATGAATCAAAGAAAGGAACTCTTTTGCCGCTTGCTTTCGAAATGTTGGAGAGTCTTTTGCGTTATTCTGAAATTATAGAAGGTTACGATCCTATTGAAGGAATGACAAGTGCTTCGCAAGGTTATCACAATAGAGGCTTCTTGTATTACAAATTGAGAAGATGGAATGAAGCTATCTCAGACTATCAGAAAGCTTTGGATTCTCGTAGATTTATCTATGAGTATATGCCTCATAAAGAAAACAAACGAGTTGTCGGCGAGACTCTTGTCAATATTGGTGCTGCGCAATTGGAATGGTGCAAAGAGAACCACACTGTAGAAGGGCATAATCCAATAGACACGGCAAAAGAAGCATTGAGTATTTATGAGAGCTTGTATAACAAAGACTATCCGCTTTCTGAGGTGGACATCAATAAGGCTAAACAACTGATTGCCACCTCTTATTATTATATAGGCTCTTTAGCGGAAAAACAATTAGGATTGGAAATGATGAAGGAAATATATGCATGGCTTACAGAACACAGGGAAAACTCATATATAGCAAGTTTTCTGGATAACACTGTAAGTATTTTGAAAATGGAGAATTTGATATAATATGATGATGTTTAGACTTAAAGATTTAGATATACTTGGCAGTAAGGTGGAACTCGCCTCGCTGCCAGAGGGCAAATTGCTTATCAACACGATTAATGCCCATTCGTATAATACGGCTCGTACGGACAAACTGTTTGCTGAGGCTTTGATGAATGGTGATGTGCTTATTCCTGACGGGGTGAGCATCGTGAAGGCGTGCCGATGGATTAAGGCGAAGAGCCAACCGAAGGAAAGAATAGCCGGATGGGATCTCTTCGAGTTTGAAATGAACAAACTTGAAAAAGAAAGTGTTAAATGTGAAATGTTAAATGTTAAGTTGGAGGAAAATAATTCACCACTTAACACTCAACATTCAACATTGAAAAAGACGGTAATGTTTATGGGAAGTTCGCAGAAGGTGCTTGACCTGATTGTGAAGCGGACGGCTGAGGTTTATCCTCATCTGAAGGTGGTGACTTACTCGCCTCCTTATAAGCCGGAGTTCTCGGATGAGGACAATAAGGCTATCATTGATGCCATCAATGCTGCTGATCCTGACTTGCTGTGGATTGGCATGACTGCACCGAAGCAGGAGAAGTGGACTTATTCGCATTGGAGTGAGTTGAATATTCACTGTCATGTTGGAACAATCGGAGCTGTGTTTGATTTCTTCGCTGGTACTGTAGAACGTGCTCCTATGTGGTGGCAGCGTAATGGCTTGGAATGGCTATATCGTCTGCTGAAGGAACCGAAGCGTATGTGGAGACG
>ERZ780178.808-NODE-808-length-21829-cov-6.270874_pt1 | contig 21829 bp, 31 predicted proteins | sample MGYA00511018_ERZ780178 | MGnify/ENA primary metagenome ERZ780178 (study PRJEB29588, sample SAMEA2151439) | human gut metagenome | biome: human gut; feature: human-associated habitat; material: faeces | place: Denmark | collected 2008/2010 ...
TGGATCGTGATAACCTCTCCTGACTTCCTGTCGGGAGAGGCTCTTAGTACCAGTCGCAGGTGCCTTGTGTGGCCGATTCGAAACGAATTTTAAACGTAACGTAGTACTTGTGCGACGCAATTAGACCATGATCGCTGGATGTAAGCGTAACCTCTCCCTGCGCGGACGGGATTACTTTAGCGCTATTTGTGGAGCCATCGCCTGGTACAAGGGTGGACATTTGCCATGAGCAGTTGCCCAAAAAGGCCGGAAAAAAGCCTGTGTTTTTGTTGGCCATAATGTTCGTGAGGGCTACAGTAGTAGACATAGAATCACCCACCTTAGTACGCGCTGTTGATCGCCACGGCGATCGCGCTATCCACGTATGCCTTGGCCTGCGCCAGCGCAGTCTTGACGGCATACGGCGTCGCGGCCAGCGTCTTGCTGGACGATGTGGTGCTGTTGGACAGCTTGGTCGTGCCGTATGCCGACGTGCTTGCCCGCACAGCGATAGCTGCATCCGTCTCGGCTTTGGTGTAGTAGTCACCGCCGGACATTGCGCCGATGTCAGCCAGCAGCTCGGCCGGGGTGCGATAGTATACCCAGCCGCTGTCATCCAGCACAGCAATCTTTCCGGGCGTTCTGCCAAGATCGCTAGCGGCAGTGGACTGTAGCCATGTACCGCAAAAATACTTGCCGTAGACGTTTCCGGTAAATGTGCCGCCGGATTTGTCCATCTTGCCGTCCAATGCCGACAAGACCGCTTTGTTCTGCACGGGGTTTTCCGACGCTGCGTCCAGTGCTGCGTCCACGGTGGTCCTGGTCGCACCTGCCTCCACGCCGTCGAGCTTGGTCTTATCTGCAGCAGACATCAGACCGTTGGCGGACGTGGTCGCCACTGCCGTGCCCGCTTTGCCGGTCAAGGCGGCAGTCACGACTTTGTTTTGGACGGGGTTTGTCGACGTAGCAGACAGTGCATTATCCACGTCCACTCCGCCGCTCGCAGCGACTTCGGCGATTTTATTCTTCACATATTCCACGGTCGTGGCTGCATTGGTATTCGCGTCCGTCGGCGTTTTAACGCCAGTAAGCAGCGTCGGGTTGCCCTCGTCCACGTCAGAAATGTCAAGCGTATAGTTGTGCCCGCTGCCGGTCGGGGACAGGCCCACGCCATGTCCAAGGGTTTCGTTCGCGGGCGATAGCGTCAAAAAGCCCTGAAACTGAGGGCTATCAACACCAGCCGCATCGATATTCTGGCGCGCCTGACCTTTCTGTGCGAATTCAAGCTCCTGTGCCGCGTCGTATCGCACCGCGCTGCCATCCACATACCCCTTAGTCGCCGCGTCGTCATCCTCTGTCGGGGATGCCACTTTCAGGCGGGCAATTGGCGCCACACCAGTCATGGGGTCCGAGCCGTGCGAAATGCGTCCGACGTCAGAACCCGCTTTCTCGAAATGGATTCCTGTGTCCGTGCTCGTCTTGCCAGTAGATACAGACCCCTCAGCACTGACTGTAAGCCCAACGCTCAAATAACCCGAAATTTCGCCACCCCGTGTCGACAGCTTACCGTCCAGTGCTGCCTTGACGGCTTTATTCTGTACGGGGTTTTCCGACGCTGCATCCAGCACCGCATCCACGGTGGTCTTGGCTGCACCCGCCTCAACACCGTCGAGCTTGTCTTTATCGGCCGCCGACATCAGTCCGTTGGCGGACGTGGTCGCCACTGCTGTTCCCGCTTTACCATCCAGCGCGGCCTTGACGGCTTTGTTCTGCACGGGGTTGGCAGACCCGGCGTCCAGCGCTGCGTCCACGATGGTCTTGTTTGCACCCGCCTCCACGCCGTCCAGCTTGGCTTTGTCGGCCGCCGACATGTAGCCGGGCGTTGACTGCGTGGCGGTCGCCGGTGTCCCACACCGATACCTGCCATCATCGACTACAAGGCACTTGCCGTTACCAGTGGCAGGCGGCAGTTCACCGGCACTGCACGTGTAATCTGCCCCGTCCTCGCTGATACTGACGATGCCGGTACCGTAACCGTACATACCGGCAATGTTTGGCGCGTCGAAATCGTACGACCCATCGGCACCGTTATAGTATTCGTTGAGAGGGCATACGATGCGATTGGCGCCCGCACTGCCGATGACATCAACCAGCAGGACGCGCGGCACCATATCTTTTGCAAGCGCAGCAGCAATTTCCGCGTAGGTGTGCGTCGCTTTGCATTTGCACGTGTAGTAGTCAGCGTAGGCAGTCAGCTGTTCTTTCGTGGGCTTTTCGACGTAGGTGTCAAAGTAATTCACACCCTTTTCGTCGACATACTGCTTGATTACCTTGTTCTGGACAGGGTTCGTCGATGTATCCGACATGGCGTCGTCGACGATGGTCTTGTTTGCGCCGTCCTCGATTCCGTCCAGTTTGACCTTATCCGCGGCGGACATCAGGCCATCAGCGTCCGCCGTGGCGACGTCCTTCCCGGCCTTTTTGTCCAGTTCTGCAGTGACAATCTTGTTCTGCACCGGGTTGGTGCTACCAGCGTCCAGCGCTGCATCCACGGTAGTTTTGTTCGCGCCCGCTTCGATGCCGTCCAGCTTGGCTTTGTCGTCCTTGGACATCAGGCCGTTGATGTACTGTGTGGCAACGTCCTTCCCGGCCTTTTCGCCCAGCGCGGCGGTCACGACCTTGTTTTGCACGGGATGCGTGGATTGTGAATACAGCTGATCATCGACTGTAATCGCGTTTTTCGTGGCGGCCTTTGCCAGCGCCGCAAGTTTCGCAGCCGCGGTCGGCCCTACGTATGTGGATTGATCGTCCATGTTATCATTCCTTTCAATTTGCGTCCCAGATGGCCTGCATTTCCGCGGCCGTCATGGGTGTCAGCGTCACGCCCGCCCCGGACAGGCCATCCAGCTTGACCTTATCCGCGGCGGACATCAGGCCCGCCGCAGACTGCGTGGCCAGCGACGTCCCGGCCTTGCTGGCCAAGGCGGCGGTCACGATCTTGTTTTGGACGGGGTTGGTGCTGTCCAGCGACAGTGCGCTGTCCACGTCGATCGTGCCACCACCGCCGGAGGTTGTTGTGCCGCTCGACGATCCGCCACCGGAGGCGACGGCACCGGTCAGCGTCCGGTTCGACCATCCAAGCACCATAGTATCCTTTTCGCTAACAAGGCTTGTGTCCATACTGGTTACCTGCATAATAGTGTCAATTCCGTGCGGTGGAGACACCACTCGGACGCTGTCGCCAATGTGATACGACTCCAGCTTAAAATCAACAGCTGACAAATCTGCCGCTGTCACCCGAATGCCATGCGACAAGCCGCAATACTGTGCAAGGTAGGCAGCTGCCTGTGCCTTGAGCGCATCTGCATCATCCGTGTCCACACGCAGCGTACCGTCGATGCGCCCGTACAGCCCCTCCGCATCAGCGTTAATCAGGCAGGTACTATTATTGTTTACGCTGGCAATCGTCAAGCCACCCTTACCTAGTGGGTATACACGTGTAATCAGATCTGCACTATCGATCTGATCGGTGAGATCGAGCAAATTCTTGCTGATCTCGATTTGCTGCGCGCACCTGTGATCATATGCTTTAATGACATCCAAGAAGATATCATCCCCGTCATAACGGATACACAGAGTTCCCCCTATTGCCTGCGCAGCATCCTGCAGCAACGATAGCATAGACTTGTATTCCGTCTGCTCCACGGCCAAAGTCGGTAGCGTATCATCAACCGTTCCAAGTTTGATTTGCTTGGTCACGCGGCACACATCATTGTACTGTGTGATAATTGCGGTAGCATAGTACAGCATCGTCTCCTCTGTCATGGTGAACGGTGGCTTACAAATATCCTTCATCCACATTATGGCGCCATCGATGTTGTATGTCTTGTTTCCGGCAAAATCCATTGACGTATCCGCAACGCACCCCTTAAATACGGTAACCCCATCCTTGCAGATTTTGATAATAGACGCGCGTTTTACGGGAGTATCGCGCATCAAATTGCTCGGCGGCAGCTTGATTGTCGCCGAATCGCACTTGCCGATTTCCTTGTGGAGTGTACCAGCTGATATCTCGTATCCGGCCATACCAGCCGAGAAAAGCAACCGATCATCAACATATCCCGCGTACATTACAACCACCCCCTCCTTCCGGTTAATGAGACCGTCCCTGCTGTATCACCAATCGCATACGCGTAATCCGCCGCGCGCCGCTGAATCTGCAAATACGGGCTTGTCTTTTCGTTCCCGCGTAGCGTCGCAAGCGGCAGCGGCCGGCGGCATGGCACAATTGTTGTCACGTCTCCTGTCCATGTCACAGTCGGATACAGCATCCGATCACTTGCCAATCCGGCCAGCGAGGCTGGTGTCGCCTTAAACACCTGAATATTGCGCAGTTTTCCGTAGTGCGCCGCGCCGCCGTATGTGAACAGCATGATATACAGACCATTGGCCGGAACAGTCTCAATCCAGCGGGACTCGCTAGCTGTGTATTCTGTCCCATTTTCATCGCAAACGCCGTACCACCCATTTTCCACATCAGCTGATACCAGGCAGCTCCCCGCCTCGGGCCATGGCAGTTTAAAAATCGCGCCCTGCCGGTACTCACCTGTATATGGTTTGTTGCTGTAAACAGACAGCACCGTATCCGCACCTGTGCCGTATACCTGTGCCACACCGGTTGCCCACGCTTTGTGCACAGTTGCGGTGCCGTCAATCATTGTGTTAGATGTTCTTGCCAAGCACGGAATGGAGATGCTTGTCTCGGCCGATTCCAGTCGGTACGGATCAGCGTCGATCGTTACATCAAACATTGTTGTCTTTTTGCTCTTGTCAATGTCTCCAACCGTGAAGCGTCCCATGTAGTAACCGCTCCGGTTGCCCAGTTCCAGCTTCAAGCGTTTACCGTGCACTGCACCTGCAAAAGCATAGAAGTCGAAGCTCCCGTATGGGTCGAATCCGAACCGGAGTTTGATACTCCGGTTGCCATAGACCGGCCCGCCATTCAGGACATCAGTAAGATCGATCACGCCATCAGCGCCCGGAACACTTTCCTGCTTCGTTTTCACAATCGGCAGGCCGATCTGCGCATCCAACAGTTCCAGCCCAGCGTACTTAACTCCGCCAATCTTGCAGTCAAACTCCATAAACCGCCCTCCTTTCATTTTGCCTGTAAATATCGCCGAGCGCCGCATCCATACGCTGCGCAACGGCGCCGACCACAGCGTTTCCGTCCATATAGATCTGCATGGACGTGATGGCGCGCTCGAGCCGGTCCATGCGCTCCAGCACGGCCGAAATCCCGACATTCCCAGCCGCAGGTGCGCACGCCGTCTGCATCGCAGACATCTGCGTTTGATACGTTCCGCCGGCGGCGCTGAGGACGCCGTCGCTCACGCGCTGCATGGCCCGCACGGGATCCTGCATATTGTCCAAAAGGCCGCTCGCAAGACCCTGATCGAGCATATCACCGATCCACGCCGTTTTCTTAGATGGAGAATTGACACCAAAGAAGTGCTCGATAGAATCAAGCACCGACTCAGTAAAACTCTTGATTTTGTCTTTCAACCACAATAATTTATCGTTTATGCCGTTCCACAGGCCTTCCACCAGATTGCGGCCCACACTCAGCACCTGCGCCGGGAGCTCGCGCAGTGTGTTCAGAACGGCACTCACCACTTCATTGACCTTTGTTCGGAATCCCTCACAATTGTCATAGATCAGTTTGAACGCGCCTGCGAACGGATTTACAAGCAGGAGCAAAAGACCCTGCCAGTTGGTTTCGATAAAGCTGATCACGGTATTGAAGATATCCGGTATCGTGACCGTGAAAAAGTTCGACAGCCACGTCCAAACCGACTGGAATGTTGATTTTGCGCCCTCCCAGAGGTTCTGCCAGAACACGCGGAAACTCTCGCAGTTGTTCCAGAGATACATGAAGGCAGTCACCAGCAGGCTAATAGCAGTAATAACAAAGCCGATTGGGTTCGCTTTCATCGCCGCATTCAGGCCATTCTGCGCCGCTGTGGCTGCGGTTTTGGCCTGTGTGGCAGCGTATTGCGCGAGCGTCATGCCCTGCTCCGACGCGATCGCGGCGAGCTGTGCCACCTTGAACGCGGTGATCCCGGCAGTCAGTGTGGCAATCGTAGCAACAACTTCCGGCAGATTGTCTTTCACCCACTGAATAGCTGGGACAGCCTTATCCAGCAGCTCCGCGCCCATAGACTTCACCTCGGCGATCAACGGCGTAAACTCCGCGCCGACCGCCGCCATGGATGCCGTCCACTCCTCATTTGCCTTGTTTGCCGCAATCACATCGGCATTGGTCTCCTTGTAGGCATCAGATGCCTCACTGTAGAGACCGTTGAGCGTATCCATAATCAGCTGCTGGCGCTCCTGCTCGTCCGTGCACGCGGCCAGGCTCTCATTGAATTTATCCTCGGACACGCCCGCCCAGTTGAGCGCATCCGCAAGCGGGCCGGTAACCTGCCCAACCTTTGCGGTCTCGTTCGCCGCCTCGGTCAGGCCTTCGATCGGCAGCGAATCGCCAAAGGTAGCAAACACGCCCGTGCAGATATCCGTCCACGTCTGCAGATCCGCCTCGTTATCGGTTAGGATGGCCAAATGGTTGGCCGCCTCGACGGCTTGATCCGTCTCGCCGAGGATACCCTGCAGCTCTTTATAGGTCTTCAATGCCGCCTCGGAACTGTAGCCGTTTGTCGTGAATGCTGTGTCCAGCTTGCCCATGGCTGTCTGGTACTCTTGCGTGACCTCGATGCATTCTTTCAGCCCGTCGACGATTTTCCCGAACGCCTCGCTGGCCAGATTGCCAACAAAAGCGCCTGCCGCAACGCCGGCCGTACCCAGGCCTTCGCCAGCATCTTTCGCCGCGTCGGACAAATCTCCCACGCGGCGAGCCGCAGCAGATGCCTTTTTCCCAATGTCGCTGATTCCGTCTGCACCGTCACCAAGCTGCTCGATCGCGTCGGCCGTTTCCTGAGCCGCTCGCTCATAACCGCCCAGCTTCTGCTCGGTCGCAATGATTTCGCGGCGCAGCTCGCGCACCTGATCAGCAGATACTTCGCCGCGCTCAAACTGCGCCTGAACCTGCTTTTCTGCCGCTTTCAGCGTCTCCAGCTTCTTGGCGGTGTTGGCCACAGCCTCGCTCAAGATCTGCTGCTTCTGAGCAATCAGGTCAGTATTCTCCGGATCTACTTTCAGCAGCCGGTTCACCTGGCCGAGCTCACCGGACAGGCTTTTCGACTTGTTTTCAATTTCCTGCAGCGCTTTGCCCAGCTTCGTCGTATCGCCGCCGATTTCGACCGTCAGGCCTTTGATTTTATTGTTTGCCATGCGCCGCATTCCCTCCAATCTTCTGGCGCAATTTCGCCCGGTCTGGCTCTGTTTGTTCCATGCGCCAGGCGTTATTCAGATACTCCTGCCCCGCCTCTGTGCGGCTCAGTTCGTAGATATACGCATCGTGCCGCCAGATCAGGTATTGCAAATAGTCCGTCTGTCCGACCTCAACAAAGTTCAGGCCAGTATACGCAGACACAAGCCGTTTCCACCAGGACGTGATGACGTACTGATGGCCTCCCGCACTATCTGCTTGCGGATAGTACGGGAGCATCAGTTTTTTGCTTTTGTGAGCTCCTCAATGAATTCGACATAGGCACTGAAAAACACAATCAGGCTGTCCAGATTCATGCGGTATTTGCCGCGCAGGTCATCCACCGTCACCGGCAACCCCATCAGATTGCAGGAGATCAGTCGCGCCGCCAGATCGTATACTGCCCGGATGCTGTTCGCATCCATAGTCTTCAGCACGTCCTCCAGCTCCGGCGCAGTCGCCGTCAGCTCCTCCACCATCGCCTCGGTCGGTGTGGTCACGTCAATGGTCGTCTGCGCATCGTCCTGCATGATCAGGCGCAGATACGGCCGGTTGATGCTGTTGAAATTGATTGTTTTCGGCATGGTCACTTCTCCTCCCATAAAAGGGACAGCGGAGCTGTGAAAGCCCCGCTGTCAAAATTAAGCCGTCGGAATCTCTTCGATCAATTCCACGAGCGTACCGTCACTATCGTGCGGCAGCGCCTTGAATTCCGGTTCCACGGTCGTGCCCGCGTCCGTCGCAAACGTCAGCGTCGCGCCGGCGGTATTTCTGCCCTTGATCAGGATCCACAGGTCGCCGTCCGTCTTATCCTCGTGGTGGAAGCAGATCGCATAATAGCCGCCCTGTGCGTTGCCGGCACCGCCGATCTTCGTCGTGCGCTTGCCGGATGCCTCTGTGCTGCTGCAGCGGTCAAGCAGCTTTTTCAGCGTCGTACCGTTCCATGTCAGCAGGCCGCACTTCAGCACAGCCTCCTCATTGGTCGTGATGATCTTGGACACATAGCCGAGATCGTCTTTCTCCTCGTAGGTCTCCTGGGTATATTCCAGCGACGCGCCGCCCTTGATATAGCCGAGCAGATTGCTTTCCACGCACAGTGCATCTACCGTCGGCATGGACTCGCTGAATGTTTGCAGATAGATTTTGCCTGACCCCAGCGTAACCGTATCTTTGTCTCTTTTAGCCATTATGTGGCCTCCTTTTTTCGTAGAATTCAAAATCGTAGACAGTTTGATACCGCTGCACACTCTGCAGCCAGTACCGTGCCGCCTTTGTCCAGTGAATGCCCCTCGCCGCGAGCTGGGTCTCGATAGCCGCTTCGGCTTCCGGATCTCGCTCCGGCTCGTACAGCTCCACGGAAACATCGTGGCTCACGACCATCGGCGCCACGCCGCTCTCCGGGTCTGCCCCGTCCACCTCCTGGTCATCGAAATAGACGGCATAGGTCGTCGAGGGCGGATTCAAATAACGGCCCTGGCGAAAAGGAATGCCGGATGCAGTCAGGATCTCTTCAATCACTTTGTCCAGCCTCCTTCACCGCTTCTTCCACGGCGCGCTCGTATTCCGGTAAAACAGCGTCGAGCGCATTCTTCAGGAATGGATTTGCCTTCGTGCGGCCGCCGTTTCTAGTCGCATGACCATGCACCAGCAGATGCGTCAGCCTATGGTCAGGGGCTTTCACATACCAGATATATCGCTTCATTCCGTTGCCGGCATCTTCGGCCTTTACAGCTATGTTCTTGTAGAATGAGCTATCTTTTCGCTTAGACCGCGGCGCCGTTGCCCTCGTGATTCTTCTCAGCTTATCGCTTGACTGTTCGCCCACATCATTGATACGGTCAATCACATCCTGCGCATACACGGTCAGCGCATCAGAAAGTGCAGCCGGCAGATTGCCCACTTGGATGCTTTTACCCATAGATACCGCCCTCCTCCGCAGACGCACGCGCGACCGTGATCTCCAGCTCCTGACCGTTCCGGTAGGTACGCAGCACATGGTAACGCTGGCCGTCATACTCCAGCAGCTGCTCGTTTTCGTACTCCAGATAGTCCGCCAGAACGAACTTGCATTCCGGGTAGACATCGACCGCCTGCGCCTCGTAGTACTCCCTCTGGCCAATGCTCGCCAGACGGCAAAACACGTCCCGCTCGCCGGCGTTGCCGATCAATGTGATGACTTCGTTCACGTTGTTCCCTCCTGATAGCCGCTCGCCATCATCAGGCAGGATTTGAGCGCGTTATATCTGACCATGTACTCTGCGGCCTTACCCGTGTCGTCCGTATACTCCGCTTTGCAGTATAGCTTGACGGCGTTGAGCACCAGCGGGTCGATCACATCCTCCGTGTCCTCCGATGGATTTCGCACGCCGCAAACCCGCAGATCCGCCAGGCAGGCAGAGATGGAGTCTGCCACATCATCGTCCAGTTTCGTGTGACTGATGCGGAGATAGGTCTTCACCTTCGTCAAGAGGCCCTGATCAATTTCCATATGGTTTCCTCCTCTCTGACGGCATCGGCGGGGCGATAAAGCCCCGCCTCGGATAACGATCAGGTCGCCGCGCGGTTAAAGCGCACAACAGCATCGGACACGGTCAGTTTGCCGTCCGCCAGCGCCATGGCGCGATACACACGGGAGCCGGCACGGAACGCGACAGAGTCGTCACTGGTGACCTCCGGTGCGCGGGCGATGTTCATGTGATAGTACGACAGCTCGCCGAACAGGATGTTGTCGGCGGTCAGATTGTCGTCCAGAATCACCGGATAGCCAAGAATGTTGTGCTTTGCCGGAGACTCCGCATCCGCATGGACGACGGGCTGGCCCTGGGTGTCCGTGATGCCGATCACGTCCGTATAGAACAGCTTGCGCGGCATCACAAAGACGGCATCGGTCGCATAGCCAGTCGGCAGCGCAGCGATGATCTTGATCAGATCCGCATAGGTCGCTTTCGCTTTGGTGAAGGTGCCGGTCGCCGTATCCAGCGTTTTCAGGATACCAGTCGCCTGGCTACTGCCGGTTCCGGTAAAGACTGCGGCGTCCAGCGCGGCCTCCAGCTTATTGGCCAGACGGCCGACAAGCCAGGTCTCGAACGCATCGATGGACATGGTCTGCACATCAGCAGTGATCTCGACCGTCTTGATCAGCATGTACGCGCCAAGGGAGACAGAGGTGATCGTATCAGCGGAATCGGTGGCAGCCGTGCCAACAGCGACCCAGCTTGCGGAATTCACGGTGCCCTCCACGGGGATCGTGATATTGCCCGGGATATAGGTCATCGTAATGCGCGACAGGATCGGGTTCCGATCGAACACGCCGACGATTCTGTTGAGCGTCTGGGTGGGGATCGCAGCAGTGGCCGCCACCGCCGCGCGCTGCTCGGCGCTCAGGCTGCGGCCCTGCAGATGCATGAGGTAGGCCTCGCGATACTCCGCCGAATCAACGGTGAAGCGCGCCTGCGTCGGCTCAGCAGCGCTCGGCGCTTCGATCGTGCGTCCGGTCACGATGCCGGCGGCGATGTTGGATCGCAGGCGCTGACGCGCCTGCATTTCATTCAGGATCTGCTGGCGCTCCGCATTCAGGGCGTCGGCCTCGTTTTCCAGTGCGGTCAGCGCATCGCCGCTGGCCGTCTCCGCCTCCTGCTGGATGGCAGCCAGGCGCGCATTGATTTCATCAAGTCTCATAGTTGAATTCCTCCTGTGAATTAAGTTTGATTTTCAAGCGCAGTCTTCTGCGCCTATCGTCAAGCTCTGCCTCACTCCGGGCTGCAAGACCGATCACTCCGTCGGCCCAGCTGCGAGCATTGATTTCTGTATTATCGTTTGCGGGGATGCTGACCGCAGACACGTCATAGATCTTCTTCACCGTGCGGTGCACGATCGTGCGCGTCTCGGCGTCCCAATAGCAATCACCGACGCGGAAGCGCCAGGACATTTTCGTGATCATCTCGGCATCAATGTCCGCGTACAGGCCGCGGGCGCCCTCGGTGCGGCCGAGGTCGGCGGCCATAAACAGGCCTGCATTGTCCGGCCCAACGATCAGGCTGCCGTTTGTGCTGCGCGCAAACACCCGCCCTGCATGGTCAAACTGCATGATGACATCGCTCATATCGCAGTTGTCAAAACAGCCGCGCTCAAAGCGCTCATAGATCGGTTCATCGCCGTCATAGTAGAGCACATACGGCTCATAGCGTGCGGCATAGCCCTCCACGTAGTAGTTCGTTTCGATACGCTTCTCGGCTTCCTTTTTCGGCAGCAGCACAAGCGATCGCGCCTGCGCGTTCGCCTTAAATTTAATCTTATTCTCCGGCGTCATTTTTGTCCTCCCCTTCCACCGGCTGCGGCTGCACAGCCTGATCCAATTTGCTGATCTCCGCATACTCCTTGCGGATATATCGCTTGTCCCCGTCCGGCACGTGCGGCAGTTGCCAAATGTCCATCACATCATTCGTGCTGAGGATTCCGCGGTCGAACATCTGCGAGCTGACCTGCAGCTTGTCACTGTTGGTCATATACTGCAGCCGGTTTGCGCTCCACATGATGGAGTTCCCGCGCGCAAGTTCTGCCCGCGTGAACGTCATACAGGTCATGGCCTGCGACAGCTGGAGGGCAAACGGCTCAATTTTTCCCTCGTAGTACGCGCTCCATGCATCGCCGACCGTCTTATTCTGCAGCACATCCTCGTTGCAGCCGAAGTAGTTGAGCACGCGCGTCTGGATGATCTGCATCTGCTCCGGATCCACGATCTCCGGCTGGGACTTGATCTGCTGCACATTGGTGTAGGTATTCGGAAACAGAGCCAGGCCGCCGGAGTCCGGGCCGAGGTTTTCAGCTACGAACTTCTTGCGTTCCTTTTTCAGGTCTTCCGCCTTGGCAAAGTTGTTCACCGTAGCCATGAAGCGAAAGCTCGCGCTGTTGCGAATGCCTTCTTCAATACCCTGATTCTGCACGTTCAGCAGCTGCAGCGTCGGCCGCAGTGCCGCGTTGTTCTCGCCCTTGATGTCGCTGCTGTACAGATATTTGCTGACCACACCACAGCGCGCCAGCTCGATTGCAGCCTTCTGCCCGCTGCGGAATGTATAGCGCAGCCACGGCTCGCCAGATACCTCGATGATCTCCACCTGCATCGGATTGACCGGGTAATAGCCGATCAGTTTCTCAAATCCGTCGAGCACAGGGACGATAAAACACGTGTTCTGCGCATCGTAAATCGTGGCGACCTTGTAAACGAACTGCGCAGACGTCATAAATGGATTCGGCCTGCCGTCCAGGAGTGCCTTCTGCGCTTTCGTGTTTGCGCCGCTGACGACTGGCGTCAGCTTGCTGCAGTGATTGGCAAAGGTATGAATACAGGAGCGCGTCAGCTCCATTTCGTAAACCCCGCCGTCATATGTTGAGAAAACGGGTGTATACCCGTCGAGCATTTCAAAATAACCGCCCAGCTGTTTTGCCGCTTTTCCTTTGCCGAAAAGCTTTGTAAATGCGCCCATCCGGCTCCCTCCTGTTCTAATTCTTGAGCTGCTCGCCAATCTGATCGTACCATTTCTGGCGAACCGTCAAGGCATCCATGACGGCGACAAAGCCGTCGATGTGCGTCCGCGGTTCAAGCTTGACCGGTCGAATCTTCCGTGTTTCTTCGTTCTGCTTCATGCCCACGTTCAGGAAGTGCGCTTTCAGCAGATTATTCGCGCCGAGCAGCAACTTCTTATCACGCAGTAGACCGTCCACCTCGTGGATGACCGGCGTCAGGTTTTCACCCTGAAACACATCGTCCATATGGAACCCGTACTGCTCCATCTGCTGCACGAGATACTGCGCGGAATACCGGTCATAACCAACCTGCAGCGGTAGGATCTCATAATCCTCGACGAGCATACGGAACCACTCAAAGCAGTCGTTGTAGTCCACGAAATTCTCCCCGCTTGGCTGGACCAGCCCCGCCGAAACATATATGCGGTAAGGCACGCCCTCCCGCTCCTGCAGCTCATTGATTTTATTCGATGGCATAAAAAACTTTGCAAAAGTGTACAGTTTGCCGTCCCGCTCGATCACCACGCAGCAGGCCGTCAGGTCGGTGGTCTGGGACAGGTCGATGCCGCCGACGCAATAGGTGCTGCGGAAATCCTCCAGACTGTACTCGCCGCCACTCACCGCATCCACCACAGCAAACGGCAGCCATGCCTGCGTGCTGCTCTGCTTGATGTTGCAGTACTTGGTCATAAACTCGGCGCGCTTGCTCAGGCTATTGTGCGCGATGGCGATTTCCTCTCTGAAAAATTCCTCGGAGACACTGACGCCCATGTTCGGGTTGCTCTTGCGCAGCTCCTCGATGTCGTCCCATTTTTCCACGTCGTCGATCAGATATAGAATTGGCAGTAGCCTGCGCTCCTCGCTGGCGCCCATTAGGACAGCCGTCGCACGCATCATCAGCTCATCGTATGGTCCATCGTTGACGTATCCGGCCGTGCTGATACTCAGGATCATGGGCTGCTTGCGCGCGCCGAGCGCAGACTTCATGACTTCGTACTGTTTCAGCCCCTGCTCAGCCGGCCAACTCGCAATTTCGTCACACACCGCCAAATGCGGGTTGAAGCCGTCGCTCTTCTTGGCATTGAACGCCAGCGGGCGAATACTCGTGTTTGTTGTCTCGAGATACACGTCTGAGCGCCGCTTCTGCGCCAGCTGCGCAAGTTCCGGCTCCTGAAGCACCATGCGGAAGAAATTATCGTATACGATGGCCGCCTGCTCCAGCTTGGGTGCCAGGCAGTATATCTTCGCGCCATACTCGCCGTCCAGGTAAGCCATGTAAGCGATACAGGCGGAGGCGAACAGGCTCTTGCCGTTTTTGCGTCCCATGACCATAAACACCTCTCGGAAGATCCGTAGGCCGTCCCCGTCCACGATGCCGAACATCAAGCACACTGTCGACTTTTGCCACAGCTCCAGATGAATCAAATCGTTGCGCCCCTCGCAGTGATGGCAGAACGTCTCGATAAACGCGATTGCACGATTTGCTTTCCGTTCGTCGAAATAAAAAAGACCATCGCGCAGGCCCGCGGTGATCTTCTCGTAAAGGATCCGCACCCACTTCCCGACAACGATTTCGCCGGTCGTCATCTTGTGGTAGTACTCCTGAATGAAATTTGCGTAAGGCGTCATTTGTTCATCAGCTCCGCCAGGCGGCTCTCTTTCTGCGCCGGCGGCACCAGCTCGAGCAGCTGCTTCGTAATGGCGTTCAAATTTTTCGTTAGACTGATGTGCACATCTGCGGCAGCAGCCTTTTTCATGCCGCCCTGATTGGCGCCGTTCTGGTAGTGCTCTACCCATCCGGTTTCGTTGAGCTGCACCTCAAGGTCTTGGAGGCTCACGGTAATAAAAGCCGCTCGGTCAATCAATGATTGGCAGGTTTCGAGCTTGTTGGGCTCCAAATCCTTAAAAATCTCCTGCAGCCGCTTCTTTTCGCGGTCAACTCTCGTCTTTTTGGTCAGTTTCGCCATTTCTACACCCCCTTGCGTAGCGCGCGGAGTAAAATTTAACTCCCCGGCTCGGTCCCCTGCCCTCATTTTTTCGCGGCGCGATGGGGGGAGCCCAGCCGCTCGGTCAGTAATTTGTGTTGCGGATGATCTCGCCATCTGGGCCGTACAGGCACCTGCCCGGCGTTGTCTTCCTCGGGTCGCGCTCTTTGTTGTGGCAGGTCTGGCACTCGTACCGAAAGCGCCGTGGGTTCAGGCTGATATCCGGATCGTTGCAGTTAATATCATCCAGCCAGATAGTGTGATGCACGATCAACCCCGGCTCATCGTGGCACACCTCGCACATGCCGCCATCAAGCGCGAGCCTGTAATCGATGTATGCTTGCCTCGCGCGTTTCCACGCTTGTGTTTTGTAAAACTGCTTTTGTGTCACAGCATCCAACCCATAAGAAAAGGACCGGGCGCAAGCCCGATCCTCCCAGTGAATATATACGCTTTAGAGTTTGGACACAGAGGCAGCCGCACTCGGCTTGGCCTCGGCCTCGATGCCGCACAGCTTTTTGAGTTTGGCCGCAACCTTCGGTCCTTTATACAGCCTCGTATCCTGGAACGTCAGGAAAGATTCCTGCCCATCCGCAGACACATAGCTGATGATGAAGAGAATTCTCCTGACCTTCTTTTCCTTCTTGCCGGCACCGCTGATCGCGCCGACCACAGCACCGGTACTTCCGAACAGCAGACCGCCGGCGACGGCCCGCGCAATCGGCGACTTGTCTTTCACAAGCACCTGCACGTCCGAGCCGTAGAAAACGTCCGTGATCTGAGAGTAGGCCAGCGTCGCCACGTCCTTGTTCCCAACGCCCTTCTGCAGCTCCAGATGGTCTTCATACAGTGCGACATCTACAGCGTCGCCCTTTTTGAACTGGCCCAGATCTTCCTCGATGCAGAAATAGTCGCTGATGATGCTGCCCTTTTTACTCTTGAAGAATCCCATTGTTACCCCTCCATTTCTTGCATTCCCCTATATTTTACATTCCCGTCTGGGAATATGCAACCAGAATATTCGCATAGCAAAGCGCCGGAACCCGAAAGCTGGGCCGGCGCTTCACAAATGAGAGACTGACAGAGATATTTCGATCCACGCGCCCCGTCGGGCGCGACCGCAACAAAGGAGAAAGGAAGAGAGGTATTTCACAATGGAAGGTGTGGGACTGGTCTCTCTCGCAATCCCGCGATATCACTTTAACACAGATTTCCGTGAAAATGTTCCCGATTTTTTCCCACGTTGCGCTCACGTCTCTGTGAGGCCGTACATCGTGATCGTAAAATTTCGCAGTGCGCAGTCCTTCCAGCGGTAAGCGGTCGTTTTCTCGATGTGCAATTCCCGGCACAGCCGCTCGACGCCGCCGATACACGGCGTAATGTAAAAGCGCTGCAGCACGCACCTGTCCCGCTCGGAGAGCTGATTCAAGGCACGATCCACGCGGCGCACCCGGTTCTCGGTCAAGCGCTGCGCCTCTTCCAGCCGCTCGCGTTTCAGGATGTTGTTGACCATGGCGTCGTCGCGGCCGTTCGAGCCGCCTGCGACCGGGCTGCCGTCCGCCGAGGCGCTGCGGATGCTCGTGATCTCCGTCGCCAGGTCTGCAATCTGGTCGCTGATGTTCGCAATCGCAAGTTTCCTGTTCTGGTAGTTGCGCAGCTCATCGGCCGCCTCCCGCTTCCAGTCCAATTAAGTCACCTCCACATAGCACCAGCCTTGCGGTGCTTTAGTAATCTCCACCGGAACCATGCAATTTTTATCATAGATACAGGCTGTGCTTTCGTACCCGCTTTTGCTGCATGATTTGCATTTTTTCCAAGTGTGAAATTCTGTCAGTTCCTTCGGCTTGTCGTAGATTTTAAGGTCGGAGATGTGCCAGCCATGCAACCATTCCCCGTCGGAATAATTCTGGAAATCCTCTGGGTGGATACACGCGCGGTCAAGATCGAAGTCGTTCCACCTCGCGTAATCCTCGTGGCGAAACGAAAAAATCGTATCATCATCGTAGGTATCAATGCTGTCGCACACAAACTCGCCGATGATTGTCCCATTGCAAGTGATGTCAAAAGCGTTGTGCGCATGGTCATCCGCGTAACAATACCGCTTGCCTCGATAAAACGTCAGGCGCCGATCTTTGGTGCAGTAGATATAGCACTTAAACGGCGGCCGCAGATTTGGGCGGCTCTTGCGCACCTCAATGGTCTTTTTGCCATTGGCGATCAGCTCGCACCATTTCGGGCGGATGCTGATAAGTACGGCCTTACTCATTGGGCAGTGCCTCACTTCCCGGGACGATGCGATCCCAACAGGCCGCGCACAGTACTTCTTTTGCCTCTCGCCGATGAACATGTTCATGCGGGCACGGTTTGTTCTCCGGCTCGTAACCGTAGTTCTGCGGACATCCATAACATCCGCCGACGAATTCCTCTCTGACCGCATCCGGATGCTCCAGCACCAGCAACTCGCGGAATGTGCAACCTTGCGACTTCCTCAAAAGCATGTCTACCCGAAAAGCGTCCCAGTCTGCCGTCGGCACGCCGACATAGTCGCACCATGCGCGTTCCAGTTTCGCGCCTGCGGATTCCACCCAGTCCGGAAGGAACACAACGTAGTCCACTGCCTCCATCTCGGCGAAGCAGATGCGCATATAGTCCAGCTTGGCCAGCCCCTCCGGCGCTGTGGCCGGATTGATGACCGTCGCGCCCAGCCGCTCAAGCTGTGCAGCCGCTCGGGCAAATTTCCCCTTATAGTCCGGATCGCCGGCGATTTTCCCTGATATATAGATCTTCATGGTTGCCCTCCTTTCAGAGCACCGGGCGAGTTCCCCCGCCCAGTGTGCTATCGAATCACTGCATGATGACGACCTTGCCCTGTTCAATCAGGTCTTTCAGGCCGCGCTCGAAATACTCAGCGATGTTGCGTTTCGCTTCCAGACGCCAGATGCCGCCATCCGCCTCGAAAAAGGCGATGCCTTTCTCGCTGTCCACGCGCAGGAGGAATTCGCTTTCCGGCTGCGCGACCTCAAGGAACGTGCGGAACGGCTGCAGTTTGATCCGCGGGCGCACATTAACGACTGCGTTGAGCGCAACGCCCTGCCGCGCCGTCACGGCCTGCGTGACACCATTATCGTTGGTAGACACTGTGTTCTCATCGGACATACGGCTGAGCAGATCCAGCAGATACTCCGTGCCTTCGTTCGGGATGAACAGACTGCGCAGCTCGATCAGCGCAGTTTCTCGGTCACGCCAGCCAGTGCGCATGCCCGGCGCGTCCGCCTGCGCACGATACAGGACGTTGCGGGAGAAGTCCGGCAGATACGTTGTCATTACTTCGACCTTGTTGTAATCCCGGACATGTACCATGATGGTCGTCCCGACCTTTGCGATCTCGGTGCGCACCAGCTTGCAGACAGCATCCAGACCGCTGACGCTGACGGAATCTGGACGATCCACATGCGGCGGGATCCGCGTAAGATTGGCGTCGGAATAGGTCTGCCCATCAATTTCGAAGATTTTGGTTTCTTTCAGGCTCACGATTTTGTCAATCATTTCTGCGAACATTGTCATATCCTCCTTCGTTATTCGGCTGCCTGCTGGCTGGCCTGCAGCAGATTCAGAATTTTCGGTGCTTCCTGTTCATGCCCGTCCATGCGCATCTGGCCGGGGAGCTGCGGCACCATTTCGGCAACGACCATTTCCCCGTTGCCATCAGTGGTAACGCAAAGCGACGTTGCGACCGGATTGGTCGCCGCGAGCGTGGCCTTGGCAACAACATTCACGCGGATCTGCCGGCGGTCATCGTCCGGTGTCAGCTCGATCGTCAGCGTGATCTTGCGCTTTGCGGTTGCTTTGGTGTTGACGTCAAGGATGTTGTCAACACAGCGCTGCATCTCATAGTCCACGCGCTCCTGGAATGCACCCTGCGCCATCTGCAGGATGCTCGCTCTTTGGGTTTCGTGATTCATGGTTGTCCTCCTTTGTTTTTTACATAGCCACCGCATCAGCGAGTGCGGCCATTGTCTCAATTTTCCCGGGCACTGCATACTCCGGGAGGTTCGCTGCCACCGGCAAAGCTGTCAACGATGATCTCGCCGTCAAGTGTCTCCTGTGTGCGCAGCATCATGCATCCTCCCCCGCGCCGAGTGCGAGCTGCCCGGCGGCATACAGCTCGTACACCGTCCGGCCGCGATCATCTGCCATATACGGCAGGAAGATCTGCTGCATCGGCACATCACAGGATTCGATCAGCGCCATTTGTGCCAGCACCCAGTCGCGCACGTTCCGCCACGCGGTCATTTCTGCCTGCTCTCGGTCGGCCTTGATCTTCTGCGCCGCGAACACTCGCAGCGTTCCGTCTACGGCCGCCGGCAGGCGGAAGCCACGCGGCCCAACCGGCGTGTCGATCCCAAACGCGATCGCCTGCGGCTTGCCATTATCGTAGTCAATCATGATCTTGGTGGCGCCGTGGCGTGCAAGCGCGCCTTGGATTTCCCCGATGGACGTATATACGTCCACTTTCGTCGTATAGTTTTTGATTGCCATGTGCCCACCTCACTCCGGATCGCCGAGAAACCGGATCACGCCCTGACGCAGCTGCACCCGGTACGGCTCCAGCTCCACGGCCGTCATGTACTTATGGCCGAATAGTTCTTTCATGTTCTGCCAGTCCTCCCACATGACACGATACACTGCGCGCCCGCGCAGGCACACCAGCACAAATGCCAGCGCGCCCATATTGGCGTGCGATTCCAGTGCACGCGCCTGCTCTTCCGTGACCGCACTTTGCATGATGCGGTCTTTGTCCGTGGCCTTGGCCTCGAACACTACGCTGCTGCCGCCGCATAGCGTGCCCTGAAAATCCGGCTGCGCCTGCTTGGTGAAAACCGCCTCGAACGACCAGCAGCCGCTCGGATTCTGATGCCGGCCGGAAATGACCTTGATCGGCTCCGGCGTCTTGTCGATCTCCGCGATGCCATGCGCCCGGTAATACGCGCAGGCCGTGAGAATCTGCGCCTCAAAGCCTTCCCCGGTCGCACGGCTGATACTCCCCTGTGCCTGACGCGCTGGGTTTTTCGCCGACTCCTCGGCGTGGAAAAACTGCAGCGCCTTTTCATACGCTGCGGGATCCAGCTTGCGCGCCGCCTGTTTCTGATAGCGCGGCGGCAGGCTGTCCATACGGATTCCCATTGTGTGCGCTCCTTCCTATGTGGTGTCTTTGATCTCGTAATACTCCTGCCACGGCCAGCCGCTCAGTTCGTGCCAGCCGCTCTTATACTCCGACCCATCGTCAAAGCGATAGAGATGCATCCCCCGTCTGGCCTTCGGCTCTTTTCTCCACGTCTCGGCCTTGGTCACCTGATAGCGGATCTCCGGCTTTGCCATGCCGGCACTGCAGGTGTACCGCCGGCGGCGGATGCCCTGCTCGCGGCAGCAACGCATGGTGGAGCGTGATTCCTTGATGAGGTAGGACGCGAGCTTTGCGTGGTTCTTGCGGTCATCGAGCATCTGGAAGCTGATAGACCCCGCGCCATTGGTCACCTTTGTCCAGGCTGCGGCGATGATCTGCGCGTCAAAGCGCGGCAGGAGGATGTGATGATGCACGTTCGTCATGTGCTTGGTTTCGAGCACGGCGATGTATTTCAGGCGCTTGCCCGCTTTGGCGTACGCCTTGCGCAGCTCGCGGAGGAACGCTGCCCTGTCCCGCTCGGCCTGTTCCAGCGTGATCTCCTTGTCCCAGTAATGCAGGACCATGTGATAATCACCATAGCGATAGTTACAGTTAATGAGCCAGCGCAGGTGCTCCTCGGCCACGCGCTCGTTGATGCGCTCCTGACACTTGGAGGTCTCCTTCTCAGATGATCGCTTGCGCGGCTTGACCTCCTTGCTGTGCACACGGGATGAATACATCTTGCGGTGCTCGACCGTTTCCCCGCACACGACGGTGCGATGTACATACGGCATGATTGCCTCCCTGTCTGTCTCCGGTCGAGTTAGTAATTGGTCTTACCGAAGCTGAAAACGCCTTGCGGCGTCAGCGTTTTTCGGCTTGCAGGGCGGGCAACTGTATGCTATAATATGTTATAGTGTAGCGCGCCCTGTGCGCTATTGGGTTTTCACCGCCTGCGGGTTTGACGATCTTCGCAGGCGGTGTCTTTTTATGTCTCCGGCGGCGCCCACATGACGCGCGCCCCGTGGACGACTTCCTGCCATGGGACGCCCCACAGCTCCGCCGCGCACTGGATCGCCGCGAACGGCGATGCGCACGGCACGACCACGGCCTTGCGCCCCGGGAGCGCCACCCGTGCGCGGCCATGCGCTGCCCAGCGGTCATGCCGGCGGCGCTCCGCCAGCTCTTCCGTGGACATATAGACGACCTCCGGACGTCTCATGCGACGCCGAGCGCAGCGAAGAGGATGTGAAACAGCCACCCCGCCAGTGCGATACCGGCGATAAAGGACGCGCAGATGATGCCATCCTCGATACCCCAGACGATATAGCGGCGCACCTTGGCCTTGGCGCGCGGATCTCCGAATACCTTCATTCGTCGTCGCTCCCCTCTGCCGTTCGGTACAGCATCTGCATGTTGTACGCACATGCGCCGCACACCGGCGTACTGTGAATGTACCGGATGTCGTTCACGCTGCCGCAGAACGCGCAACCAGGCGCGTACTTGCGCAGGATGATGCCTTTCCCGTCCGTGTAGATCTCGACGGGGTCTTTCTCGTTGATTCCGAGCGTCCGCCGCAGCTCCCTCGGGATCACGATACGGCCGAGCTCGTCGACCTTTCTGACGATTCCTGTTGCTTTCATTGGTTTCTCCTTTCTCGTTACTGATATTTGATCGCTGCGCGCAGGGTGTCGATGGGGATATCCAACCCCCGCCCGAGCGCGAGCAGGTCGTTAATGGTCATGCCGCCGATGTTCTGCAGCCGGTTCGCCGCCGTCTGGCGGCAGCAGC
>ERZ780178.820-NODE-820-length-21629-cov-4.616205_pt1 | contig 21629 bp, 15 predicted proteins | sample MGYA00511018_ERZ780178 | MGnify/ENA primary metagenome ERZ780178 (study PRJEB29588, sample SAMEA2151439) | human gut metagenome | biome: human gut; feature: human-associated habitat; material: faeces | place: Denmark | collected 2008/2010 ...
CCGCAAGCGCGGCCTCGGCAGCGTCCAGCCAATGCGCCGCATCGGTCTCAAAGAGGACACGGTGGATGGGCTCGAACGTCACGGCCGGACTGTGCAGGTTCACAAGCTCGACCAGTGCATAGCGCGCGGGGTCAACTGCCGCCTGTTCGGGCGTGAGCGTCTTTTTCTTCTCCAGCCAGCACTGACGGGCAGCGGCCAGACTGTGGTTGCCGTCCGCAATTGCAAAACGCATGGGGTGCTCGCCGTCCGTTCCGACGCCGGTCGCACACAGGGCGACTGCCAGCCGATCGGCTGCGTCTCCAGCAATGCGGCGGCCGCAGATATGCCCGCCACCGGACATGAGGTCAAAATCATAGAGCGTGTCACCCGCAAGCGCCTCCGCCTTGCGGCAGATAGCATCCTCCGGATCTGTATAAAAGACCATGATGTGCGGCATTTCCAGCGCCGCTGCCGCACGGATGCGCACACGCGCCGGAAGGCGCGAGGCGACCGTGCCCTCCGTTGCACGGATGGGCGTAACGGAATCGGGCGCGTAATCATACGCCTCAAGATCAAGCGCGCCAACGATGCCACAGCGCACAGCGCCGCCCGGCAGCGTACGCTGCACGAGCACAAGGCTGTGCGGCACGGTGCGAAACACGCCGCTGTCCAGATAAGCGTGCATCGTCTGCTGAATGGCACGCGTCGCCGCCGCTTCGTCACACTTACCGAGGTAAAACTCCGGCAGCATCAGCCGCAGCGTAGAGGGTACGTCGCCGACCGTGTCCTGCACTGCGCGCCAATAGGCGGCGTCCGACGTGAACTGGTCGCAGGCAATGACACTCCAGCGATGCATATCCGCACGCTCAGGCAGCAGAATATCCGTAGGGGCAAAAAACAGGTTCTGGTTCATTCGAGACTCCATTTTTCCGCTCTGCCGACGGCGCGCAGCCAGTTGTCATGCTGCCGCTTTGCCTGCTCGGCATCCATTTCTGGCTTGAAAATACGGTCAGACTGGCGCAGGAGCGCAATATCGTCCACGCTCTCCCAGACGCCGCTGGCAAGGCCGGCGAGGAACGCCGCGCCGAACGCGGTCGTCTCGACCAGCTTCGGCCGGTCGATCGGCACGCGCAGCATATCCGCCTGAAACTGCATCAAAAACGAGCTCACCGACGCGCCGCCATCCACACGCAGGACGGAGATCGGGCTCTCAGCGTCGATCTGCATGGCATCGAGCAGGTCCTTGACCTGATAGGCGATGCCCTCAAGCGTCGCGCGGGCGATGTGCGCCTTGTTGCTGCCGCGCGTCAGACCGACGATCGCGCCGCGGGCATACATATCCCAGCGCGGTGCGCCAAGACCGGTGAACGCGGACACGAGATACACACCGCCGTTATCCGGCACGCTCTCGGCCAGCAGGTCGCACTCATGCGCCGCGCCGATGAGACCAAGCTCGTCGCGCAGCCACTGAATGGAGCTGCCGGCGTTGAACACGCTGCCTTCGAGGGCATAGGTGGTCTCGCCGTTAACGGACCACGCAACACTCGTGACCAGACCGCTGACGCTGCGCACGGACTTGTTGCCGGTGTTCATGAGCGTGAAGCAGCCCGTACCATAGGTGTTCTTCGCCTGACCCGGCTCGATGCACGCCTGACCGAGCAGCGCAGCCGCCTGGTCGCCGGCGCTGCCGCAGACGGGCACGCCCTCGAGCGCCTCCAGACCGGACAGCCCCGCCGTCACCCGTCCGTACACCATGGAGGACGGCACAGGCGTCGGCAGCATGCTCATCGGGATGCCCAGACGCTCGCAGAGCTTCTCATCCCAGCACAGGCGGTCAATATCAAACAGCATCGTGCGCGAGCAGTTGGAATAGTCCGACACGTGCGCGCGGCCGCCGGTGAGGTTCCAGATGAGCCACGCGTCCACATTGCCGAACAGCAGGTCGCCGCGCTCGGCGCGCTCTCTTGCACCCGGAACGTTATCCAGAATCCACTTGATCTTCGTGCCGGAGAAATAAGCGTCTATGAGCAGCCCGGTCTTCTCCTTCACGTAATCACCGAGTCCGTCCGCCATCAGCTGGTCGCAGATGGGCGCCGTGCGGCGGCACTGCCAGACGATTGCATTATAGACAGGTCTGCCGGTGTGCTTGTCCCAGACGATGGTCGTCTCGCGCTGGTTCGTGATGCCGATGCCGGCGATGTCTGTCGGCGACAGGCCGCTCTTTTCAAATGCCTCGCTCATGGCGAGCAGCTGGCTCTCGAGGATGACCATCGGGTCATGCTCGACCCAGCCCGGTTTCGGATAGATCTGCGTGAATGGATACTGCGCCAGAGATACGATGTTTCCCTTACTATCGAAGATAATCGAGCGGGAACTGGTTGTACCCTGATCAAGTGCAATGATGTAGCCGTTCATAATGAAAATAACCTCCGTAGACTTGACGAATTTCGCCAATTGGAATACAATTCAGGTAGCTTTTAGTATATCACACAATAAGGAGTATTGCTATGCCATCTTTTCATGATTTTAGGTTTTTGTCCACTGATGGGAAACACAACGTATTTGCCAGAGAGTGCACGCCCGACGGCGAAGTGCGCGCCGTCCTGCAGATCGCGCATGGCGTCGCCGAGCATATCTACCGTTACGCTCCGTTTATGGAGTTTCTCGCAGAAAACGGTTTCGTCGTCGTCGCGAATGACCACCTTGGCCATGGTAAGACCGCAGAAAACGAACAGGAGCTGTGCTTTTTCGCAGAAAAGGACGGCTGGAACGATGTCGTGAGCGATATGGACACGCTCCACAAGCTCACCGCCGCCAAATACCCCGGCGTACCCTACTTCCTGTTCGGCCACAGCATGGGCAGCTTCCTGACCCGCACCTATATCATTGACCACCCCGAGGGGCTCAAGGGCGTCGTCATCAGCGGCACCGGCCAGAACCCGGGCGCAGTCATCGCCGCCGGTAAGCTCATGGCAAAGCTCGAAATGATCGACAACGGCCCCATGTATCACAGCCCCACGCTCGACAAGCTTGCCTTCGGCAGCTATAACAAGAAATATGACCACGTGCGCACAAAGCTCGACTGGCTCACCCGTGACGAGGCGGTCGTGGACGCCTACATTGCCGACCCGCTCTGCGGTGCGATGGCGACTGCCGGCATGTTCCACGACATGATGGGCGGCCTGCAGTACATCTGGAAGACGGAAAATCTCAACAAGATGGATAAGTCCACCCCGGTCTACTTCATGGCTGGTGACGGCGACCCCGTCGGCAACTACGGCGAGGCGGTCAAGAAGGTCTACGAGCGCTTCCTGAAAACCGGCTGCAAGGACGTGAAGCTCAAGCTCTACAAGGACGGCCGCCACGAGATGCTCAACGAGCTCAACAAGGACGAGGTGTATGCCGACGTCCTCGAGTGGCTCAACAGCAAGATCTGATGTCTCAAACCGATGTCCGCGCATCGCGCGGGGATCGATAAATTCCCGGAAAGAACGCAGGACGAAGCGCGATGAAACAGGTGGATACCAAAGCATATATGACTGCGCTGCGCTCGCTCACCGAGCAGGGGCACAGCGTCAGCGTGCCCGTCGCCGGCAGCAGTATGTCGCCCTTTCTGGCAGGCGGGCGCGACACAGTGTTCTTTTCCAGGCCGGACACGCCCCTGCGCCGCGGCGACATCGTGTTTTACGAGCGCGCGAGCGGCCAGTTTGTCATGCACAGGATCCGCCGCGTGCACCGCGATGGCAGTCTCGACATCCTTGGCGATGCGCAGACCGAGACCGAGACCGGCATCCTGCCGCAGCAGGTCTTTGCGCGGGCGACCGCCGTCTGCCGAAAGGGTCGGCAGCTTCAGCCCGGAGATTTTCTGTGGGAGCTCTTTCGCGGACCGTGGCTGTTGGTCATTCCGCTGCGGCGCCCCATCGTCCGGATATGGAGCGCGTTCAAAAAGCGCCGGACATAATACAATTACAATACAAAATTACAGATTGCGAAAAGAAAAGCGAAGTGGTTTCCACTTCGCTTTTTTCATTCTATTGGGTTTTAGAGGATGTCCAGCTCGCGGAGCTTTGCGACAAACGCATGGACGTCCTGCCTGAGCACGTCACGCTCGACGTCAAACGCCTCATAGAGTCGCTCGACGATCGCCTCCTCATTCTCGGCCTCCGGCAGCGCGTCCCATATGGCGGCGCCGGTCTCGTTGATCGTGAGCAGTCCTTGGAGCTTCGTCGTCGTCTCGCCGACCGGCACGAGGATCGTGTCGCCCGCGATCTCCCGCTTGACAAGCTGTGCTTTGAGCTTCATGTGTTTTTCATCCTTTCATACGCGCTCTGCGTCAGCGCGGCAGTAGCCTTCGTCATGGCGCAGACATATTCCGGCCTTCCGTCAAACGCGCCCGTCTCGGTCACGCACATCGCGGCGCAGGCATGGCACATGTGCTTATATTCGCACTGTGTGCACGCCGACGGCAGCAGAATGCGCGCCGTAGCCGCCTTGGTTTCCTCCCATGCGCGCGCAAAGCCGAGCTCCGGCACGGAGACATCCGGCTGCACCATCATGCCGCACGGCGTCATGACGCCGCGCCAGTTGATCCAGAACGAGCTGCGGCCCGCGCGGCAGGCCATCTTCTCCCCCGGCGTTCCGTCGCACACTTCGCTCTCCGGCGCGCGGATACCGGCTCGCATTGCCTCGGCGCGCTGGCAGAACACCTCGTCCGAAAACCGCAGCCGATCCCAGCGCACGCTGCAAGCAGCTGCCTCCTGAAAGCTGAAGCGGTCGTTGCTGCCGGTCGCGTGCTCGTCACGGCGCACGGGCGGGAACATGTACGACGCCATCTGCACCGGCGTACCGAGCTCGGTCGCTATGGCATAGATCGCGTCCATATCCTCGACATTGTAAGGCGTCATGGAGGCGTTGAGCTTCACGCCGATGCCGAGCGCCTTGAGCGCGCGGATATTGTGCACGACGCGGTCATACATCGGCCGGCCGCACAGCCGTTCATATGTCTCATTGCAGCCGCCGTAAAGCGTGATGTTCATGCGCGACGGCGGCTCATGCCGGAAGAAATCCAGCCAGTCATCGTCAATGAGCGATGCGTTGCTGTTGATGGAGACCATGAGCCCCATCTTCTTGAGTTCGGTAAGCAGATAGCGAAAATCTGCGCGAATGAGCGGCTCACCGCCGGTCAGCAGCAAAAACAGCATCCCCTGACTGCGTGCCTGCTCCGCGATGGCGAGCCACGTATCTGCGGTGAGCTCCGCCCCGCGCCGCCGCTGCTCCTCGGGCGTGAGGTGCACGTAACACATACGGCAGTTGAAGTTACAGCGCGGTGTGAGCTCAAACGTGCCCGCAAGTGGGATGCCGTTTGCGCAGGCACGCGCGTGCAGATAAGCCGACAGGCGCGGCTCAGCTCCCGTATGTTCCATATCAGATACCTCCCAATTGATCGTGCAGGGCTTCGACCGCCGTGGCGTCCGGCAGACAGTCCATGCGCAGGACCGGCACATCGGAGACGAGCCGCGCCGCGCACGCGGTCATTTTTTCCGCCGAGCGCGCGTCCCATTCGTAATACGCGCACTGGCTGAGCACACCCGCAAACGCCGCCTGCGGGCTCGGGACAAACACGCGGTTTTCACTGCCCTGCCCGAGCAGGACGATCGCCCGGACCGGCGCCGTTACATTTTCGGATATGCCGGACGTGCCCGCATAGAAAATGCCGTTCGCGGTCTTTTTGCCCACGTCCACAAGTGCGCGGTCGCCGTTGACGACCCGCGCCCCGGCGCAGCGCTCCCAGAGCGCGGCCTGAGTGCTTTTACCGATGCCGCTCGGTCCGGAAAACAGGATAGCCTCGCCAGCGCTCGTCACGATATACGCGCTGTGCAGCACGAGCATCCCGCGCGCGGCAAACACGTCAAACAGCCCCACAGCCTCCAGCGCCGTGCTGACCGACGCGCCGGTGCGATAAGCGCTCGCAAAGATCACATCCGTGTGCGCACCATGCGTCACGGCATAGGTAAAGTGCGGGATATCCCCCGGTGCACTGACCCATTGCAGAAGGTGACGCTGTGCGCCCGCTTGCCAGCGAAACACATCATCGCGCCGCAGCGCGTCCGCCGGCGGTGTGGGCAGCGCATCGCTGAACCGGAGACAAATCGTGTGATCAGGCACGCCGTCCGGCACATGAAACGCTTCGCACACCGGCGAGCGTTCGAGCGGTGCATCGGACTCCAACGCGAAGGTCACGCCGCCGAAGCGATAAAGCTCACGGTACATAGGTCACAAACAGCAGCGCACTCGCGCCTTCGTGAAAGTGGCTGGTATAGCTGCTCTGGCTCTCGCCTGCCGCGAGATCTTTGACGCCCGCGCGGTACGTGATGCCGCCAAGGAGCATATCGCCGCTGACATTTTTGTAGTAGACATAGACTTGCGCGGCGGCAGCGCCGGAGTTGTTGGTCACGGTGATGGTGTTGTCGCTCGTCGTGACGGTGAACAGATCATCGTGCATGGACAGCGGCTCTGCGAACGCGGCGTAGGCCGTCACGGTCACTGTCAGCTCCTCCGGCTTCTCGGGCATAGTCTGCGCGCCGAGCTCCAGCGCCTGAAGCGTCTGCCCGGCCGGGAGCGTGCTGATATCAAACTCATAGCACTCACTGCCGCGCGTGAGCGTGATGTGCGCATACTGCACGTCGCTGCTGCCGGTGTTTTTCACGCGGATGCAAAACACGTCCGACACCGTCTTGTCAGACCCATCCTCGACAAACAGCCCCGCATAGCGACCGGTGCTGACAAGCTGCAGATCGTTGCCGATGTCCATGCCGTCCAGCTTTGATTTCTCCGCCGCAAGACCGTATTCATCCGGCTTGGCGGGCTTTTTCCCGCAGCCCGCGCACGCGAGCAGCAGCGCCGCGGCAAGCGTGAGCAGCAGCGTACGCACACCGCGTGTCCTGAATTTATCCATAGTTTTGCTCCTTCGATGCGCGCGTCATCGCGCGGCGTCCGATTCTTGAAAAAATGCCCTGCCCAATCGGGCAGGGCATTTCCTTGTGTAAGCTTGTGTCAGGAGGCGAACAGTTTCGACCCCTCCAACGGAACATGGTAGCAGAATCCAAGCTGATCCGGGTTCATATCGCAGCTTCCCTGAGAGAACACATTGTTACGATAATCGCCGAAGATATCTCTGCAGGTATCCTGGTTGAGGTTGAGCGGCTTGCCGCAGTTATCTGCGATGCTGGCACTCAGTTCAAAGCTCTCGAAGTAGACTTCGGGTTTCACATAGGTTTTCTTCATACGTTCGATCACTCCTCTCTTAGTGCTGCCACTTGCCGAAAATATCGTGCCACCAGTCACGGATGGACGGACGCACCGTCAGCTTTGCGGTGATCGGGTCACTCGCAACACCGTCGGCATTGATGGCGCAGACGGTGTAGTCCGCCGTTGCCGTCGCCGTCACGGTATAGGTGAACACGTGGTAGGTCACCTTCTTCGCGGAAGAGCCCCAACCGCTGCGCTCGGTGCGAACCTTGTAGCTGTCGATCGTCGCATCGTCGACATGGATCGCCTCGACATCCGCAGACGTCTTGACCGTCAGCGTCGCCTTGCCGCCCTTATGGACATTGCGGCTCCACTTGGCCGTGAAGTGCTCGGGCTCAAAGGTCTGCTCGGGCGCGGCAAACAGCGCGCGCACAGACATGACTGCGGCGTCCTGCTCCTCAGCGGTCGGCGCGCTCAGCGCAGCTGCGCTGTTCGGCTTGACCTTAAAGGTGATCTTCAGGTTCGTCAGGGACAGGATGCCATCGCCCACATTGGTGATCGTGAAGCTGCCGCCGGCAGCGCCGATCTCGTAGTACATCTCGGTCGCGGTGCTGATTTCCTGAACATCCTCGCCAACAACCATCGTCGCGGACATACCACTGGGAGCTTTTGCGCCGATCTGGACGCTTGCAATGTTGGTATCACCCGGGACGGTAAACGTGATCGCCTGACCCTTGTCCAGATAGACCTCATTGTTCGGTCCAAAGTTCTTATAGGCTTCGACATTAGCATTAGGGCCGCCGTCGATGAAGAGAGCTTTGCTCTGCGCGACATCGTTCACCAGCGCGTCATGCAGCTTGATGTACTGCGGGTAGCCCTCGCCGTCCTGCGCGTAGACATCCTTGTTCTTGCCCATGGGGTCATAGACGCGGATGGCATCGAGCCAGAAGCTGTAGGAATCATTGCCCGTGTGATCGTAGAACTCACCGTAGCCGACCTCGATCTTGACGGTATACGTGTCATAATCCAGACCGGAGACCTTGATCACCGGGATCTGGTAGAGCGCCTTCGCGCTGTCAGTCGTCACACCGGCGGCATCGCCATTGTAGCCGTAGTACGTGTCGCACGGGCCGACCTTCACTTTTTCTCCCTTGGAATTCGTCACGGTGTACATGACCGTGCCGGAGGTGTTGCTGGTCAGGGAGATGACATCAAAGCCAGTGCCCTTGAAGGTGAAGGTCGCAGCGGGCACCTGACCGAGCTTACTGGTGTTGGCATCGACCGTGACCTTGGTGGCGCTGCCCATGGAGAAGGTGCTGCAGTTGGCATAGGCAGGGTCATAACCGTAGACGTTGCTGTTCTCGCTCTTGAGCTGCTCAAAGACCTGCTGCTTCGTCGTATCCTGCTCGCCGACGGTCGTCCAGTAGCCGTTTTTCTGGTTCTTATTGACAACGTTCGTGCCATCGGCATTCGTAAACGTGGCGAAGCTGTCCTCATAGTAGACGCTCGTCGCGGGGATGATGTTGACGGAGAAGACCGTCGGCTGCTCAGCCGGATCATTCGTAAACTTGACAAAGAGCGAGATCGCCGCCGTGCTGTCAAGCGTATTGTGGAGCGTATACGTCACCGTCTTATCGTCGCTGTTGATCTTCGCAGTGCCGTACTTGCCCGTATTCTCAAGCGTCTGCTCACCGGCAAGCAGTGACATCTGCGCGATCGTGCTGGCATCCTCAATGCCGAATGCGCTCACCGGAATCGTCACCGGCAGACCGAAGTCAACGACATAGGTCTTGGCCTTCAAGTCCTTGCGGTCATAGTGCAGCATGAGCGTCTTGCCGTCTTCGGAAATCTCAGCCCAGCGGTACTCATAAATGCCGCTCTTGTAGTTGCCGGTCACACCGTCAAGCTGCTTAATGTCCTTACTGATGGTCTGCTGGTTACCGGAAGCATTGACCACATAGGCGCTGTCCGGCAGATAGCCGTTATCCTCGGCAGTCTTGCCCATCCACGGACCGGCTTCGCCGATGCAGGACTTGCCGTCCATGAGCGCAGTCTTGTAGTTCGGCTCAGGATCGGTTGCCTGATGCTTTGCCACGATCTGATACTTATAGATCTGGGTGTCGGCATCGTCATCCCAATAGGTGACGTTCAGGTTGGTTTCGAGTTCCACCGCGCTCAGGTAGATCAGCACAAGCTTGCCTGTATTTTTTGCGGGCCACTTGATGTTGCTAATCTTGCCGTTGACAATAGGTTCTGTGCCATAGCTTGCATCCCAAACCACGGTCTCATCATACCAAATGCCGCCGGCCTGCGTCGTTTTCATATTCCAGTTGATGCTGTCATTTTTGTACCATTTATTGTCGTCATCCTGTCTGGTACGCACACCATCGGTTACCGTGATTTTCGAGATCGTATAGTACTCGTTCTCTTTCGGCATGATGATGCCGATGTCACGGCCTGTTTTCTCATAGTTATAAATCGTCGTGGAGCCCGGATACATATTTTCCTTCGAAGGCAGCACCGTGTTGTCAGGATAGACGACCGCAAACGTCAGCGCTACCTGACCATTACTTCCATTGCCATCGGAGGGGATTCCAACGCCCCAGTCCTTGGTATACGTTGTGACGTCCTTTGTGACTTCTGTCTTCTGCAGGTAATATGCGACCAGCTGATCGCCGGAGCGGAAATAGTGCCAGATACCGTCCGCAGTCTGATACTGCCACGCGCTCTTATTCGCGCTGTTGGTATAGTAGCGGACATTGGTCAGCGTCGTGCCGTCACCGGTGCTGTCTCCCCAGCCGGAAGCAGCCTGTTTGTGGTACTTATCCAGACGCATGGTCTGCCAATAGGTGGCATCCATTTGGGGGTTGCTGCTCGAATTGTTTTTGCGGAAATAGCCATTTGCAGGCGCAAGCGTCGATACATCAACACCTGTGGGATTCGATGCTGCCGCGCTCGTAATCACATGGCTGTTCTTTTCGCTCTTGTAATCATACACATGACAAGTTGTGATCATGTACTCAAGGGTGAGCGAATTCGCCGTGAGCGGATCAGAAGGCAGGTTGTCATTGACGACGATGTGATACCATGTTCCATCAATCTGAACATCCGTCGTTCCGACGTTGCGGCCGGTGATGGCGATGGTGCTGATGTTGATGGGGGGTTGTCCAACCGTAATGGGCGTGCCGAGGACGTCGCCATCTTTGCTGACGAGCTTGCCGTCGGTAAGGCCACTGAAATATGAACAACTAGATGTCCAACCGGACTTGGTTGTCCAATGCCCATTATCACAGTACAGCCACGTCTCATTGCCTTTGGGATTGAGGTCCAGATAAAACCCTTTACGATGGGAAATCCATGTCCACTGAGCAGCATTGTCAGCATCATCCACCCATTCGGCGTTGGCATCCAGATATTTTCCCTCGCTGTTTACGATGTAGTATGCCGTGCCCACAGTCATGCTCATCGTGAGCTCGCCCTTGAGGTCATGCTTACTGGTAACATTGACTTTAGCCACTTCATCGTCATGCGTGTAGCTGCTCAGAACCTGACCGGGCATAGTTTTTGACCACGTTTCGCCGACGGTAAGGTCAATGCGCACGTCGCCCTCGCCCGCGACCGTGAGATCCATGGAATAGGACTGGCCGTTATCGGCTTCGGCGGTGACCGTCGCAGTGCCTCTCGAGAGGGCGTTGACCGTCACGCGGTTTCCGGTCACGGTGCTTGCGGCGCTTCTCGTCACGCTGCCGAGAGACAGAACGCTCGCATCGCTGACAGACCACACTGCATTCAGTCCGGTGGAAAGACGCAGAACCGAAGAATTGCCCACAGTCAGTGTCTGTCCGCGGTGAGCGGTCTCGACCTGCGGCACTACGGGCGTAAAGTAGTCGCTGTTGTTGTTCGACAGCGTCTGCATGAGTCCCTTGACATAGCCCTGTTCGTTGGCGTTGTATTCCGGTTTCGGATCGTCGCACCAGAAGCAGATCATCGCACCGATCGGCGTCACGCTGCCGTTCTTATCGCCGCGCACAGAGGTGACAGGCGTATTTACCACGCCATTTTGGGCATGTTTATACGTGTATGCTGTGACTTTATCAGCAAGCACATAATACCATGCATCATTGGTATTGAGGATCTTGTGACCCTTATCTGCAATAAAGCTTGCAGGTGCCGGGGTGTAGCCAGTCCAGCCGGTCGTCCAATAGCTGACGACGATGTCCTTGGAAAATTCGCCGCCGCTTGTGTTGCTGTTATAGTAAATGCCGTCGTTAAACGCGATAGGCGTCATGCCGGCCGCAACGATCTGCGCGGCGACCGCATTGACATAGCTGACAAAGTTGCCATACTTTTTATCCTTGATCAGCGCTGCAAAACCGTCGGTCTTGTCATTGGCATACTCGTCCGCGCCCATATTGAAGTAGCCGCAGCCCTTGCCGGCGAAGTAATTGATGTACTTCTGCAGGAGCGCCTGCGTGAACGCAACGGCAGTGGTATTCGCCACGTCAATCGTGCGGACAGAGTCGTAGGCGGAGCAGTTCACCCCCGTCAGAGAGGTCGCCGCGCTCAGGATTGCATCCATGTGACCCGGCGTGTTGATCAGCGGGATGATGGAGATGTTCTTGCTCTGCGCATAGGCAATGATCGCGTCCATATCAGACTGCGAGAGCTCATTCACGCTGCCCGCATCGTAATAGTTCACATTGCCGTTATGGATCTGCGTCTTCACGTCATCACTGGCATAGGTCTTCCCATCAACCGTGACAGACATATCGTCCAGCAGGAAACGCAGGCTGTCGTTGCCGACCGCCAGTTCTATGTGCGTATAGTTCGCCGCGGAAGCCGTGTCGATCAACGACTTGATCTCAGCGACGCTGAAATACTTTCTGCCGCAATCCAAATGGAAAACGCGCATGAAATCATTTCGTGCCGAGCTGCTCGCTCCTGTCTCGTTCGTTGCCATCGTGAACGCTGACATGGACATCAGGCTCAGCAGCATGACCAGTACAAGAATCATGGAAAGCACTTTTTGCATTGTCGTTCTTTTCCGTGCCTGGTTCATTCTTGTCATTCCTTTCGATACCTTTTTTCCTGCCGTTTTGGGGCCATCGTGCCGCAAAATGGGCGCAGCACGACATATTGTTCTTATATTACTATAGAAATTGCGACGTTTCAATACCTTAACTGCTTTTTTGCACAAATTTTCGTATAATTTTTTTAGGAACACACTGCTGTATTTGGGCACAACTGCCAAAAACGGGTCCTGCGCAGGCGCAGCGGAGAACCCCGCTACAGCGCAGAACCCTGTGTAAGATCGTCGCGCGCGAAAGCGGCGTGGATCGCATTGAGCACGCGCTTTTTGTCTGCGCTCCAGAGTGGCGCGATGAGGTCGCGCTTGGCGCCGTCGCCGGTCAGACGGTGGATGACCGTCTCCGGCGGGAGGACGCGCAGACACCGCTCAAGCAGGTCGATATAGTGCTCCGGCGTGAGCACCTCGAACCGCCCGGCGGCGTAGTCCGCCGCCAGATCCGTGCCGCGCAGCACATGCAGCAGGTGCAGCTTGATGCCCTGCGCCCCGCACTGCCCGATATAGCGCGCGGTCTGCACCATGTCGGCGTCCGTCTCGCCGGGGATGCCGAGGATCTGATGCACGATGACCTCGAGTCCGGCGGCGCGCAGACGGCGCACCGCATCGTCAAACACCGGCAGGTCATAGCCGCGGCGGATATAGGCCGCGCTGCGCGGATGGATGGTTTGCAGACCGAGCTCGACCCAGACTGGCTTTTCGGCGTTTAGCCGCCGCAGGAGCGCAACGGTTTCATCCGGCAGACAGTCCGGCCGCGTGGCGACCGACAGCGCCACAACGTCCTCCGGCGCAAGCGCCTGTATGAACAGGCGCTCCATGTGCGCGAGACTGCCATAAGTGTTCGTGAAGTTCTGAAAATAGGCGATGTACTTGCCGCCGCCGTTTTTGGCGCGGACGCGCGCCTTGGCCGACTCGATCTGCTGCGGAATGTCCAGTGCATGGTCGGCGGCAAAGGCGCCGGAACCGTCCCCGGCACAGAAAATGCAGCCGCGCGTATCGATGGCCCCGTCCCGGTTCGGACAGGTAAAGCCGCCGTCGAGCGCAAGCTTATAGACCTTGCAGCCGAAGCGGCGGCGCAATTCCTCGTTCAAAGTGTGATAATACATAGCAGAAAAAGGCCGGGGATGCCCGGCCTTTGTGTTTATGCCTTCATCTGGCGCTTGCGCGCGAGGTTGACCATGCCGTCGGTCATATCGTTGAGGTTCATGAGCATCTTGCCGCTGCCGAACGCCGCGCACGAGAGCGCATCGTCCACCACGGTCGTGCGGATACCGGTGTCCTTCTCGACGAGCTGGTCAAAGCCGTAGATCAGGCTGCCGCCGCCGGCCATGACGATGCCGTTTTGCGCGACGTCCGAAACGAGCTCCGGCGGCGTGCGCTCGAGCACCATGTGGATGGTCTCGAGAATGTCGCGCGCGGGCTCGGCAATGGCCTCGACGAGCTCGACCGAGCTGATCTTCACGGACTTCGGCAGGCCGGTCGTCAGGCAGCGGCCCTTGACCTCCTGAATGCCGACCTCGGCGCGCGGGACGAGGCACGCGATGCCGATCTTGAGCTCCTCCGCCGTGCGCTTGCCGATGAGGATGTTGTGCTTGCGGCGCACGTAGCGCACGATCGCCTCGTCAAAGGCGTCACCGGCGGTCTTGATCGACTCGCTCTCGACCACGCCGCCGAGAGAGACGACCGCGACCTCCGTCGTGCCGCCGCCGATGTCGATGACCAGATGGCCGTCCGGCTTGGAGAGGTCGGCGCCCGCACCGGCCGCCGTCGCCACGGCGGACTCGACCAGATACACCTTGCGCGCGCCGGCCTCGATGACGGCGTCGATGACGTTGCGCTCCTCCACGCCGGTCACGCTGCTCGGCACGGTGACGAGCACGCGCGGCTTGAAGAGGCTGAACGACGTCACGCGCGAGAGCAGCTCCTTGAGCATGAGCGCCGTCATGTCATAGTCCGAGATGACGCCCGCGCTGATCGGATGGATGGCCACGATGTTTGCCGGCGTGCGGCCGAGCATCTTCTGCGCGTCCTGTCCGACCTTGAGCATACGGCCGGTGTACTTATCGACCGCCACGATGGACGGCTCACGCAGCATGATGCCCTTGCCGCGCACGAACACGCGGATGTTGGTCGTGCCGAGGTCGATGGCAATGTCCCTTTCAAAAATCATCATAAAGCAAAACTCCCGTATCATCCGCGCTGCGGATGTTATAGTTGATCGTAGCCGTCTGGCGGCTGTTTTAGTCAGCGGAGCGCGCGACCGTGGCGCACACCACCTGCTCCGCGCCCGCCTTGCCGAGCAGCCGCGCGCACTCTGAAAGCGTCGCGCCGGTCGTGACGATGTCGTCCATGAGCAGGATGCGCTTTCCGGTCACGTCCGCACCCGTTTTCATGCGGTACGCACCGGCGATGTTCGCGCGGCGTTTGGCAGCGTCGCCCGTGCCGGACTGCGGCTGCGTGTTGCGCTGCTTATGCAGCGTCGGCGTGAGCGGAAGCCCAAGCTCCTTCGCCGTTGAGCGCGCCAGCAGACACGCCTGATCATACCCGCGCTCGCGCAGGCGCTTGCGGCTCAGCGGCACCCACGTGACGAGGTCATACTCCTCCGCCAGCTCCGTGCGCACCGTGTCGGCGACGAGGCGGCCATAGACCTTGGCATACCCGGTCGCACCGCCGAATTTGTAGCGCAGGAGCGACGCACGCACATCGCCCTCATAATTGAGCGGCGAGACGCACGCGCGGACGAACGAAAAGCGCTGCCGTCCGCCGTTTTGCGCAAACGGCAGGCCGGTCCTGCAGTGTGCGCAGAGGCCGTCGCCGCTCGTCTCGAGAAAATCATGGCAGAATGCGCACCGCGGCGGATAGAGCAGGTCGAGCAGGAATGTGACCACCTTCATACCGCACCGCACTCCCCGCAGAGCCGGGCGCGCAGACCGCTGTAGCGGCGGGTCTGCGTCTGATTGTCGATCATGTGATAGGCCGCGCCCTCGTCCCCGACAATGATGAGCAGGGACTTGGCGCGTGTGATGGCCGTGTAGAGCACGCTGCGCGTGAGCAGCATGGGTCCGGCCTTGCCGATGCAGAGCACGACCGCGCGGTACTCGCTGCCCTGCGATTTGTGCACCGTCATGACCCATGCGTGCTCGAGCTCGTTGAGCATCTCGAAGCCGTAGGTCGCGGTCTTGCCGTCGTAGCACACTGCGAGCGTCTCCGTCTGCGGATCGATGGCCGTGATCTGACCGACATCGCCGTTATAGACACCCGTTCCGGCCGTCGTACCGTCCGGGTTTTTGAGCACGATGTCATAGTCATTGCGGATCTGCATGACGCGGTCGCCCTCGCGAAAGACGGTCTCGCCGAAGCGCCGCTCCTTCTTCTCGGGCGACGGCGGGTTGAGCGCCGCCTGCAGGCGCACATTCAGCGCCGCCATGCCGGTGTCATACTTGCGTGTCGGCGTGAGCACCTGAATGTCGGACGGCGGGATCTTCATATTGTTCGGCAGCCGCGTCCGGCACAGCTCGACGACCGTGTCGGCGGCCTTCTGCGCGTCCGCGCGCCGGAGGAAGAAGAAGTCCCCGCTGTTTTGCGAAAGCGGCGGGTGCTCGCCGCGGTTGATCGCGTGCGCGTAGGAGACGATGCTGCTGCCGGCGGCCTGGCGGAAGATCTCCGTCAGGCGCACGGTCGGCACGACACCGCTGCGGATGATATCCGAAAAGACGTTGCCCGGTCCGACGGACGGAAGCTGGTCTGCATCTCCCACGAGGATGAGCCGGCACTCCGGGCGCATAGCGCGCAGCAGCGCGCACATGAGCGAGATGTCCACCATCGAGCACTCGTCGAGAATGACGGCGTCGCACTCGAGCGGGTCATCCTCGTCGCGCCGGAAGGTGATATCCTGATGGTCATCGCTCATACCAGCCTCGAGCAGACGGTGGATCGTCTGCGCGCTCTGCCCGGTCAGCTCGCTCATGCGCTTGGCGGCGCGCCCGGTCGGGGCGGCAAGCTGCGTGTCGAGCTTAAGCGCGTCAAAGAGCGCGAGGATCGCGCGGATGGACGTCGTCTTGCCTGTGCCGGGGCCGCCGGTGATGGCGATGACCTGATGCTGGCAGGCGAGGCGCAGCGTCTCCTTTTGCTGGTCGGCAAAGGTCAAACCGAGCTGCGCTTCTATGCGCGCGGCGATCTTGTCGGTGTCCGGCATACGGCGGTATTCCGTCTGCGTCATGGCAAGCAGGCGCTCGGCCGTGTAGGCCTCCGCCTCATGCAGGCGCGCGAGATAGCATCCGTCACACCCGGCGACCCGCTCGCGCACGAGTGCGCCGCTCTGCACGAGCGCATCCACGCTCTCGGCGACCAGCTCGTCCGGCACGCCGCTGAGCTGTGACGTAGCCGCAAGCAGGTTGCGGTAGGAGATAAAGCAGTGCCCGCGCACGGCGTTGTAGGCAAGCTCGTACAGCGTCGCCGCAGCGACACGTTCCGCGCTCTGATCGTCAAAGCCATGGCCGAGCGCCAATGTGTCCGCCTCCTGAAATGAGGCGCCGATGGCGTCCGAAACGAGTATGTATGGGTTGTCCTGCACGAGCTGAAGCGCATCATCCCCGTAATACTGGTACATTCGCAGAGCAATGACCGGGCGGATATTCGCCGAGGCCAGAAACTCGATCAGGCGGCGCATACCGGCCTGACGGCGGAAATTTGCCGACATGGCCTTGGCCTTGGAGAGACTGATGCCCTTGATCGTGCAGAGCTTTTCCGGCTCGTATTCGAGCACGTTGAGCGTGTCCGCACCGAAGCGCGACACCATCAGCGACGCCGTCGCCGGGCCGATGCCGCGCACGGCACGTCCGGCAAGGTAGGCATAGATCGCGTCCGCCGTCTCCGGCATGGTGCGCTCGGCAAAGTCGGCCTTGAACTGCTGGCCGTGTGCCGGGTGCGTCATCCAGCTGCCGCTGACGATCATGGACTCTCCCGGCACGGCATACGGAATGCAGCCGACGACCATGGTCTGGCTGCCGTCGTCCACGTCGAGCTTGAGCACGGTGTAGCCGTTTTCCTCGTTTTGATAAATGACCGCCGCAACGGTCCCGCATAATTCTATTGGATTGACGTTTGCATCCATTGGCAAATTTCCTCTGTATTGCACAGTTTCAGATCTTCGCACCGCCGCGCCGCGCGCTCGCAGAGCGCGCGCATCGTCGGTCAGGCCGCAGTCGACGAGCAGAACATCCGCCATGAGCGTTCCGCTCTCGCGCAGCCACCGAATGCCGCGCAGAAGCTGTTCGAGCTCCGGTGCGTCCCCGCGCGCCCGTATGACGAGCGTGAGCCGTGCGTCCCGGCTCGAGCGCACCGGCGTGAGCAGTGTGCAGCCGAGCATCCGCAGCAGCCACGCAAAGCCCAGGATCAGCAGCGCACACAAGGTGATCTGAATGAACATCTTCACCGCCCCCCTCTCCTTTCAGCCTATGAGAAAGGGGGCTTGACCGTTAACCTTCGAGTTCTTTTTTCAGGAATTGTCCGGTGTAGCTCTCGGCGCAGCGCGCGCAATCTTCCGGTGTGCCGGTAAAGACGATGCTGCCGCCCGCGTCGCCGCCTTCCGGACCGAGATCGATGATATGATCGGCCACCTTGATGACGTGCAGGTTGTGCTCGATGACGAGCACCGTGTTGCCCGCGTCGGTCAGACGATCGAGAATGTCGATCAGGCGCGCGACGTCCGCCACGTGCAGACCGGTCGTGGGCTCATCGAGCACGTAGATCGTCCGGCCGGTGCTGCGTTTAGACAGCTCCGTCGCAAGCTTGATGCGCTGTGCCTCGCCGCCGGAGAGCGTTGTGGACGGCTGACCGAGCTTGACATAGCCGAGGCCGACATCCATGAGCGTTTGCAGCCGGTCGCGAATCTTCGGCTGGTTCTGAAAAAATGCAAGCGCCTCTTCGACGGTCATGTCCAGCACCTCGGCAATGTTCTTGCCCTTATAGTGCACCTCGAGCGTCTCGCGGTTGTAGCGCTTGCCCTTGCAGACCTCGCACGGGACGTAAACATCCGGCAGGAAGTTCATCTCGATCTTCAGCAGGCCGTCGCCGGAGCAGGCCTCGCAGCGGCCGCCGCGAATGTTGAACGAGAAGCGCCCGGCGCTGTAGCCGCGCAGCTTTGCGTCCTGCGTGGAGGCGAAAAGGCTGCGGATATCGTCAAACAGCCCGGTATACGTCGCAGGGTTGGAGCGCGGCGTGCGGCCGATGGGACTCTGGTCGATGTTGATGATCTTGTCCAGATACTCCACACCGTCGATGCCGTCGCATTTCCCGGGACGGAGCTTCGCATGGTTGAGCCTGCCCGCAAGCGTTTTATACAGTACCTCGTTGACGAGCGAGGACTTGCCGCTGCCGGACACGCCGGTCACACACGTCATGACACCGAGCGGGATCTGCACATCCACGTGCTTGAGGTTGTGCTCGCTCGCGCCGCGGATCACGAGCGCGTGGCCGTTTCCGGTGCGGCGCTGCGCGGGCACGGGGATTTTCTTTTTGCCGGACAGATACTGCCCGGTGATGGAGCGCTCACAGCGCGCGACCTCTTCCGGCGTACCGGCGCAGACCACTTCCCCGCCGTGCACGCCCGCGCCCGGGCCGATGTCGATGAGATAGTCTGCCGCACGCATGGTGTCCTCGTCGTGCTCGACGACGATGAGCGTGTTGCCGAGGTCACGCAGCTCGCGCAGCGTGGCCAGCAACTTTTCATTGTCGCGCTGGTGCAGACCGATGGACGGCTCATCCAGAATATACAGCACGCCCATGAGCGACGAGCCAATCTGCGTTGCGAGCCGGATACTCTGGCTCTCGCCGCCGGAGAGCGTTGCCGCCGAGCGCGCGAGCGTCAGATACTGCAAGCCGACGCTCTGCAAAAAATGCAGCCGCGAGCGCACCTCGCGCAAAATGCTGTCGGCGATCTGTGCGTCTTTCTCGCTGAGCGTGAGCCGGTCAAGAAACGCCAGCTCCTCCGTGATCGGCAGCGCCGTAAATTCGGATATATTCAGCCCGCCGACCGTGACGGCCAGCACCTCCGGCCGCAGACGCGCACCGTGGCAGTCCGGGCAGGCCGTCTCCGCCATGCAGTCCTCAAGCGATGCGCGCATGGCATCGCTCTGCGTCTCCTGATAGCGGCGCTCAAGGTTGCAGACGATGCCCTCAAACGGGCGGCGCAGCACGCCGCTGCCGCGATTTGTGTCGTAGTGCAGGGTGAGCTCCTCGTCCCCCGTTCCGTAAAGCAGGATCTCGCGCACGTGCTCCGGCAGGTCGCCGATGGGCGTTGCAAGGTCAAAGTGATATTTTTCCGCCAGCGCGTCGTAATACATCCGGCTGATGCTCTCATCCTTGACGCCGTTCCAGCCGCTCGCGGTGATACCGCCGTCGAGGATGGACTTCGACGGGTCCGGAATGATGAGCGCCGGGTCGATGCGCAGCCGCGTGCCAAGACCGCCGCAGGTCGGGCACGCACCGTAGGGGCTGTTGAACGAGAACATCCGCGGCGTGAGCTCCTCGATCGAGATGCCGCAGTCGTCGCAGGCGTAGTTCTGCGAGAAGAGGATCTCGCGCTTCTCCTCCGGGATGTCCGCCAGCACGAGACCGCCGGAGAGCGCGGACGCGATCTCGACGGCGTCGGTCAGGCGGCGGTTCTGGTCGGGGCGGATGACGACGCGGTCGACCACGATCTCAATGTTGTGCTTGCGGTTTTTATCGAGCGTGATCGTCTCCGTGAGGTCATAGATGCTGCCGTCCACGCGCACGCGCACATACCCACCGCGGCGGGCATCGTCGAACACCTTCTGGTGCTCGCCCTTGCGTGCACGGATGACCGGCGCAAGGATCTGCACGCGCGTCGCCTGCGGCAGCGCCGCGATTTGATCGACGATCTGGTCGACCGTCTGGCGGCGGATCTCCTTGCCGCACTTCGGGCAATGCGGCACGCCGACACGCGCCCACAGCAGACGCAGATAGTCGTAGATCTCCGTGACCGTGCCGACGGTCGAACGCGGATTTTTGCTGGTGGTCTTCTGGTCGATGGAAATGGCCGGGCTCATGCCGTCGATGGAGTCGACGTCGGGCTTGTCCATCTGGCCGAGAAACTGCCGCGCATAAGAAGACAAACTCTCCATATAGCGCCGCTGTCCCTCGGCAAAGATGGTGTCGAACGCAAGGCTCGACTTGCCGGAGCCGGACAGGCCGGTCATGACGACCAGTGCATCGCGCGGAATTTCCACATCAATGTTCTTGAGATTGTTCTCCCGCGCGCCTTTGATTACAATATGATCCCGCATGGGTGCCTCCGAAATTGCTTAGGATTCTATGGTCAGCTCCGCCGTGCCCGCACGCACGAGCGCGATGAGCGCCTGCGGCGCGGTCTCGACCTGATAGCCGATCTTGCCGGCGCTGACAAGGATGGCCTCCTGCGCGAGCGCCTGAGAAGCAAAGACCGTGCGAAACTGCTTTTTCATGCCGACCGGCGAGCAGCCGCCGCGCACGTAGCCCGTCAGGGGCGTAAGCTCGGAAACGTGCAGCATGGCAATGGACTTCTCCCCCACGGCCTTCGCCGCCTTCTTGAGGTCAAGCTCGCACGCGACCGGAATGACGAACACGTACGGCGTCTTGCTCGCGCCGCGGGCGACCAGCGTCTTGAACACCTTCGCCGGGTCCATGCCCGTCATCTGTGCAACGGTCACGCCGTCCACCGCATCGTCGCCGTGCGGATATGTGTGCGGCGTGTAGGGCACCTTCTTCTGGTCGAGCAGACGCATGACATTTGTTTTTTCGATGGATGATTTCGCCATGAGACATTCCTCCGCTGATAATAACACTTTATTATATCCGATTTCCCGCATAGTTTCAAGGGATTTGGCGCAAAAGCGTTGCCAACTGGCACGGTTATGCTATAATACGCTCAGAATGAAACCGGAGGGATGACCGATGCCGGATAACACGATCCGCGGCCGCTTTGCACCCAGCCCGAGCGGACGGCTGCATCTGGGCAATATGCTGACATTTCTGCTTGCATGGCTGGACGTGCGCGCGCGCGGCGGGACGATGGTATTCCGCCTTGAGGATCTCGACCCGGAGCGCAGCTGGGAGCACTATGCTGACCTGATGGCCGACGACCTGCTCTGGCTTGGGCTTGACTGGGACGAGGGCTGGCGCCCCGGCTCGCAGGACTACCGTCAGGGCACGCGCGCACAGCGCTACACCGCCGCGCTGGATGCACTGACCGAGCGCGGCATGGTGTATGACGAGTTCAACTCCAAGCAGCACGAGATCCTGACCGGCACCGTGGTGCGGA
>ERZ780178.839-NODE-839-length-21384-cov-8.545314_pt1 | contig 21384 bp, 20 predicted proteins | sample MGYA00511018_ERZ780178 | MGnify/ENA primary metagenome ERZ780178 (study PRJEB29588, sample SAMEA2151439) | human gut metagenome | biome: human gut; feature: human-associated habitat; material: faeces | place: Denmark | collected 2008/2010 ...
CGAAAAACGATTCCGCAGGGCGGTTTTTATTATTGTTTTCTTACGCTTGCGCCGCAATTCGGGCATTTCGTTTCGCCGCTCAAAAGAACGCTGCCGCAATATTCGCAGCGGCGAATCGGAATTCCGTTTTCGTCTTCCGTCGTTTCGCCGACGGTTTCTTTTTTGCGAAGATTTTTGAACAGCAACACCGCGCCCGCCGTCAGAAATCCCGCGCTCGCCACGCATGAAAGAATTCCGAACGCTCGTAAATTCCGGCGTTCCTTTACGATGCTTATATATTCGCCGTCGTCGGATAGGGGCTTGTTTTTATACCCCATATCGATAGAATCCGTCGAAAAGGTAACGGGCGTAAAACCGACCGCAAATTCGAGAGTTTCGCCCGGAACGAAATTTTTGATCTCGTTTGCGTCGTAGATAGAATAAGAATAGCCTTCGAGATCGCCGTACCCGCCGTCGGTCGGAATGACGTAGGTGAAATACCATTTGCCGCAATCGGAATTGTAAAAAGTACCGGTAATCGTTCCTTCGCGGACGTACGACGAATCTTTTTCCGCGCGGTTAATCATTTCTATATATCTCTGTCGGTCGGCAGTTATCTTTTTCAGATCTTTATTCGGCGCAAATCCGCCGAGCATAAGCACCGCCGCGACTACGACGAAAAATATCGCGAGTACGAAAAACGATCGTATCGCGTTCGACTTTTTAAGCGGAACGTAATATCTTGTTCCGCCGAAACCGAAATATATAGGGCGGGGAGGTCTGCCGCCTCCGCTGCCGCCGCGTCCGCCTCCGCCGAAATGACTTCCGCCTCCGCCTCCGAAGTGGCTTCCTCCTCCGCCGTGTCCGCCCGATCCGCTTGGCATAATTTGCTCTCCTTTATTAAAAAATTATTTTTAGTCCGCGATATAAGTCGCCGTTCGTTTTTAACGGGTTTTTTATTTGAAAATTTCTAAAACGACGAAAGTCTTGCCTTTGCGGCTTTGTCCGTCTTCGCCCGTAAAGGCGAATTTGCCGTAACCCCTTACGGACACCGCGTCGCCCGTTTTAAGTTTTTTGCTTCCGTCGGGAAAGTCTTTCCCGTTTACCGAAACTCTCGATTTTTTGAACAGCGAAGAACTCTCTTCTCTCGATAAATCGAACGCTCCGCCGACAATCGCGTCGGCTCGAAGCGCCGCCACCGAAACACGCTTTTCCTGCCTTTCGGGGCGGAAACTTTCGGGTATTTCGTCGGCTTCGGTTATCTCTACGGGGTTTCTGCCCACTTTTTTTAGTTCCGATAGGATAAGCGGTTTTATTTTTTCGTCTACGATGATATACGCTTCGCTTCCGCATGCGAATATATCGCCGATTTTACCTCTTTCGACTCCGAGATTAAGGGTTGCGCCGAGTACGTCGCGGTGCGATATATCGTCGGCGAATTTCACGCCTCTGGGTGAAATTTTAAGTATCGTCAAAGAATAATCGCTCGCCGAAGAAATATCTTCTTTTCTGCCGAATCGGGCTTTTTTGCGTTCGGCGAAATCGCACCCGCCGAAAAATTCAACGGCAGAATCGCCTGCCGCAGACAAAACTTCCGCCTGTTCGGCGGAAGTCAGAAAGTCGGAATAAGTATATATATTTTTCGCGTAACTCCTGTCTAAAAGGTCGTTCGCGCGTTCGGTTATCGTCATATCAGATTTCTACGTCTTTCAGAAGTTGCTCGTCGTTTTCGCGGAGTTCCTTCGGAACGACTATGTTGTCGTAGTCGATAAAGTATTTACGCGTGTTTATAACGTAATAGTCCATAGTCTTCATTCCGCAGACGAATATCGACGCGAGAGGGATCAGAAACACCGTTCCGACGCCGAAAGTGAAGATAAGCGACGACGAAAACAGATAATAAACGACCACGTTTATAAGCGTATACGAGGCGTACATTTTCCAAAAATATTTCTTTTTGGGGCGTAAACCCTCTTTAAGCGAGAGTTTAAGGCTCTTCTTTTCGATTATCGCGTTAGCCATGAATTGGCTCGTAAAGGTGTTGTAAAGCCCCTGGCACGCGAAGATAAACAGCAATACAAAGAAGGGCAGAAGGATAGGCAGATTGCGGTATAATAAAAGAATCAGGCCGTAAGTCGCCGCCCCGACTATCAACGCGTAGGCGCACGCGAAAATAACTTCAACCGCGACGAATTTTAGTATCGCGCGGAGATTGGCGAAAAGCGTCGAAACGTAAGGCGTTTTTCTCAGGCTCGACATATGTTCGTCGAGCGTTATCATCGAAACGCAGTCGGCTATTTCGCAGAAAAATCTGTAAAGGAATACTATCAGAAACAGAAGTACAGCCGTAATCGCGAAACTGCTGTAATTTTTAGACACGAAAGCGAGAAAATCGTTCCAGTGCGAGGTAAGTTGGCTTGCCGTTTCCGAACTCTGCGAACCCGCCGACGAAAACAAAGACCTTACCGTTTCGAACACGTCCTGTATAACGGGGTAAAACGCATCGTATAAATCGCGCATTCTGACTTGCAGAACGAGCACCGTGGTTACGGCGAAAATCGCGAAAACGACGAATTTATATATAAGTGTTTTGAAATATAATCCGTAATTGCGGATAACTATTCCGAATACGTTTCTTACTCTCATAATTCGCTCCGTAAAGGAAATCCATCGTTATTAAAGGAAATCTACCGTCATTATATAATATTTAAGGCAATAATGCAAGGGAATTGCGCTAAAAAGTACTTTTTCCGTAAACTCAAACAGCAGTCCGCGAAACTCTTCGCAAACTGCTGCTTGAAAAATATATGATAAGGGGGAAAATGATGAGCAATTCCGTTTGTAAACCGAACTCATTGATAAATTCAATTTACACCCATATAATAATCCATTAAAGCACAAAAGTAAATAAAAATCAATAGCAAAATTCATTTTGTATCTTATTTTATAAACAATATAGCCCATTATATAAAATCTGCAAGAAAAAGGGCGGGTAAGACCGAAAAAGAACGAAAATATTCGAGCGGGTCGGATTGCTTTTATTGACTTTTTTTCGGCGTAATGATAAAATACGATGCGAAAGGAGCAAAAGATATGCTTAACGAAAACGTAAAAAGAAATTATGAAGAATGGCTTGAAAAGGTTAGCGACGAAGAATTAAAAAAAGAACTCGAAAGCCTTTCGGGCGACGAAGAAGCGATAAACGAAAGATTTTATTGCGAACTCGAATTCGGCACGGGCGGTTTGCGCGGTAAACTTCGCGCCGGCACTAACGGTATGAACGTAAACACGGTGTCGAGAGCGGCGGCGGGGCTTGCCGAATACCTTACGGAAACCGTAAAGGGCGAAAAGAGCGTCTCTATCGCTTACGACAGCCGCAACAAATCTCGTGAATTCGCGTTTCTGTCGGCGGAAATTTTTTCCGCAAAAGGGATAAAGGCGTATATATTCGACGAACTCGCGCCTACGCCCGTCTTGTCGTTCGCTGTGAGATATCTTAAAACTTCTGCGGGCGTTGTCGTTACGGCGAGCCATAACCCGAAGGAATACAACGGATATAAGGTGTATAACGAAAAGGGCTGTCAGATAACCGAAGAAGCGGCTCGGGCGATAACCGAAAAGATAGAAAACGCGTCCTATTTCGGCAAGTATAGATCGAATAACACTCTTATCGAAGTGCTTGATAATCGCGTTATGAACGCGTTTTTAAGCGAAGTAGAAAAACTTTCGCTGTTTGACGGTACGGCTTCGTCCGCGCCGAAAATCGTCTATACTCCGCTCAACGGCACGGGGTATAAACCCGTTACCGAAATACTGAAAAGAATAGGCGTAAAAGATCTGACGGTCGTTCCCGAACAGGCGTATCCGGACGGGAAATTCCCGACGTGTCCGTACCCCAACCCCGAAGAAAAAGCCGCGCTTAAACTCGCGATAGAACTTGCCGAAAAAACGAACGCCGATATGGTGCTTGCGACCGACCCCGACGCCGACCGCGTGGGCATTGCCGTAAGAAAAAAAGACGGCGGTTTCAGATTGTTCAACGGCAACGAAACGGGCGCGATTATGGAAAACTTTATGCTTTCGGTCAAGTCGAAAAACGGCTCGATGCCGAAAAATCCCGTAGTCGTAAAGACGATAGTTACGTCCGACATGGCTACGGATATAGCGAAAAAATACGGCGCGGAAGTCAAAGAAGTGCTTACGGGTTTCAAGTATATCGGCGAAACGATAGATTCGCTCGAAAACCCCGAAGATTACGTTTTCGGTATGGAAGAAAGTTACGGCTATCTCGTCGGCAGGCACGTCCGCGATAAAGATTCGGTTTCGGCGGCGATGATAATAGTCGAAGCGGCGGCTTATTACGCGTCGACGGGCAAAACGCTTATCGACGCGCTCGAAGATCTGTACGCCGAATTCGGTTATTATAAAACCGCGCTCGTGTCGAGAGTTTACCCCGGAGAAAAGGGTAAAACCGAAATGGACGCGCTTATTTCCGCTTTGCGTGAAAATCCGCTTAAAGAAATCGCGGGGATAAAGATAAACGAGTTCAAAGATTATTCGAAAGGCATAGAGGGCTTGCCGAAGAGCAACGTGCTTTCGTTTATCGGCGACGGAATAAAAGTCATCGTCCGTCCGAGCGGAACCGAACCGAAAGTAAAATATTACTTAACGGCGAAACGCCCCACCGAAAAGGAAAGCGACGAAGTCGTAGAATTGCTTAAAAAGCATATATAAGCGATAAAAAATTGCCGCCGCCGGTAGAAACCCGGCCGGCGGCGGCTTTATACTTTATATTATATTATCTTATGAAACCGGTCGATATTCGGTTTTCGTTTTCGGGTAAGCAGTACTACGCTATGCGGAGCGCGTAATGCCGTAATTTATAACCGTTTTAACGCCGCAAAGTAAAAAACGCAGGCGAAAAACCGTTTTTCGTCGTTAAAATTTTGACTTTCGTCGATTTTAAGCGTATAATCTTGACGATTATTCGTCTTTAAGGAATTATATAAAATGGATTTTACGGTTACACTCTACGCGGTGCTTATGATGTTTGCGGTCGGCGCCGTCGGATTTTTTATGAAAAAAGCAAATCTCGTTTCGGATAACGCCCCGAAAGATTTATCAAAAGTACTTATCTACGTCTGTCAGCCTTGCCTGCTGTGGTATTCGTTCAATAAATGCGAGCGTAACGAAAAAAACCTTATAAATATCGGCATAACTTTTCTTGCGGTAACGGCGCTTATCTGTATCGTCATACTCTCGTTTTATCTTATTTTCAGAAAAAAGTACGATAACGTTAAGTACAGGGTCTGTACCGTCGGAGCGGGGCTTTCCAACTTTGCCTTTTTCGGAATACCCGTATTGCAGGCGGTTTTTCCCGATAAAATTTCAGACCTTATGGTCATTTCGGCGACCGCCGCGCTCGTTATGAATATTCTCGGCTGGTCGCTTTGCTGTTACGTCTTTACGGGCGATAAAAAATACGTAAGCGTAAAAAAGATTTTTCTCAATCCGTCCGTTCTGATACTCGTAATCGTCCTTCCGCTGTTTTTCTGTCACGTTCGTTTAGGCGGGGCGGGCAATAGTTTCGCCGCGCAACTCGGCAATATGGTCGAACTCGTCGGGCGGTCTTCTACCGTGGTGTTTATGCTCGTTCTCGGTATGCGGCTTGCTTCGTCGAATATAAAAGAGATTTTTTGCAGTCCGCTTTTTTACGCGCTTTGCATATTCAAGCAAATGCTTCTGCCGCTTATCGTATTCGGAATATTCTATTTTATCCCCGTCGCGGAAGAACTTAAACAAACGCTTTTCGTGCTGTTTTCGTGTCCGATCGCGAGCGTAACCCTAAACTACGCCGAAATGGTCGGAAAAGGGCAGAACGAAGCGGCGAATTTAGTGCTTTTATCGGTCATTTTGTCGGTCGTTACTCTGCCCGTGATGACCTTGCTTTTATAAAATTTTACGTACTGCAAAAAGGGGAGGCGGTTGCCTCCCCTTTTATATTCGGGTAGATGATTATACTCTTTCTACTTTGTTGCTCTTCAAACAACGAGCGCATACGTATTCAGAAGTAACTACTCCGTCGTTGACGACTCTTACCTTCTGAACGTTTGCATTGTAAGAGCGGGGAGTTTTACGGTTACTGTGGCTGACTTTGTTGCCGGACAACTTTGCTTTTCCGCAAACGCTGCAAACTCTTGACATATTGCACCTCCGATGACCTTAGTGGGTAAAAAAAGCGGCGATCGCGAACGAAAAACTTCGCGAGCCACGTTTTTAGCATAGATAATATAGCACAATCGTTTAAGAAAAGCAACAAAAAAAGCGTGTGAAAGAAGATTTTTTTTAGATTTTTACCAACTAAAAAACAAAACGGCGAAAAATCTCTTGTAAAAAAGCAATAAATAATGTATAATCGTATAAGAAGGAGAATGCTATGGCTGTAACCACGTCTAACATATACGGTAAAATTTCCATATCCGACGAAACGATCGCGAAGGTCGCGGCGCACGCCTGTCTCGAATGCTACGGCATCGTCGAGATGGTTTCGCGTAAGTTGTCGGACAGTCTTTCGCAACTCTTCAAAAAGGACGCGGGCGGCAAAGGGGTACAGGTTACCACTTCGGGCGACCGTATTTTTATCGACGTATTCGTAATAATCAAATTCGGCGTTTCCATTTCCGCTGTGGCGGAATCTTTGAAAAAATCGGTCAAGTATAAAGTAGAGCAATTTACGGGCATGATCGTAGACACGGTAAACGTCAATATAATGGGTGTAAAACTCTGACCATTCACGGCGCGGTAGGCGAAAATTCGCATATCGTCGCTTTTCTTTTTCCGGAGGATTATTTTTCAAATGCAAAAACAAATAAACGGCGCGGTATTTTCGCGTATGGCGATAGGCGCGTCGAAGATGCTCGACCTTAATCGAGAACAGATAGATACGTTAAACGTTTTCCCCGTGCCCGACGGCGATACGGGGACGAATATGAGCCTTACCATGCAGTCGGCTATAAAGGAACTGCGCGCGTGCAAGAGCAACGCGCTTCCCGACCTTGCCGACGCGGTTTCCAAAGGCGCGCTTCGCGGGGCGAGAGGTAATTCGGGCGTTATAACTTCCCAGATTTTCAGGGGGATATGCTCGGTACTTAAAGACTACAACGAAGTAGACACGCGGATTTTCGCCAAGGCGTTGAAAGCGGCGACGGACGTTGCGTACAGCGCGGTTTCCAAACCCAAAGAAGGTACTATTCTTACCGTTTGCAGAATGGTTTCCGAATACGCGCAGACTGTTTGCGGCAAAAACAAAGATTTCGAAGTTTTCTTTCAGGAAATCATCAATAAAGCGGACGAAGCGGTCAAACTCACGCCGACGCTTCTTCCCGTACTTAAAAAAGCGGGCGTCGTAGACTCCGGCGGAACGGGACTTTTGACTATCTATCGCGGTATGTATAAAGGTCTTATCGGCGAAGAAATCGAAGGCGTTACCGAAGACGTGGTGGAAATTAAAGCCGATCCGTCTATGGAACACGCCGATATACTCAACCTCGGCACGATAGAATTCGGCTACTGCACCGAATTTTTCATAATCAACTTAAAAAAGAAGACCACGCTTGCCGATATCGACAGGTTTAAGGAATATCTGATGACGATAGGCGACTGCGTACTCGTCATAGGCGATCTCGAATTCGTCAAAGTACACGTTCACACCAACAACCCCGACAAGGCTCTCGGCAAGGCTCTTCAACTCGGCGAAATAGACCGAATCAAAATCGAAAACATGCTCGAAGAAAACCGCGAACTTATCAAAAAGTACGAAGCGGAAAAGAAAGAAATGGGCATGCTCGCGATTTGCTCGGGTACGGGGCTTGCGGATATCTTCAAAGACCTCAATTGCGACAGGGTAATCGAGGGCGGACAGACTATGAACCCCTCGGCGCAGGACATCGCGGACGCGATTATAAAGATTAACGCCGAAAATATATTCGTATTTCCCAATAATAAGAATATAATTCTCGCCGCCGAACAGTCGAAATCGCTCGTAGAGGGCAAGAAAATCAACGTTATCCCCACGAAGAGTATTCCGCAGGGTATTTCCGCCGCGCTTGCGTTCAACCCCGAAGTGTCGGCAGACGAAAACCTTATAAATATGCTCCACGCGATAGACAACGTTACGTCCGGTCAGGTAACTTACGCGGTAAGAAGTACGAAAGTAGACGGTTTCTCGCTCACGAAAGGCGATATTATCGGTCTTGACAATAAAAAAGTGCTTGCTCACGGCAAAGATATAGCGCAGGTTACTAAAAAACTCATAGATAAACTCCGCGATTCGTCGCACAGCCTTATCAACCTGTATTACGGCGCGGACGTAACCGAAGAAACCGCTGCGGCTTTGCAGGCGGATATACAGGAAGCGTATCCCGACGTGGACGTCGAACTCTTCTACGGCGGACAGGCGATTTACTACTATATAGTATCTCTCGAATAAAAACGCGCGGTTGTTTCGCAAAATAATTTCGGGTTTTTTCTATCCCGTCATTCCGTGCGAAACGAAGAATCTTCCGGAAGGGCAAAATATACGGAAATCAAATATAAGTCCGCGTTCGATAACCGAACGCGGATTGTTTTTTATAGGTGAACGATGAAACTGACGGATATAAAGGGCGTAAGCGACAAGCGCGCGGAAGATTTCAATAAACTCGGCATTTTCACGCCCGAAGATCTCGTCGGGTATTTCCCGCGCGGCTATCTCGATTTAACCCACGTCGCGCCCATAGAAAAAAGTTATAATAACGATATGATACTGACGTACGGCAGAATAGTAACCCGTCCGTCGGTTTTTAATTCTTCGCGGAAACTCAAATGCGTAAGGATAACCGTCGAACAGGACGGCAGATTTTTTACCGTGATATGGTTCAATCAACCTTACGTCGCGTCTAAACTCCGCGTCGGGGCGGACTATCTCCTTTACGGTCGCGTAAAGCACGGCTTCGGCGGCGTTACGATGACTAATCCGTCGTTCGAACAGGTCGAAAACAACGTAAATCTCAAAGGCATAGTACCCGTATATCGCGTAAAAGGCGCGGTAACGCAAAAAGTCGTGCGCGATTCGGTTAAGGCGAGTCTGCCGAGCGTAGTGGGGGATAGCGCGATACCCGAAGTTTTGCAAAAAAAATACGCTCTTGCAGACCTGAAATCGGCGTATAAAAACGTACACTTTCCTACGGATAAAGAGAGTCTGTCCGTCGCTTGCGAAAGGGTCGCGGTAGAAGAATATTTCGCGCTTATTTCGGCGTTCAAGATAGTCAAGGGCGACAGAAGTCAGGTAAGGGTAAATCAATACGCCTGTACCGCGGAAGATCTGCGTAAGTTTACCGAGCGTTTCGGATTCGAATTTACCAACGGACAGAAGAAAGCCGTAAACGAAATTTTCGCGGATATGACTTCGCCGAAGTCTATGAACAGATTATTGCAAGGCGACGTCGGTAGCGGTAAAACGGCAGTCGCGCTCTGCGCCTTATATATCGCCGTAAAGAGCGGTTATCAAGCGGTTATGCTCGCTCCGACGGAAATTCTCGCCAGGCAAAATTATGAAATATGCAAGCGACTTTTCTCTGACTTCGACGTCGAATTTTTAAGCGGTTCGACCAAGGGTAAAGAGAAGACCGAAATCAAGAAAAAGATAAAGAGCGGCGAAGCGAAAATCGTGGTAGGCACGCACGCGGTCATTCAGGGCGACGTGGAATTTTATAATCTTTCGGCGTGCGTATGCGACGAACAACACCGTTTCGGGGTAGAGCAGCGAAGCGCGCTCGTCGCCAAAGGCACTATCCCGGACGTACTCGTAATGAGCGCGACGCCCATTCCGCGTACTCTTTCTCTCGTCTTCTACGGCGATCTCGACGTTACCGAAATAACCGAAAAACCCGCCGACCGCCAACCCGTGCAGACGAATATCGTACCCGAAGCGAAATACGACGGTATGCTTAAATTTTTAGAAAACACCGTAAAATCGGGCAGACAGGTATTCTGCGTTTGTCCGAAAATCGATGGCGACGACGAAGGCACGCTTATGAGCGTTACCGACGTATTCGACGAACTCACGCAAAAACTGTCGGGCGTTAAAGTCGGACTTCTGCACGGCAAAATGAAGGACGACGAAAAATCGCAGATTATGCTCGACTTTAAGGAAAGGCGAATAGACCTGCTCGTTTCGACCACGGTCATAGAAGTCGGCATAGACGTGCCTAACGCCACCGTTATGGTCGTGTACGACGCCGAGCGTTTCGGGCTTTCGCAACTGCACCAACTCCGCGGTAGAGTAGGCAGAGGCGGCGAAAAGAGTTATTGCTTTTTATTCAGTACGAGCGGCGAAGAAAAGGCTATAGAGCGATTAAAAGTACTTTGTTCGAGTAACGACGGCTTTAAGATAGCCGAAAAAGATTTTGAAATGCGCGGCGGCGGCGACTTTATGGGCACTCGCCAAAGCGGCAAAACGATAGGCGATTTAGGCGGGCTCGTTTATCCCGCTTCGGCTATATTTCTGGCGAAAAGAATAAGCGACGAAGCCTTTGCGGCGGGCGTTGATCCGGAGCGAATAAAGAAAGTTGCGCTTAAAAAATACGAAAAACTCAAAGACATCGCGATGAATTAAAAATTTATCCGATTATTTTAATGACAAATCGTCGATTTCGGAGTATAATAAAGTCAAAGGAGTAAGATTATGAAAAAATGTAAATATTGTAATTTTGAAAATACCGACGACGCCGTTTTTTGCATCAATTGCGGTAAACCCGTCGAAGACGGCGAAGAAAACGGGGGCGGCGAACAGGTAAGTGAAGATTCTTGTACGGCAGAAAAACAGACCGTTTCGGCGGAATATAAACCGTCGGACGAAAAGCGCGCGCCCGTAACCGGCGGTAATTCGATTTCGAACAAGGCTAAAAACGGTATGAAAATCGCCGGCAGCGTTTTACTTGGGCTCGGCGCGTTGCTCGCAATCGTATTCGTATTTTTTAGCGGATTGAAAATCTCGTCCAAAAACGGCAGAACGACGACATCGGCTGAGTACGACATATATTATTATATCGGCGGGCAATACTCCGATCTGGCAAAACAATTTGCGGGCAATAACGCAGACAGATATAACCCCGTGTATATTTCGGCGGTTTATCTGCGCGCTGCGTTGTCTACCGCGACGGGTTTGATTACGCTTTTGGGTACGGTAACTTTTGCGGTATTAACGATCGTATCCGTAATAAAAGGGCTGATAAAAAAATCGTATTCGGGCAACTTTTATGCTGTTCTTACGGCGTTGATTTTTATTTGCGGCAGTTATTGGTTGCTGGGGCTTAATTACTATAAGTATAAATATACCTACTCGGGCGACGTGGTAACGGGCAGAGTAAGTTTAAGCGGATCGACAAATCTCGGTCTTACGCTCGTATGCCTTTGCGTTATTGCCGGCTTAGCGCTTAAATCGGCGGCGAAAGTCAAAAATTTCGACACTCGAACGATAGTAAAATTCGCAAGCGCGGCGGCGATTACGCTATTTGCACTAATCGTCGTTATACTTTCGCCGGTCGCGCACCTGACGAGTAAAACCGACGTTCGCTCAGATTCAAACTCGCTTATCATGACTGCGATAAACAGGTTACGTGCTATAAGTCATGACGGAACTTTGACGAATAACGATTCGCTGACGTACGCCGATTCGTTTTTTACCATAGTAATTACGATTGCGATAACGGTAATCGGCGTTTTGCTGATACTTAAAACGGTTAAAAGACAAGCGAATTCGACAGCCGGCGAAATCGTTTTATGCGCAATTCTTACGGTTCTTACGTTTGCTTTGTACGTTTGTTTCAAAGTGGCAGGCAGATTAAATGCCGACGAGTCCTGCGCAAGCGCCGTATTGCCGTTTTTATTGTCGATTTTAATGCTCGGCGGAGCGATATTCAGAAAAGTTTTCGACAATAAAACGAAAACTCCCGATACTCCCGCCGTCGACGGAAACGCCGCGGTTGCCACGGAAATAAAGACAGAACCCGCGCCCGAAACGGCAGAAACCGAATCTATATCCCCGATCGAATAAAGGATTGATTTTCTGTCATTCTTCGCCAAAGACACAGAATGACACTTATATTAAGTACTTCATTGCGTTCATAATAACGATAAATAAATAAAAACGCCGCCCCGCTTCGGGTTATCCGAAGCGGGGCGGCGTTCGTATAATTAAATCAAAGTACGGTTATTTTTCCGTCGCCGTCCGAACTGAATGCGACCGAATAGAACGCGGTTACGGCTTTTATTCCTTCGCCCACGTCGCCTATCGCCGCGGTTTCGCACGCGGAGTGCATCGCAAGTTGCGGCAAACCTACGTCTATACTCGTCACCGAAACCTGCGAAGAACTTATCGCGCCGAGCGTTCCGCCGCAAGGCAGATCCGAACGCATGTAAAAATCCTGATATTTAACGCCGTTCGTTTCCCATACGCCTTTAAGGATCGACGAAGAAAGCGCGTCGGTGGTGTAGTTGAAATTGGCGTGGTGTTTTACTACAATTCCTTTGCCGAGCAAAGTCTTGTTGGTCGGGTCGGAAAATTCGGGGTGGTTGGGGTGAACGGCGTGCGCGTTGTCGAACGACACCGCTATCGAATCGGCAAGCGCGGCGGCGTAATCGAAGCCAAGGCTTTCCGCTATTCTCTTAGTTACCGAAAGCAAAAAGTCCGAACCCGCGCCCTGACGGGTCTGACTTCCGACTTCTTCGTTGTCGGCCGCGTAGCACACGTTTATAGCCTTCGGCCCGGCAGAAAGCAGACCTTTAACCGAGCAAAACGCGCTGGTCAGATTGTCTATTCTCGGCGAACATATAAGTTCGTCGTTATAGCCTGCCGCAAACGGCTTTTCGGCGGAAACGACGAATAAATCGCCGTCGATTATCTTTTTGTCGCCCGCAAAGTCTTTAAGTTCTTTTTCAAGACCCTTTTCGCCCAAAGCGGAAACGAGCGGACTCATATCTACCTGCGGGTTGAGTTTTATTCCGTCGTTGGCGGCGCGGTTGAAATGGATCGCAACCGACGGTATCACGAAAGTTTTTGCCGAAGTAAAAGTCTTGCTCTCGTAAGTCTTGCCGTCGGTTAAAACCACGCGCCCCGCAATCGTAACGGGTCTGTCCAAAAACGTGTAGTTAAGTCCGCCGCCGTATCTTTCGACGTTCAGTTTAACCATGTTTTCGACCGTCATCGACGGCGACGCTTTAATCTTGAAACACGGGCTGTCGGCGTGCGAAGCGACTATATTAAACGAGTGTTTTTCGCCGACCGCAAAGGCGATTAAAGCCGAGCGATTTCTCGTAACGAAGTATTTGCCGCCTTTTTTAACGTTCCATTTTTCGTTTTCTTTAAGTTCGGCAAATCCGTATTCTTTCAGAGTAAGGGTTAAGTTTTCAACGGCGTGGTAAGCCGTTTTCGATTTTTCCAGAAATTCGAATATATCGTACATAATAACGAAATTATAACCCAAACGAACGAAAATGTAAAGTATTGCGGCGGTCTTTCATAAAATAATACCATGCGCGGAATAATAACGGTAAATCTCGATACGATAAAAGCCAACGTCTTGAAGTTTAAGCGGCGACTTTCGGAAAACGCGAAAATAATCGGAGTGGTAAAAGCCGACGGTTACGGACACGGCGCGAAAGAAATCGCAAAGTACGTCGGCGCGATAGATTCTTTCGCCGTGGCGTGCGCGGACGAAGGCGAAGAGTTGCGGGCGGTTACCCGAAAGCCTGTTATAATTCTCGGTTACGACGAAGCGGAACGGGCGATACGTTACGACCTTACGCCTACGGTATGGGACAAAAGTCAGATTAAAGAAATTGCGGCGGCAAGCGAAAAACTCGGCAAAATGGCGACGGTCGCGATCGCCGTCGATACGGGCATGAACCGCATAGGCGTAAAGGGTGAACGCGAATTTGCCGAAATCGTCGAAGAAATACGCCGTTATAAAAACCTGACGATAAGCGAAATTTATTCTCATTTGCCATGCGGCGACGATGAAGATATAAGTTTAGGTCAATTACGCGATTTTACCGAAATAACCTCCCGTATAAAAGGGGTTGAAAAAAGCGTTTCCGCAACCGCGAGAGCGGTCGATAAACGATTTAATCTGTCGGCGGTAAGGTTAGGTATAGGCATGTACGGTTACGGCGAAGATTTCGTAAAACCCGCGTTGTCGCTCGTCGGCTTCGTCGTTCGAGTAAGCAGAATAAACGCCGGCGAAAGCGTTGGGTATAACGCGAAATATATAGCCGTTAAACCGACTTATATAGCGACTTTATCTCTCGGTTACGCCGACGGAATAGCGAGAAAAAGTACGGGCGGAGAGGTGATTATAAACGGTAAAAAACGAAAGATGGTCGGCAACGTGTGTATGGACTATTGTTTTGCCGTCGTCGACGAAAAAACGAGGCGCGGCGACGAGGTTATTTTCATCGGCGAAAGCGGCGGCGAAAGAATAACCGCCGAGGATATAGCGAAAAAGGAAAACACGATATGTTACGAGGTGCTGACGAGGCTTAAACGTATTAAAAGAAAGTACGTAAAGTCTATTTTATGAAACTCCGCTCATATATTTGACATTTATCGCGATAAGGGCTAAAATTACTGTATAATTTTAGAAACCGATTACGTTTTTTTTCGCTTTGCGTACCCCGAAAATCGGAATGAGGGCGAAAGACGATCGGTAAAAACGGAGCGATATTATGGCTGAATTTATGGGTAAATTAAGAAGGACGGATTATTGCGGAACTTTACGCGCCGATTCCGTCGGGAAAGAAGTCGTCGTTATGGGCTGGGTTCAAAGACGCAGAAATTTAGGCAGTCTTATTTTCGTCGATCTTCGCGACAGAAGCGGACTTTTACAGATAGTGTTCGACGATACGACTTCCGACGAGGTTTTCAAAAAGGCCGAAGCCATTCGCTCGGAATACGTTCTGGCGGTTAAAGGCGTAGTTCGCGAAAGACAGAGCAAAACCGATAAAATCGCGACCGGCGATATAGAAGTTCTGGCGGACGAACTCAAAATTTTATCCGAAGCCGATACCACGCCTTTCGAAATTCTGGACGATACCAACGTAAACGAAACGTTAAGACTTAAATACAGATACCTCGATCTTCGTCGTCCCACACTTCAACGTAACCTTAAGGTGCGTTACGAAGTTACGCTTGCTGCGAGAAAGTTCTTTGAAGAAAACGGCTTCATCGAAATCGAAACGCCTATGCTCGGCAAGTCCACGCCCGAAGGCGCGAGAGATTATCTCGTTCCGTCGAGAGTGCACCCCGGCGAATTTTACGCTTTGCCGCAATCCCCGCAACTCTATAAACAACTTCTGATGATTGCGGGCTTCGACAGATATTTTCAGATTACCAAATGCTTCCGCGACGAAGACCTTCGCGCAAACCGTCAACCCGAATTTACGCAGATCGACGTCGAGATGAGTTTCGTAGACGAAGTGGAAGACGTTATGTACCCGATAGAAGGTCTTATAAAAGGTATTTTCAGAAAGACCATAGGGCTCGACCTCGGCGAAGGGCATTTCCGCACCATGCGCTATAAAGACGCTATGGAAAACTACGGTTCGGACAAGCCCGACACCCGTTTCGGTCTTAAAATAGTAAATTGCAGCGACTTGTTCGCTTCTTCGCAGTTCAAGGTATTCACCGACGCGCTGGCTATAAAGATAGGACCTATCCGCGGCAGCGTAAGGGCGATAAACGCCAAAGGCTTGGCGGGCAATTTGTCGCGTAAAGACCTTGACGCTTGCGTAGAATACGCAAAAACGCTCGGCGCGAAAGGACTTTGCTGGATGACCTGGCAAAAGGGCGGCGAAATCAAATCTTCGTTCGCGAAATTTTTAACCGAAGAAGATATCGCCAATATCAAAACGCGTATGAACTTCGAAGAGGGCGACACGCTGTTCTTCGCGGCGGATAAAGACTACGTAGTGTTCAACACGCTCGGCGGACTTCGCCTTATGCTTGCCGACAAATTCAATCTCGTAGACAAAAACTCCTACGATATTCTGTGGATAACCGAATTCCCGATGTTCGAATGGTCGGAAGAAGAAAATCGTTTCATGGCAGTACACCATCCGTTTACCGCGCCCATGAACGAAGATCTTGAACTTTGCGTAGCCGCGCCCGACAAAGCCCGCGCGAAAGCGTACGACCTCGTTATCAACGGTCAGGAAGCGGGCGGCGGTTCTATCCGTATCCATTCGAGAGAGATTCAAAAGAAAATGTTCAATATTCTCGGTTTCTCCGACGAAGACATACAGCGTAAGTTCGGTTTCTTCGTAGACGCGTTCAACTACGGCGCGCCCCCGCACGGCGGACTTGCTTTCGGGCTGGACAGGCTCGTAATGCTTCTTTGCAAAGACGATTCTATCCGCGACGTAATAGCCTTCCCGAAGGTTCAGACGGCTTCGTGCCTGATGAGCGACGCTCCGTCGAAGGTCGATCAAAAGCAACTCGACGAACTCGAAATTTCGATAAAAGAATAAGAGGTTAAACCTATGAATATAGACGATTTCAAAAAAGTAAAAATCACCGCGATGAAAAATCACGATAAAGACGCCGTTACGGCTCTCAACGCGGTTATCAACAAACTCATGCTTGCGGGCATAGAGAAAAAGGCGGCGGGCGAAGAGATGACCGACGCCGACGTAACCAAAATTTTACAAAAGACCATCAACGAACTTACGGAAGAACGCGAAGCGTTCGTAAAGGCAGGCAGGCAGGAAACCGTCGAAAGCCTTGACAGACAACTTGCTACCGTAAAAGAATACCTTCCGAAAATGCTCTCCGAAGACGAGATTAAGAAGATTATCGAAGGACTTGAAGATAAGTCCGTTCCCGCGGTAATGAAGCACTTCAAGACCGAATACGCGGGCAAAGTCGATATGAGGCTCGTCGGCGCGGTATTGAAAACTCTTTGAAAATGAAGACTGTTTTCGTTACCGGCGCAAGCGGCGGCATAGGTGAAGCGATCGCGAAAAAATTTGCCGAAAACGGCTATTTCGTCGGCGTGGGGTATAATTCCAACCGGGGAAAAGCCGAAAATCTCGCAAAAGAGATAGACGGCGTTGCCGTAAAGGCGGACGTAAGCGACGAAAAAAGCGTGTCTGCGGCTATGAACGACTTTTTGCTCCGCGCGGGCAGACTCGACGTTCTGGTCAATTCGGCGGGTATCGCTCTGCCTATAAAAACCTTGCTCGATACTACCCCAAAAGAGTTCGATAAGGCGTTTTCGGTGAACGTAAAAGGCGTATATAATTGCTGTAAAGCGGCTATCCCAGCGATGCTTGACGGCGGCGGAAGCATTATAAATATCTCGTCTATGTGGGGCGTTACTGGCGGCTCTTGCGAAGCGATTTATTCGGCGAGCAAGGCGGCGGTGATAGGCTTTACCAAGGCTCTCGCCAAGGAGTACGCGGCGGCGGGTATAACGATCAATTGCGTTGCTCCGGGGTATATCGACACCCCCATGAACGACAATCTCTCCGACGAAAACAAAAAACTCGCGATAGCGGATATCCCCGTCGGTCGAGTAGGAGAGGGCGAAGACGTTGCCAAAGCGGTTTTTTATTTAGCCGAAAACGGCGGTTTCGTTACGGGCGAGGTTTTAAGCGTCAACGGCGGCGAAGTTATATAAATGAAAAGATTTACCGTCGTCGAACTGATTAACTCAAAGCCGTATAGTCGATATAATCTGGAAGACGGGTTTTACGGAGCGATAATCGAAGAGTTAAAAAGTACTTATTCGATCATGTTTAACAATCCGTATAACACGGGCAGATTTATCGTCGCGGAAGTTCTGAAAAGCGACGTAAGAAAAACGAAAGAACAACTTCCCGAACAAGTTGTAAACGAGTTTTACGAAAAGAGGGAAGACGTTGCGCCGAAAGCCGATAGTAAAATAGAAAAACCGCCTTTCGCTACCTGTGATAAGGTTGAACTTATTGCAGAAAGGCAGAAGTACGCCAAATACGGTATTCACAAAGGCGACGTCGGAATCGTATGTTTCGACGAAGCGGTAAGCGACGGGCTCGAAGTCGCTTTTCCGACGTTTGACGAAAACGGCAACGAACTCGGCGACGTGAGTTTCACCGTGCTGATAGAGGATTTGAAGTTGGTCAAAAAAGCGTAACGAAGGCGTTGCGAGATACCGTAATTCGCTTGACGGCTGAAAATCAAGAGTATATAATAAAATCACAAAATAAATTCTTTGGGGCGGAGTGAAATTCTCCACCGGCAGTATAGTCTGCGAAGGTCGTTGTCGACCCCGAATCGGTGAAATTCCGATACCGACGGTATAGTCCGGACGATAAAAGAGAAATATCCGCGTATTTTACGCCCCGATACCTTTTCGTGTCGGGGCTGATTTTATGCGATACTTCTCCCAAAAGGAGAAACTTATGCAAAAACGAACTTATTTCAACGCAAAAACGATAGCGACCGTAGCGATGTTTTCGGCTCTTTCTTTCGGAGTGGGGCTTCTCGAATTTCCGATATTCCCGATGACGCCCTACTTCAAACTCGATTTTTCTTTCGCGGTGCTTTTAATCGCTTCGTTTTGTTTAGGACCGATTGCAGGCGAAATCGCTTCGGCTTTATCGATAGCGTTGCATCTTTTCGTTTCGTCGTCGGGCGGGGCGGGCGAATTGAGTAATTTTATACTCGCTCAATTTTTCGTGGTGTTGCCGTCGATAGCGTATAAATATCGCCGTAAATTTTTAACCGTCGCGATAGTTATGCCGATTGCCACCGTTATAACTTCTCTTTTCGCGCTTATCAACAATCGTTTTCTAATCTTTCCGATATATATGGGCGGCGGCGCGGCAGGCGAATTTCGTAAAGTCTGGGGCTTCGCGTTGGCGTTTAATCTTATAAAGTGCGTCGCGAATACCGCTATTACGTTGCTTTTATACAAAAGGTTGAGCGTTTTACTTCACAAATTCGTTTTCGAAGAGTATAATCGACGTATGGAATATATCACGAATTCGGCTAAAGAAACCGTAAAGTTGGCTAAAAAATACGGTAGAACCTTAAAGAGCGGCGACGTCGTTCTGCTTGACGGCGAAATGGGCGCTGGGAAAACCGTATTTGCAAAAGGAGTGGCGTTAAGTTTAGGCGTAAAGGACGAAATCACGAGTCCTACTTACGCTTATATGAACGATTACGGCGGTAAACTCTATCATTACGATTGTTATCGTCTCTCGTCGGGCGAAGACGCCGAGGCGCTCGGATTGACCGATTATTTTTACGGTAAGGGCGTTTGCCTTATCGAATGGAGCCAAAATATAGCGGACGTATTGCCCGAAAACTGCAAACGGGTTAAAATAGAGAAGATCGGCGACGAGCAAAGGAGAATTACTTTTTCATGAAATACCTTGCCATAGACACGAGCGGCAAATACCTGACGGTTATTGCGTCGGGCGATAAAAAAGCGGTGAGATTCTTGCCCGATTGCGCGCTTTCTCATTCCGTCGTTTTAATGGGCGAAGTCGAAAACGCTCTTAATAAAGCGGGTATGAAAGCCGAAGACGCAGACGTTTTCGCGTGTTCGGTCGGCGCGGGTTCGTTTACCGGCATAAGAATCGGCGTTTCAACAGTAAAAGCGTTCGCCTACGCTTTAAGCAAAAAAGTTCTCGGTGTAACCACTTTCGAAGTTCTGGCGTATAGTGTATCGAAGCGGGTTAAAAAACTCGCTCTCGTGTCGGCTCGCCACGGCAACTATTACGTTTGCGGCTTCGACGAAGACGGCAAGGTTATTCTGCCGCCGAAATTCATGACCGTAGCCGAAATTAACGAGATAAAAGACGGATATACTCTTATCGCCGACGAAGACGAGGATAATCTCGGTGCGATCGTCGCCGATATGAAAGTCGGGTTTGAAAGGGCTGTCGAAGATAATCTCGACAGGGCTACGGACGACGCAGAAACTCTCGTTCCGCTCTACGTCAAAAAGAGTCAGGCGGAGGAAGAGGCGTGATTTACCGCAAGTGGGAACTTAAAGATATAGGCGAAGTGGTCGAACTCGAAAAGAAGTGTTTTTCGGACCCGTGGAACGCCGATATGGTGCTTTCGTCGTTCAATCAGCCTCGGTTTATCGGCTTCGTAGCGGAAGAAAACGGCAAAGTTACCGCCTATCTCGGTGCGACGGCGATTTTATCCGACAGCGACGTTTTACTCGTCGCCGTCGATGAAAATTACAGAAAAAAAGGCGTCGCAACCGCTCTTTTCAAGTTGCTTTTCACGACTCTGAAAGAAAAGGGCGCAGAAAAAGTATTTCTGGAAGTAAGGAGTAAAAACGTTCCCGCAAGGGCTTGTTATAAGTCGCTCGGATTTTCGGAAATAAGCGTTCGCGATAACTACTACGGCGACGACGACGCTGTAATAATGGAGAAAAATTTATAAAAAAAATCATTGCGTCTTTAAGCGTTGAAGAAGTCGGCAAAGGCAAAGTTTTGCTTATGCTGCACGGCTACGGCGCGAATAAAGAGAGTTTCGTAAGGCAAATTCGGTTCTTCTCGGGATATTTCAGGGTGATAGCCGTCGATATGAGCGGCTTCGGAGAAAGTCCGCCGTTAAAATATCCTTATTCGGTAGGCGATTACGCCGAAGAAATAAGAAAAGTTATAGACGAAATCGGCGAGCGGAAAATTTACGTTTTAGCCCATTCGTTCGGGGCGAGAGTCGCGGTAAAACTTGCCGGAAGCGACGACAGAATAGAAAAAATTATTTTTACGGGAGCGGCGGGTCTGAAGCCGCGGAGAAGTGTGCGTTATAAGGTTAAACGCGCGCTTTTTTTGTTGCTTAAAAAGTTCGTAAATAAAGAAAAACTCGTAAAGTTCTATTCCGAAAACTATCGCAGTCTGTCGCCCGTAATGAAAGAGAGTTTTATAAAAATAGTAAACGAAGACTTAAAAGAGCGTTACGCCGCGATAAAAATCCCCGCGCTGCTGATTTTCGGTGATAAAGACAAAGAAACGCCCTTGTATATGGCGAGAAAAATGAATCGGCTTGTTAAAAACTCGAAACTAATAGTTATAAAAAACGCGGGGCATTTTTGTTTTGTCGATAAGCCTAATTTATTCAACGGCTACGCGCTCGAATTTTTGTTAAGGGGGAAATAAAGTGGAATATCCGTCGTTCGTTGCGGCTTTTATTTTATGCGTAATACTCTGTTATAGCGCGATTATCGGTAAATTCGCGGCGGTGTTTCAGCAATGCGATTACCGCGCGGACGAATACGCGAAGTGCTTCTTTTCGTCGCTTGCCGAAGAGTGGCAAAAACTCGTTTTTTGCTCGGCGTGCCTTTGCGTTTATTCGCTTTCCGCCGC
>ERZ780178.846-NODE-846-length-21214-cov-7.662886_pt1 | contig 21214 bp, 17 predicted proteins | sample MGYA00511018_ERZ780178 | MGnify/ENA primary metagenome ERZ780178 (study PRJEB29588, sample SAMEA2151439) | human gut metagenome | biome: human gut; feature: human-associated habitat; material: faeces | place: Denmark | collected 2008/2010 ...
GTACGAAAAGCGGATGGAATTGGGCGGTCGCATCCGCCGCACCCTGACGCCCGCATGGCAGGCAGACACTGCTGCGTATATCGGCTACCTAGACCGGGCTGTACGCGGCCAGAACAATATCCGCCTTTATCTAGGGGTGACGGCCACACCGGAAAAGCTGGCCGCGCTGGATAAGGCGGTGGAGCTGACGCTCATCGACGGCTACTGCATCGGCGACCTTGACCCGCAGCAGATGCGCGCATGGCTTGCCGAAACAGCAGAGACCATGCCGGGCGGGAGCGCCCGGTAAAAACCGACCCGGCGGCCGCGGGCCGGGGACAAAAACGCGGCACACAACAAATTCTCTATGAAGGAGGAAGAAAAAACATGAGAAAACGAATTACCAGCCTGCTTCTGACGCTGGCAATGCTGCTCTCCCTCGTGCCCGCCATGGGCGTGACGGCGAGTGCGGCGGGAACAGAGATAGAAGCAGTTTCATTTTCCTATACCGGATATGCGGAGGGAGAAAATGTTGCGGATGCGGTTGTCACCTGCAATACGGCGGGTGTAGATTTCACGTATAAGTGGCAATACTCAGACTCCGGCGGAAGTTATTCTGACGCAACAAAGCTTTCTGCACAGTTCATTTCGGGGATTAAATACACTCTGTGGATATACTTCAAGGCACAGGACGGGTTGGCACTGGCAGAGCTGAATAAAACAGATGTCACCTTGGGAGGCAATAACCCGGGGGTTGTGTATACTAACTATACGATAGACGGAGTGAAATATTCTTACGGCGTTCCGTTTTCTATGAGTCCTCTCGGCGGCGTTACAAAATATATCGTTGGCTTCTATACGCAGGGCGGAAAAATCGGAGATGAAAGTTATCGCGTGGAACGTGTTACCGGCACGGACGGCAAGTTGGCCGCGGAACAGGTGCCGACGCCGACAAAAGAGCACTACACCTTTGACGGATGGTATACAGCAGCAAGCGGCGGCACTTTGTTGAGTCTGGACACAGTTTATACAGATTCAAGTAGCAAATATTACGCGCGCTGGACGGAGAACCCCGCCCTGACCGGCACAGCCACGATCACCGGTACGGCGGTGAGCTGGAACGACACCGATAACGCTGAGTATCTGCTCTATGACGGCAGTACCAGCGATGCGGACATCAAGGCGGAGTGGAAAGCCGGCACATACACAACCGCGCTGGCATACACACCCGTGAAAGGAGGTATTACACTTAACGCAGACGGCAAACGGCACGACCAGACCTTCACCTTCGACACAATCCCAGAGGGCAACTACAAGCTGGTGATCTTCAAGCCCGGCAAGTATGTGCCCAAGATCGTTTCCATCACTGTCAGCACGACCGACTACGACTGCGGCCAGCTCAAGCTGTGGCTTAAGGGAGATGTAAATGGGGATGGAATTGTGAACGGAAACGATATTCAAAGACTGTACTCTCACATTACTGGTGCATCAACCCTTACAGATGACGATGCCTTGATTGTGGCAAATGCAAATGAAGATACCACGATTAACGGAAACGACATCCAGCGTATTTTTGCTCACATCGTAGGATCAAATATTTTTTCAGATTAAAAAGGAGTGAATAGTATTGAAGAGAATAATTGCGGTTTTGCTTGCAGTTTCTTTGACTCTTTCATTGCTGTGTGTCCCCGCTTATGCTACGGCAGGGACAGACGGAGAATTTACTGCAACAGCAAGTAAAGAAACAATAAAAGCTGGCGACACATTTGATGTAACTATTGCCCTTAAGCGGACAACAAGTACCGTTGTTGGTGCACTCGACTTTAAGGTAGCGCTGTCTTCGGGGCTTGAATATGTTTCACACAAACTTGGTGACCTTGATGCATATAGCTTAAAATCCTATACCCCTGCCAACGGCGTTTTTACGGCGACCATGACAGCAACAGGAGTAACTAAGGATATCACGGTTCTCACCCTGACAATTAAAGCAAAAGATACGAATTGCGGTCTAAACAAAGTGACATTTAGTGACTTTTCGGTAGGAAATTCAGATGGAACAGGAACTCTAAATTATGGTTCTTTGGATGAAGTTGTGGTAACTACCTACACCGCCCTCACCGGAAACCTGCCTATCACCATCACGGCACCCGTCAAGGGCGTAGCGCCGGAGACTAACATCGCCGGTACGAACTACACCGGCAGCATCACTTGGGATCCGACCGTTTCCGGCACTTTTGCGGCCAACACTGAGTACACCGCCAATGTGGAGCTGACGGCCAAGGACGGCTATCAGTTCGCCAGCGATGTGAACCCCACCGTTACGGATGCGACTATCAGCGATAAGAGCGTATCTGCTGACGGCAAGACCCTCACCTTTAAGGCGGCTTTCGCCAAGACCGACACTGTGAAGGTCACCAAGGTGCAGATAGCCGGCACGGCTCCCACCCTGAATGTCCCTGAGGCCACCGACTTCGGCGTTCCCGGCACCGTCACGGTGCCCAAAACCTACAGCGTCACTGTGTATACGGACAGCGGCACCCTGTCCAACCCCGACGGCGTTAAGTGGAGCGTCAGCGGCCTTGAGGGCGTCACCGTCGATCCCGACACCGGCGACCTGACCATCTCCAGCAACTGCCCCGGCGGCAAGATCAACCTCACCGCCACCTACGGCGGCGTGTCCGACCCGAACCCCGCCACGCCCACTGTTTTCCGCGCCGAGCCCGCTGTCAAGTGGCTCAAGATCGTCGATCCCGACACCGGCGGCGCGCCCCAGACCACCATCATTCCCCCTGTGGGCGACGACCCGGCCGACATGATTGACGTCAAATACGAGGCCAAGGTCTATGACCAGTTCAGCCAGCCCGCAACCATCACGAAGGTTGACTGGACGTGGAATCACCTTCCCAAGCATATGGGCACGCTTGAAACTGTCGGCGGTCCATACATCCTGACGCTTCATGTGTTCCATAACACAGAGGCCATCCCCTTCGATCTGACGGCCACCCTTAAAGCCAACCCCGCCATCAAGGATACCGTCAAGATCAAAGTGGAGAATAAGCCCCTCAAAACCTTGGAGGTGACGCAGGCGAACACCACCTACGGCACACCGCTGGCAGACCCCGTCTTTACCAAGCCGGAGGGTACCATCAAGACGTTGGTTCATTACAGCACCCCGACCTCCTCCGCTTACAGCAGCGACACGCCCCCCACCAACGCGGGCGAGTATGTGGTGAATGTCGTCTGCGAAACGGCCACCCACATCTACACGGGTCACGCCAACTTCAAAATTGAGCCCAAGAGCATCAGCAACATGCTCCAGCCCATCACCGGCACCTATACGTATACCGGCGCGCCCCAAAAGCCGACTGCCGTGGTGATGGACGGCACAAAGACGCTGGTCGAGGGTACCGACTACACCGTCAGCTACGGCACCAACGTCCACGTCTTTGAGGCGGCCACCGTCTATGTCGAGGGCAAGGGCAACTACACGGGTACCTTCAGCCGCAACTTCAAGATCCAGCCCAAGCCCATTGACATTACCAGCGTCAGCACGACGAACCGCGACTACGAAGAGGGCAGGCTGGATGTGGACTGCACCGTGACGCTGCCGGTTGCCTCCAATGTGAAGCAGGGTGAGCACTACCACGTCTACGCCACCATGGACGATGACACGGCGGGCACCAACAAGACCGTCAACGTGCTGGTGAAGATGGAAAAGGGCGGCCTCGGTGAAAACTACACGCTGAACAAGGATACCACCACCGCCACCGTGAACATCAACCAGATCAACCCCGCCGACCCCACCGGTCTGAAGGGCGTCAAGGGTCAGAAGCTGTCCACCGTGGAGCTGCCCGATGGCTGGACTTGGTATGCCCCCTCCATAGTCATGGACACCGCCGGCACGCAGACCTTCCATGCCAACTACGCCGGTGACGCCAATCACAACGCCCTCCACATGCATCTCATCACCGTCAACGTGCTGGATAAGACCGATGTCAGCACCTTCATCACCTTCCCTGACGGCGAGAAGGAGTACACCGGCAGTTGGATGGAGTATAAGGAAGCCACCATCAGCGGCACCAATCTCGGCACCGGCGCCAAGTGGAACTACGTCTACACCGCCGGCACCGGCACGCTGCTGGCTGGGTACCCCCAGGGCATCGGCACCTACACCGTGACCGCCACCTACGAGGATAGCATCAACTTCGGTATCGCCACGGCCACCCTGACCATTGTTCCCAAGAAGGTGGCCATCCCCGCCGCCGACACCACGGTGTTCACCTATGACGGAAACGCCAAGACCTACGGCATTTCCGATACCGCGGACTACACCGTGACCGGCAATAGCCAGACCAACGCCGGTGACCACACCGTCACCGTGGCGCTGAAGGATAAGGCCACCACCGCTTGGGCGGACGGCACCACGGCCGACAAGACCTACACCTTCACCATCAAGCAGGCGACCCCCACCGGCGAACCTGCCTACACCAAGATCACCACCAGCGGTAAGAAGCTGAGTGATGCGGCGCTGACCACTACCGGCGGCACCTTCTCCGTACCCGGCACAGTCAAGTGGGTGGATGATACGGGTGCGGCTCTGCCCGGTACCACCACTGTGGAGGCCAACAAGCTCTATAAGTGGGTCTTTACTCCCAACGACAGCACCAACTATGAGTCCATCAACGGCTCCATCAAGCTGTGGAGCAAGTCCACCTCCTCCAGTGGCGGCGGCAGCTACTACGCCCCCGTGGCACCCGATATGCCCATGGTGTATTGGGGCTGCACCGGCGACGCTGTCAAGACGCTGCAGGAGAAGCTGAATGCCAAGGGCTTCAATTCCGGCAACGTGGACGGCATCTTCGGAGCCAAGACCTATGCGGCGGTGACTGCCTTCCAGAAGGCTAATAGCCTTGGCGTGGACGGTATCGTGGGTAAGCTCACTTGGGCGAAGCTCTATGACGCCACGCCTGTGAACGTGACGCCCGTCACGACCCAGCCCATGCTCCGTACCGGCTCCCGCGGTGATGCCGTGCGTAAGCTCCAGGAGCTGCTCAACGCCAAGGGGTATACCTGCGGCAGCGTGGACGGCATCTTTGGAAGCAAGACTTACGCAGCAGTGTTGGCATTCCAGAAGGCCAACGGTCTGGGTGCGGACGGCATCGTCGGCCCCCTGACGTGGGCAAAGCTGGGCTAACCCAGCGACAAGAAATATCATCACCGCAAGGAAAGTGACTGCACCCGCAGTCAGAGCGTAACGTTTCTCTGGAGGGGCATAGCTGAGTAAATCAAGCAGCTGCCAGAGCAGACATACGCTGGCATAATTCCGCAACAAGCAAAGGACAGCGCGGCGGACGGTCAATAGCACCGTCCCCGCGCTGTCTGCTTTACCTGCGGCACCCACGTACCGCGATATTTTTACGAGTAGACGACGAAGCATCCCATGGGATGCTCTTTTCGTTCCCCCTTCGTGGAAACGAAAGCTCCTTCTCTGCACATCTTACTTTTTCAGTTTCAAGCCGTCGTGGAACGCCTCGCCCACGCGCTCGGTAACTTTGTAGTAGCCGTGGGTGTAGGGGTCAAAGGCGATGGCGTTGACCTTGGACATATCAATTTTTCCATCCACCATAACACTTTCATCGGCAGTGACATTGACCACCTTGCCGATGACGCCGCATCCGTACTCATTGTTCTGATACTCAATGAACCTGCACTCCAGACAAATCGGGAACTCGTTGATGACCGGTGCATCTACGGTTTCGGCTTTGCTGGCGGTCAGACCGCTGCGGGCAAATTTGTCGGCTACCTTGTTGCCGGACTCCACGCCGAAATAATCCGCCTCCACCATGTGGGCGGCATCGGCAATGCTGACGGTAAACGCACCCCGCGCTTTGATGTTCTGCACGGTCTTGTGGGTTTCGGTGAGATTCAAGGCAACGGTGTCCCGCTCCTGCATGGTGCCCCATGCGGCGTTCATCACATTCACGCTGCCGTCCTCGTTATAAGTCGCAACCATCAGAACCGGCATTGGGAAAATACCCTCGGTGATTTTCAGTTTTGTTCTCATGATATGAGTGCTGTGACCGTCAAGGCGGGCAGCAACTACGCACTGCCTGAGTGTGGGTTTACCGCGCCTGAGCGTGGGACGTTCCAGGCGTGGGAAATCAACAGTACAGCGTATAGAGCGGGCGACAGCTACCAGGTGAACGAGAGCATCGAAGTCAAGGTGGTGTGGCGTGTGGTGGAGCCCACTACGTACCAGGTCACTGTCACCGACGACGGCAACGGAACGAGCACGGCCACGTCTGGCACAGCGGCGGCCGGCACGGAGATCGTTCTGAGCGCCACGGCCAAGGGGGTATCACTTCAAGGAGTGGCAGGTGGTCGTCGGCGACGACATCAGTATCAGCAGCGACGGCAAGTTCACCATGCCGGAGGGAAATGTGACCGTAAAGGCGGTGTTCCAGGTGCACAGCTATGGCGATTGGCAGATCGGTGACAGCGAGCACTGGAGGCAGTACAGCTGCGGTGCAGTGAGCGAGAAGACTGACCATGCGGGCAGCGACCAGGGCCACAAGTGCGACGTCTGCGGCAAGACGCTGACGGAGCATACGGGGGCAAGGCCACGTGCAAGAAGGCGGCGGTTTGTGAGATCTGCGGCGAGGAGTACGGCGACCTGAATCCCAACAACCACAGCGGAAAGACCGGTGGCTGGCAGAAGGACAATGGAAAGCACCGGGAGGTGTATGACTGCTGCCCGGCGGCCCGTGCCGAGGAGGGAGATCACAACAGCGTGAAAGACGCCGCGAAGGCGCCCGCCTGTATGGATACCGGCCTGACCGAGGGCGCGCACTGCGGTACGTGCGGCGAGGTGCTTACGAAGCAGGAGACGGTGAAGGCGCTGGGTCACGACTGGGGCCCCTGGACTGTGACCACCAGCCCCACCGTCACCGCGGAGGGCGTGGAGACACGGACGTGCAGGAACGACGCATCCCACACCGAGACGCGATCGATCCCGAAGCCGACGCCTGCGCCGCGGCCTGATCCCACACCGGGTAAGACCGACGGAAAGAAGACGGATGGCAGCAAGACGGACAGCGACAAGACGGTGCAGTCCGGCAGGACCGGCGACATGGGCATCGGGCTCTATGCCGCCACGGCGCTGCTGAGCCTTACCGGTATGGCCTGGGTGAGCAAAAAACGTAAAAAGTGACCTTTCCATAACGGCGGCATTGTCTGCCGGCGGGAAAAAGAAAAAGAGACGCTGCGGCGTCTCTTTTTTTGCGTTTTTTATGAATTTATTCCGCCACAGAGGCGCGCATGCGGATGCTGACGTTGACCAGAATGCTCTGGGAGGTGATGTTGGGAGAGGTCATCAGCAGGTGCAGGCGGTCCACAGCGGCGGTGGCCAGGGCCTGACGGTCCACGTGGACGGTGGAGAGGGGCGGGGTAGTGAGGCTACACTCCGGCACATCGTCAAAACCGATAACGGAGACATCCCCCGGCACGGAGTAGCCCAGCTGGATCAAGGCGCTGACCAGGGAGAGGGCGGTGTAGTCGTTCTCACAGAAAAAGGCGGTGGGGATATCGCTGCGGTCGGATAGGGCGGCTTTTAGGCGCTGGACACCGTCGGAGGAATAGCTGTTGGTAGGGATGATGTCCTGGGGCGCAAGGGAGAGGTCGTGGGTCCGCAGAGCGGAGAGAAAGCCGCTGCGGCGCGCCTCCAGATTATAGACGTTGGGGGAGGAGGAGATGTAGCCAATGCGGGTGTGGCCGCAGCTGATGAGTTTTTCCACAGCCAGGTAGGCGCCGGAAAAGTTGTTGATGGACACGGAGTTGAGATTGTGGATGGTGCAGTTCCGGTCCAGCAGGACGAAGGGGACGGGCAGCTGCTGCAGCAGGGGCACCTCGCTGCTCTCCAGATAGGTACCCAGGACGATGATGCCGCAGGAGGGCTGGATGGTTTCCAGATTCAGGATGCTCTGCAGAAAGTCGCTGTGGGGGACCATGGAGTAGATCATGGAATAATTCAGCTCGGAACAGCGGGTCTGGATGTAATTGATGATCTCGGCGAAGAAGGTGGTGCGGAAGTTATGGATGCCGCTGGTGTTGGGTTTGGAGACCGCCACCAGGCGGATGATGCTGCTGGGAAGGGCGGCTGTCCGCTTGGGCAGGATGTAGCCGTTTTCCTCTGCGGCTTTGATGATGCGCTCGCGGGTGGTGCCGCTGACGCCGGCTTTTCCGTTCAGCGCCAACGACACGGTGGCCGGCGAGGTATTGGTCAATTTAGCAAGATCTTTGATCGTCATTGTGCCACTCCTAGATGTTGTCTTATGGGTATTTTAACAGATATAGACAAAAAATGCAATAAACAAATTTAAAAAAGGTGCAAAAGTTTAATAAAAACCGTTGGTAAATTTGAGGGGTGCGATGCTTTGGACAGATGGAGCAAGTGTGTCTTTGCAAAAATTGTGATTATGAACAAATTTCTAATAAAAATTTATTGCAATTTAAAAAATTACCGTGGGAAAACCGAGGGTTTGGGCATTCAAAGCGTCAAAAATGGATGATATAAAATTAGAATAGAAAGAATTTGGCAAAATATAAATCGAAAAAAGCAAGGAAAGAATAAGGAATGGAGAAGTATGCCAGTATTTGCTGTTGACAAAATGCTGCGCAGATGATAAACTTTCATAAAAATTATTAGATAATATAACGATGATTTTACTAAACATTTAATTAAAAAGGACGGAGTGATGTCATGAGCGGAAATTTTAGAGATGAACTCGGAAAGGCGTTTATCGCGGCAGGCGAGCAGTTTCCCGAGTTGGTCGTTGTGACTGCGGATGTGTCGAAATCCACCAGAAGCATCGAGTTTAAGAAGCGGTGGCCGGAGCGGTTCTATTCCGTGGGCATTGCGGAGGCTGATGCGGTGAGCATCGCGGCGGGCATTGCCTCCTTTGGACATCCGGTCATCTGGACGGCCTATGGCGTGTTTGCCACGGAGAAGCCCTTTGAGCAGATCCGGAACACCATCTGCTATCCCGAGATGAATGTGAAGATCGTCGCCACCCATGGCGGTATCAGCGTAGGTGAGGACGGCGCTACCCACCAGGCCATCGAAGATATCGCCATCATGCGGGCGCTGCCCAATATGAGGGTGATCGTGGCGGCGGATCCCGGTGAGGTGAAGGCGGCGGTGTTTGAGGCCATCCGTACCCCCGGCCCGGTGTATGTGCGGCTGGGACGCAGTGTCGGCGGCTATGTGCATCCGAATCCCGACGCCGTGGAGCTAAAGCTGGGCCAGGCGGAGACGCTGCGGGACGGCACGGACGTGACACTGGTCGGTGTCGGCGTGATGGTGGAGCAGAGCCTCATCGCGGCGGAAAAGCTGCAGGAGAAGGGCATCTTCGCCCGGGTCATCAACCTGCGGACGGTAAAGCCCATCGATGTGGACACGCTGGCAAAGGCGGCAAAGGAGACGGGCGCTATCGTAACGGCGGAGGATCATAACTGCTTTGGCGGTCTGTTCGGCGCTGTTTCCGAGGCGCTTGCGCTGACGGTTCCGGTGCCGGTGGAGCGGGTCGCTCTGGAGGATACCTTCGGAGAATCCGGAAACGGCGCGCTGCTGCTGGAGAAGTACGGCTTGACGGCAGACCGGATCGTGGAAAAGGCAGTAAACGTATTGGCGCGGAAGTGAGAGGGCGATGATATGCTGACAAATGAAAAACGTGAAGCGCTGCAGAGCATGGCGACGCAGCTGCGCAGAGATGTGATCGAGATGACCTATAAGGCGCAGAGCGGCCACCCCGGCGGCTCCTGCTCTCTGGCGGATATTATGGCGTACCTGTATTTCAACCGTATGCGCTATGACGTCAATGAGCCGAAGGCGCTGAAGAGGGATCGACTGGTGCTGTCCAAGGGACACGCGGCCCCTATCTGGTACGCGGCACTGGCAGAGGCGGGCTTCTTCCCCCGGGAGGAGATGCTGCATCTGAGAGAGATCGGCCATCTGCTGCAGGGACACCCCTGTGTGCACATCCCCGGTGTTGACGCGACCACAGGTTCGCTGGGCTTTGGGCTGTCCATCGCGGTGGGAATGGCCGCCGCGGCCAAGATGGACGGCCTGGACGTGAAGGTCCACGCCATCGTGGGCGACGGTGAGCAGGGCGAGGGCCAGATCTGGGAGGCGGCAATGGCCGCACCCAACCTGAAGCTGGACAACCTGACGGTGATCCTGGACAGAAACAAGTATCAGAACGACGGCCGTACGGAGGACATCATGCCTCTGGAGCCGCTGGCGGACAAGTGGCGGGCCTTTAACTGGAATGTGGTGGAGATTGACGGCCACGACCTGGATCAGATCGACGCGGCCTTTGCGGCGGCGGACGCCTGCAAGGGACGGCCGACGCTGATCTACGCCAACACCATCAAGGGCAAGGGGTGCAGCTATATGCTGGATCAACCCCAGCTGCACTACACGCCTCCCACAAAGGAACAGTATGAGAGCGCGCTGGAGGAGCTGAAAGGGAGCAGATGGTTTTGAAGATCGTAGTGGGAAGCGAGCATGCCGGCGCGGAATACCGGGCGCAACTGGTCCGGGACCTGCGGGACCGGGGCATGGACGTGGCGGAGATCTGTGAGAATGAGATACTGCAGGGCTATCCGGCGGTGGCGGAGGCCGCAGCACGGCTTGTCACGGCGGGCAAGGCGGAGTTGGGCATCCTGATCTGCGGGACCGGCATCGGCATGTGTATGGCGGCGGGAAAGGTGCCCGGCATCAGAGCTGCGCTGTGTACGGATTCGTACATGGGCAAGATGGCCAGACGGCACAACAACGCCAATATGCTGGTTTTCGGCTCCCGGGTGATCGGATACGCCAATATGATGGATATACTGGATACGTTCTTGACGGAGGCCTATGAGGGCGGCCGCCATGACGCGAGGCTGGCAGCGCTGCGCGAGGTAGAGAGCAGGTATTCAAAACAGTAGAATGAGGTAACGATGTGGCTGAGCAATTATTGAAAATGCAGGGGATCGAAAAACGATTCTCGGGCGTATATGCGCTGCGGCACGTGGATTTTACCCTGAATCAAGGCGAGGTGCGCGGATTGATCGGCGAAAACGGAGCCGGAAAATCCACGCTGATGAAGGTGCTTGGCGGCGACTATCAGGCGGACGCCGGAAAGATCTATCTCAACGGGCAGGAGATCCAGATCAAAGACGCGGAGACGGCGAACCAGTATGGGATATCCTTTATCCATCAGGAGCTGGCGCTGTTTCCGGAGCTGAGTATCGCGACAAATATCTTTATCCAGCATCTCCCCTCCGCCCACGGCGTGGTAAAAAAACGTGAGATGCACGCCAAGGCCGCTGAGCTGCTGGCGGAGTTCGGACTGGCGCACTGCCACCCGGAGCAGACGGTGGGAACGCTGCAGATCGGCGAGCAGCAGCTGGTGGAGATCATGCGCTGCCTGGCGATGGATACGAAGATACTGGTGCTGGATGAGCCCACTTCGTCCCTGACCAGCCGGGAGGTCGATACGCTGTTCCGGCTAATCGGGAAGATGAAGGCCAAGGGCGTGTCCATCGTATTTATCTCCCACCGGCTGGACGAGCTGTTTGAGATCTGCGACAACATCACCGTGATGCGGGATGGCGCCGTGATCGATACGGTTTCTGCCAAGACCACCACTCAGAAAGAGCTGATCCACATGATGCTGGGACGCGACCAAGGGGAGATGTATGAGGCTCACTGCAGAAGTTTCGGACAGGAGCGGCTGCGGGTGGAGGGTTTGACCCATAAAAAGCGCTTCCGGGATATCTCCTTCAGCGTGCGATCCGGTGAGATCGTGGGGTTGTACGGCCTGCTGGGGTCCGGACGCTCGGAGATCGTGCGGAGCATCTATGGATTGGAGCCCTTCGTCTCCGGCGATGTGTTCGTGGACGGGGAGAAGGTCCGGATCAAAGACCCGGCCCAGGCGGGCCGGCTGGGCATCGGCCTGGTGACGGAGGACCGGCGCATTGAGGGGCTGTGTTTGCAGCACTCGGTGCAGCGCAACCTGACCATCGCCTGCATCGACAGGCTGAAGCGGCTGCTGGGCTATCTGGACGTGAAGGCTGAGCGGAAAAAGGCAGAGGAGAATATCCGGCGGTTCAATATCGCCACGGACAAGCCCTCGAAGATCGTGCGTTACCTCTCCGGCGGCAATCAGCAGAAAGTGGTCATCGCCAAGTGGCTGAATATCGAGCCGGATATTCTGATCCTGGACGAACCGACGCGGGGCGTGGACGTGGGCGCGAAAAAGGAGATCTATTCGATCCTCAGCGAGCTGGCGGAGCAGGGAATGGCCCTGCTGGTCATCTCCAGCGAGCTGAACGAGGTGATCAACCTGTGCGACCGGGTACTGGTGCTGCGCAAGGGCGAGCTGGTGGCCCAGCTGGAGGGTGAGGAGATCACCAAAGAGAGCCTGCTGGCGACATCGATGGGAGGAAATTAGCAGATGGGTAAATTGCTTACGATAGATACGGGCAAGGCGGCCAGAAAGCGGCTGCTGACGCTCCTTTTGCGAAACGGCGCGTATGTGCTGCTGATCCTGATGTGCCTGGTGATGGCGATCCTGGATAAGAACTTTCTGACGGTGTCCAACCTGATGAACGTGGCGCTGCAGTCCTCCATCATGGGCGTGCTGGCGCTGGGCATGACGTTTGTGATCTGCACAGGCAACATCGACATTTCGGTGGGCAATCTGATCGGATTGTGCAGTGTGTGCGGTGTGGCGCTGGTGCAGTTCTATCAGGCACCGTGGTATGTGGCGATGCTGGTGATGATCCTGGTGGGCGCGCTGATCGGCGTGGTCAACGGTGCGCTGGTGGCCTATATGAACATCCCCTCGATGCTGGTGACGCTGTCCACCCAGTGTATCGCCTCGGGCATGGTGCTGTTTATCTCCAAGGGAAAATCGTGGACGAACCTGCCCTATGCGCTGGTGGCGGTGTCAAAGTCCAAGATCCTGGGGGTATCGGCGCTGCTGTGGGCGGTGCTGGTGCTGTACATCCTGTTTCACTACCTGCTGGGCTACACCGTCTTTGGCCGGAAGGTCCTGGCGGTGGGCGGCAGCATGGAGGCGGCCAGGGCGTCGGGCATCCGCGTGGAGCGGACAATCCTGCTGACCTATATCATCTCCGGCACGGTGGCCGGTATCGCGGGCATTTTGCAGACGGCCCGGCTGGGTGCGTTTTACGCCTCGATGGGCTCTGGCATGGAGATGAACGTGATCGCCGCCACGGTGATCGGCGGCACCAGCATGACCGGCGGACGGGGCAGCATCATCGGAACGCTGGCGGGCGTCTTGCTGCTGGGTGTGATCAACAACGCGCTGAATCTGCTGGGTGTGGACGCCAACATGCAGAATGTGGCCCGCGGCCTGATCATTATGATCGCCATTATCCTGGATGCCATCCGGATCCGGATCGACAAAGACAGTTAATAGCGGCGCAGTCCGTTATTATAAATCAAGATACAGTATAGGAGGAAAACATGAAGAAAACCTTTGCAATGCTGCTGGCGCTGATCATGATGCTCAGCTTGGCTGCCTGCGGTTCTGCGGGCAACAACTCTGACGCAAACGCAAACACCGACGGCGACGAGGGCGACAAGATCGTGATCGGCGTGTCCCTGCACGACCTGACCTCTGACGGCTATGCCGCCAACCTGATCGGTATCAAGGACCTGGCTGCCTCCAAGGGCAACGTGGAGATCAAGGCTGTCTCCGCGGAGGGTTCCGCCGAGACCCAGATCAGCCAGATCGAGGACTTTATCACCTCCGGTGTGGACGGCATCATCCTGCTGCCGGTGGACTCCTCTGCCCTGGCCGGTAAGGTGAAGGAAGCAGTGGACGCGGGCATCCCCGTGGTCTGCATGGACCGCAGCGTTGACGGCGACATTGCCACCTGCACCATCGAGTCCGACAACTATCAGCATGGCGTGGAATCCGCCGACCTGATGCTGGCCGCCGCCGAGGCGCAGGGCATGAAGGCTGAGGACCTGAAGGTCCTGGAGCTGCTGGGCGCACAGTCCACCTCTGCCGGTCTGGAAAGACACGAGGGCTTTGCCGGCCGCTGCGAGGAGCTGGGCATCACCATCGTCAGCGCGCTGCCCACCGAGTGGGACAACGAGGTGGCCTATAAGGCCGTGCTGGACGGCTTCCAGGCCAATCAGGACATCAACGCCATCTTCGAGGCTTCTGACATCGCCATGCACAGCGGCGTCAGCGCTGCGCTGGACCAGCTGGGCAAGTATGTCGCTGTCGGTGAGGACGGCCACATCATCATCACCTCTGTGGACGGCGGCCCCAACGGCATCGAGGCGGTCAAGGCCGGTTACATCGACGCTATGGCTGAGCAGGGCCTGCTGATCATGGGCTCTGAGGCGCTGGAGACCGTTCTGTCTGCCATCAACGGCGACGCCATTGCTGACACGCACATTCAGCTGAGCCCCGTGGCCGTGACCAAGGACAACGCGGACAGCGACGAGCTGTGGCCCAACAAGATCAAGTAATCGCGGGAAACTCTCTGTTTTCATGGATAGGGATAAGGGGCAAATACATGGCGTATTTGTCCCTTATCCATCAAAATAGCCAGACGAAAGGGCAAAGCATATGGCAAACGTTTATGTTTTGGGCAGTTTGAATATGGACACCACGTATTATGTGGACCGGCTGCCGGGCGAGGGGGAGACCATCACCTCTGTTTCCAGCCAGAGCGCTGCCGGGGGAAAAGGGTTGAACCAATCCGCCGCCGCAGCCTGGACAGGCGCCGCGACGGAGATCATCGGCGCTGTGGGAAAGGACGGCGGCCAGGCCATGATCGACGCGCTGCAGCGGCAGCATGTGGGCATGCGCTATTTGCAGCGCAGCGATCTGCCCACCGGCTCGGCGGTGATCCTGGTAGACCGGCAGGCGAAAAACCTGATCGTGGTGAATGGCGGCGCCAACCGTGACGTGCAGCGGCAGGAGATCCCCTTTGCGCCGGGCGATTGGCTGATGGCCCAGCTGGAGATGCCGGTGGAGACCGTGACGGAATATTTCCGGCAGGCCAGGGATCACGGCGCCAAAACGGTGCTGAACCTGTCCCCCTATCAGCCGGTGCCGGAGGCGCTGCTGACACTGGTGGACCTGCTGATCGTGAATGAGCACGAGGCCTCAGAGCTGCTGGGGTGCCGGATAGGGTGCCGGGCGGAGGCCAGCCGCGCGGCGGGCCTTCTGCGGGAGAAGGGCATCCGCAGCGCCGTTATTACGCTGGGCGGCGACGGCGCGGTGGTGATCGATGACCAGCAGACGGAGGAGCTGGAGGGCGTGCCGGTACAGGCGGTGGACACCCAGGGTGCCGGAGACGCCTTTGCCGGGGTGATGGTGGGCCGCTGCTGCCTGGGAATGTCCCTGGCGGAGAGCGCCAGGACCGCCAATCAGGTGGCGGCACGGTGCGTGACGGTGGCCGGGTCCACCATCATCAGCCTGAATGCGATCCGGGAAGGATAAGTGAGGCGAAGGCTTTGAAGAAAGAAGAACTGATCAGACGACTGGAGCTGGGCGGCGTCAAAAACCGCGTGGTGGCCATTTCGGAGAACTTTTCTCTGCTGGTGGCGGAAAGAGGCGGCCGGGTGCTGGGCATATTTGAGGACGGGAGACCGGACAACCTTCTGTGGACCGCGCCGCAGCTGCGGGAGGAAAGAACGGCAGCGGACTTTTTGAAGAGTACCGCCTGGAATTACGGCGGTGACCGGCTGTGGTTCGGACCGGAGATCCGCTATTCGGTCAGCGACCGGCAGCGCTTCTGGGAGACGCTGCACACACCGGAGGCCATTGACCCGGGGCAGTATTGGATGTCCGATGACGGCTGCACGGCGGTGCAGGATGTGACCATCACCACGCAGGACGGCACGGCGGCGACGGCGGCTTTCCGGGTGTGGAAGACGGTTTCCGTATGTCCGGATCCTCTGCGCTGCATGCCGAATGCCGCAGCGCTGCGCCGGGGCGTGGATTTTGGCGGGTTTACCCAGACTATCCGTGTGGAGGGCAGCGGCGCGGCGGTAGAGCCGTGGAGTCTGCTGCAGGTGATGCCCGGCGGAAAGATCTATATCCCCATGTATGCCCCTGAGCGGGGGACGGACTACTATGAACCGGCGGCCCCCTTTGAAACGGTGCGGGAGCACTGCGCCGTGCTGGAGGCTACGGGCCGGGACCGGTATAAGGTGGGCTATCACGCGGCGGCGGTAACGGGACGGCTGGGCTATGCCTGCCGGTGGAACGGACGCTGCTATCTGCTGGTGAGAAACTTTCCCAATGACCCGGAGGGCCGCTATGAGGAGGAACCGCCTCTGCGGCCGGGAGTAAGGGGCTTCTCGGTGCATATCTACAATGACGGAGGCCCGGTGGACGGGTTCTCAGAGATCGAATGCAGTCTTTCCGCGCTTTTCGGCGATGGGGGAAGAGCAGCCGGCGTGGACGCCATCAGTACGTGGCTCTATGCCGGAGAGGAAGCAAGCTTGAAAGAGATCGGCAGGACACTTCTCGGATGTGAAGTGGAGTTTTGATAGAAAAGAGGAAATACCAATGATCATTGCAATGGGCTGCGATCCCAACGCCCAGGCGTATAAAGAGGAAATGATGGACTATGTCCGCTCGCTGGGTCATGAGGTGGTGGATTTCGGCAGCGATGACGTGATCTACGCCCATGTAGCTACTCAGGTGGGAGAGGCCGTAGCGGCAAAAAAATGCGACCGCGGCATTCTCTTCTGCGGGACCGGCATCGGCGTGATGCTGGCGGCCAACAAGGTGAAGGGCGCTTACGCGGCCAATGTGGACAACGTGTACGCCGCAAAGCGGGCATGTCTGAGCAACAACTGCAATATCATCACCATCGGCTGTCAGACGGTGGGGAATATGCTGGCCAAGGAGCTGATCAGCGCCTATCTGGACTGCGAATACGTCTATAATGAGCGCTCCGGCAAGAAGGTGGACGCCATCGTGGCGTACGAGCAGAGCCACTGATGCGGCTTGACGAAAACGGCAGACGTCCGTTTTCCTGGTGAGGCTGCTTTTGACAGAAAAAGAGACACTGCGGCCACCCTGTAAGCGATAAAGCGGTTTCCTGCCCTGAGTGCAACCAGCCCCCTCTTGCAGGAAACAAATGCGCCGCAGGGAAAGAAACCACGGCGTCTAGTCATCATCGTAGCTGCCGTTGCCGTGTGTGCAATTGCGGCAGCGCTGTTTCTCCTTGCCCGCCCCGCTATGGCTGTCAGCGCGGCGATTTCCGGCCTGGAAGGGCCTGATCTCCCGCCTATTCAGGAGATACAGGCCGCAAAAGAACGGTATGATGCCTTGTCGGGCCTGCAAAAAGGTTTTGTTAGTAATTCCGCTCTACTGAATTAGAAATACGAAGAGCGCAAAACGGAGGATTGCACGAAGAAGGCAAATCAGATCGCCTCGACGATTCGCGCTGGCAGCATTGGCTGTACAGCCACATATGAAAATGACGTCTTGCGTATCGTCGAAGATTTTAATGTGAACTATTCTCTTGTTATGCTCAACGCCAGCACCATTGTTGGTCCCAATATCGCTTCTGCCTCTGGTACGGCAAAACGCGGCTTTGAAGAAATGGGGTATCCCGAAGTGTCTGTAATCATCGAGGCCCGCATTTCCGGCGTCGTGATCTGCACTGCAAAGGACGGAACACTCACTTCATAATAAATATCCCCCGGCCTAGCCGGGGGTATTTCTTAGACGAGCGAAGCCCTATGTTACCAGCCACGCCTCATGCGGCGTTAGTACGACTTGCCATTTGCATAGGCTGTCCTACCCACACCGGTATAAGTCCGGCACCTTTTCATTCTTATATAGCCGTCATCCCTAACACTTATGATTAGCGCCTATTAGGAAAACACACTGTCAAAGGGGTTTGTAGCGGGGGTTAGCCCGCTACTGCGGTATCTTCCGTAGTGTTGATTTCAATGTACTCGGCAATCTTGCGGAGTTCGTCAGCAAATTTGAATTTCACGCTGATATTGCCGTTTTCATAGACCTTGATATAGTCCACAAGTTCAACCAAGATTTCACGGTTGAGGGCTTCAATGTTCTGATACTTCATAAAGGCTACCAGTGCAGGATGCTCGTTGTCCACACCGTTTGCCAGTTCTGCGCGTTCAGCGTTCAGCCGGGTAAGCACCGCGGAAATATCAGAAGTCTGCCGTTCATAGTCAGCCTTCATATCCCGGTATTCCTGCTGGGTGATTTCACCGTCTTTCCAGTCCTGATAAAGAGATTGCTTGTAGCGTGTTATCTTTGTCAGTTCCCGCTCTTTTGCAGCTATCAGATCGTCCAGTCGGTAAGACTGGCTTTTTTTGATTGGAGCGGAATTGATCTGCGTGACGATTTCCGAGTAGGAAACAGCCAAATGTACCTGATGCTGTACAGCGAACAAAACAGCAGCCTCCAGCCGTTCATGCTTGATTGAGTGCATGGTGCAGGCTGTCCGGGAACGGTTCTTGTAGGTTGAGCAAGAATAATATACATTGTTGTTCTTGCCAACGCATCGGGTAATGGCCCGCCCGCAATCGGCACATTTCAGAAAGCCGCTGAATAAATGTACCTCACGGCCTTTCGGGGAAGTACGGGTATCACGCTGTAAGAGAGCCTGTACCTTGTCGAAAGTTTCATAGTCGATAATGGCCTCATGCGTTCCAGCCACTTCCACCCATTCCTCGCGTGGAACAGCTTCAATCTGGTGTACCTTGTAGCTTTTCACCCGGCTTCGGCCTTGGGCTAAATCCCCGGTGTAGGTCGGATTGGTAAGAATGGAGTGGATCATGCGGACTCCCCACATAGGATCGTCATACCCTCTTGTCGAAACAGGCAAGCCCTTTTGTACCTTGTAAGCCGAGGGGCTCGGTACGCCGTGTTCGTTCAGGTACAGCGCGATAGCACGTTTTGATGACCCTTGAATAAGCATTGTGAAAATGAGTTTGACATTTTCAGCAGCATCGGGATCAACAATCAGCCTGTGCTTGTCCTTTGGGTGCTTTACATAGCCGTAAGGAGCAAATGCTCCGATATACTGGCCGTTGCGCCGTTTGTAATCAAATACCTGCCGGATCTTTTTGGAAGTCTGATAGCAGTAATTATCGTTCATCACGTTTGTAATGGGAACGATGATATTTGAAACGCTGTCGGGGTTCTTGTAGCTGTCCACATTCTCAGCAAGGCTGATAAAGCGAACACCCATTTGAACAAACAGGTTATCGATCAAACTTCCGGCATCGCTATAATTTCGTGCGAAGCGGGACAGGTCTTTTACTATAACGCAGTTGATTTTACCACTCATGACATCCGCCAAGAGCCGTTGAAAATCTTCACGGTTGGCGTCCGTTCCAGTATGACCATCATCCACATATTCCGTGATGCTTTCAAACTCGTCAATGTTGCGTCGGTAAAAATCGTTCAGTAGGTCACGCTGGTTCTTTACGCTGTTGCTATCGTCTTTTCCTTTTTTCAAATCTTCCTTTGAAAGCCGGATATAGATGCCCAGCCGCCAGCGGCGGATTGTGTAAGAGGGAGAGAAACTCTGCTGATACCCTCTGTTTTTTGCTCGTGCCATTGTTCCTCCTTCCCTATCACATTACACTTATATTATAACTCTGTCCGGGGAGGACAACAAGGATGCCTCCGCTTCGGGACACTTTGTCTCGAAGAAGCAAAACGAGCTGTAACCGAAGTTACAGCCCGCTTCTTTGCCGCAGCAGGAAATCCGTCAGCTTATCTTGGAGAGATGGCCCGCTTTCAGCAAATTCAATTTTCACGCCAACACCACCGATGCAAAAGCAGTATGGATTTTTGACAGTCTGCAAAAATCGAGAGATGCGCTCCTTTCGGGAAAGCGCATTGTCAAAGGTCATACCGCTCACATCAGGCAGGGACTCGGCAGCCACCGCGCCAATGTCAACGCTTCTCATTTGTTCAAGTTCCTGTGTAGTTAATTTCACGGTAAACCTCCTTCGCAGATTGATAGAACGCCTCCCGCTGTTTGGTGGGGAAACGCAACAGACCAGCACCACCGGGATGCTGGCCTGTTGCCTTACTCCACCTTGGGACACTTTGTCTCGAGGTTTATTATAGTTTTTGAATATTAGAGAGCGCCGCACATATTTACTTGGCCTGTCCAAAGACAATCGTTATTTTCTGTGCGGCGCTCTCAACGCAAGTAAAGCGACAAGCCCGGAGGAACAGGCAGCCAACCTGTTCAGCGCCGGATCATGGCCTTGGGATGGCCGGGCCCATTTACAGTGTTGGTGTTGTTCGCTCAATCTCTTTTGGGAAATGTCACCGCGCACCCACCGTCTGGCTCCACGTACTTACTCAGGGTTGCCGTTATTCCCTTGCGTTAGGAAGAAAACCTCCTCTCATAAACCGAGACATTTTTTCATCAATTCCAAGTGGGTTAAGAAGAAAAAATCAAAAAGTTTTTTTCATGCGTTCAAGGCCACGCTTGATCGACTGGCGAATAGACTCCTCATGTACGCCCTCGGCCTCGGCAATTTCCTTAATCGACTTGCCAAGAATGATATGTGCGTCAATTCTACGGCCTTGGATCTCCGGCAGAGAATTGAGAGCGTTCCACAGACGAAGAAAGGTTTCCATTCGTTCAAGGAGCTCCTGCGGGGTCGGCTCATGCAGGCAAGCGGAATACTCAATCCCGTCATCGCAGTCCAGAGAATACTGCGCCTTGTGCCGGGAGAGCCGCCGCTGGTAGGCCATTTCATAACGGGCATCGGCCTTGAATACCTCGGCAACCTCGTCAGAAACTTCGATAAGCTGATCCTGCGTGTACCAATAATAAAGATCTTTCAGATTGATAGTAGTCATCGTAAAATCCTCCATTTCAGTTTGTTCGGGGTTGGTCGGAAACGAAATGGAGTAATGGCGGAGAACGGCACCGCACCTCGGGACACTTTGTCTCGAAGTCTGGAAAGCAAAATGCGCCTGCGCGACACAAAGCCGCACAAGCGCACGAAAATATATTATCGGTTATGTACTGTTTAATTTCACATTCAAAGCCGGACTGCTTCGATGGAGGGGCTATGCTTTTTTTAACTGGTGCAGATCATGGATACTGCGAAAAAGAGAAAAGGACACGGCAAAATAACCTCCAATCGGCTACCGTGTCCCTGCAAGTCGTCATTGGT
>ERZ780178.847-NODE-847-length-21194-cov-3.840153_pt1 | contig 21194 bp, 10 predicted proteins | sample MGYA00511018_ERZ780178 | MGnify/ENA primary metagenome ERZ780178 (study PRJEB29588, sample SAMEA2151439) | human gut metagenome | biome: human gut; feature: human-associated habitat; material: faeces | place: Denmark | collected 2008/2010 ...
TGAAAATATAATAATACTACAAGTTAGATGATTATTGATTTTAATAAAAAAGGAAAATAATTGAATATAAAAGATTAAATGATAGTCTTTGAGCAATTTGAAAACAGGGGTGATTAGATGCTGGCGGAAGATAGATGCAAAAAAATACTCGATATATTAGATTCGATGGGAAGTGTGACTGTTCAGCAGCTTATGGATGAGCTTGATACATCCGAGTCAACAATCAGACGTGATCTGGTTTCAATGGACAAGAAGGGTTATCTCACCAAGGTACATGGTGGTGCGATTGCAAATAATACGAATATCCATACTCAGGATGAGAAGGTTATCAACAGGCTTAAGCAGAATCGCAGCGAAAAGGAACAGATTGCCAGATATGCGGCATCACTTATTGTGGATAATGATTTTGTTTATATAGATGCCGGTACTACAACGGCAGTCATGATTGATTATATTACTGCAAAGAATGTGGTTTTTGTTACAAACTCTCTGACTAATGCCAAGAGAATTTCCGATAGGGGATATACAGTATATATTCTAGGTGGCGAGTTCAAGTCTACTACTGAGGCTATTGTCGGAGATGAGGCCGTTGTGACGCTCGATAAATATAATTTTACGAAGGGCTTCTGGGGGACCAACGGAATTACTGTGAAGAATGGATTTACAACTCCGGAGATAAAGGAGGCCATGGTTAAAAAGAAATCCATGGAGAATAGCAAGGAGAAATACATTCTTGCGGATGACAGTAAGTTTTCACAGGTATCAAGTATCAAGTTTGCTGATTTTGAAGATGCTGTAATTGTTACAAATGCACTAAGCAATGACAACTATAAGAAATACAAAAATATTAAGGAGGTCTAACATGATTTACACAGTTACCTTTAATCCATCATTAGATTATATAGTTGATGTAACAGATTTTAAGACAGGAGTAGTCAATAGAACGACTGGAGAGAAGATTTTTGCAGGTGGTAAGGGCATCAATGTTTCCATGGTTCTTAAGAATCTTGGAATGAGCAATACTTCACTTGGTTTTACAGCGGGTTTTACAGGAAATGAGATTAAAAGACTTCTAGGAGAAAAAGGTGTCGATACTGATTTTATAGAGGTGGAGGATGGTATTTCACGTATCAATGTGAAGCTTCGCTCAAATGAGGAATCTGAGATTAATGGTCAGGGTCCTGCAATCACTGAGGACAACATTAAAAAACTCTATGAGAAGCTTGACTGCTTAAAGGAGTCTGATGTGCTTGTTCTCGCAGGAAGTATTCCTGATGTGATGCCTTCATCAATGTATATGGATATTATGAAGCATCTCGAGGGCCGTGGAATAAATATCGTGGTTGATGCGACAAGAAATCTGCTCACAAATGTGCTTGCATATAAGCCATTCCTCATCAAGCCAAACAATCATGAGCTCGGTGAGATATTCGGGGTTGAGATTACAGACAAGGACGATGTGATAAAATACGCAAAGAAGCTTCAGGAGCAGGGCGCAAGAAACGTGCTTGTTTCTATGGCAGGTGACGGAGCAGTGCTTGTGACCGAGGATGGACAGGAATTTAAGGCACAGGCTCCTAAAGGAAAGCTCAAAAACTCTGTAGGCGCAGGTGATTCGATGGTAGCCGGATTTGTTTACGGATACCTCAAATCAAATGATTATAAGCAGGCATTTATTTATGGAGTATGTACAGGAAGTGCAAGTGCATTTTCTGAGGAGCTTGCTACAAAGCCTGAGGTTGAAGCACTTATTGATAAATGGGACAGTGCTTCCAATTAAACAAACGGTATCAAAAAGGTTGATATAAATAATTAATATATTCTATTAGGAGGAATGATGTATGACAATCAGGGATTTGTTGGCAGCTGAGAGTATCAATTTAAATGGTACGCCTGCCGGAAAAACCGAAGCATTGAATCAGTGTATTGATTTGATGGCAAAAAGTGGCAAAATAGCCGATGTGGAGAAGTATCGCAAGGGTGTTTTTGCAAGAGAGGAGGAAGGCACAACAGGAATTGGAATGGGTATAGCAATTCCTCATTGTAAGTCTGATGCTGTTACTAAAGCAGGTCTTGCGGCAATGGTTGTAAAGGACGGGGTTGACTTTGAATCACTCGACGGTACACCTGCAAAGATTATTTTCCTTATCGCTGCACCAAACACAGAGGACAATGTGCATCTTCAGGTGCTCAGCAAGCTCTCTGTTATGCTGATGGACGAGCAGTTTACAAATTCTCTTATCAATGCCGGCTCAGTAGATGAGTTTTTAAATATCATCGACAGTGCTGAAAAGGCAAAGGATGAGAAGGAGGCTGCAAAGGAGACAAAGGAACCTGTTGAGGTGAAGAAGGACGATGTATTTATCGTTGCAGTTACAGCCTGTCCTACAGGAATTGCCCATACTTATATGGCTGCTGAGGCTATTGAGAAAAAGGCCAAGGAGCTGGGATATCAGGTAAAGGTTGAGACAAGAGGCTCAGCCGGAGCTAAAAATGTACTCACAGATGATGAGATTGCAAAGGCTACCGGTGTTATCGTTGCATGTGATACAAATGTGCCTACAGACCGTTTTGACGGAAAGAAGGTTATTGAGTGTCAGGTTTCTGACGGAATAAATAAGACAGAGGAGCTCGTAAAGAGAATTGCTGCCGGTGATGCTCCTGTATTTAAGGCATCAGGTAAAAAAGAGGCTTCACATTCATCTATTGGTGGAAAGGAGAGCATTGGACATCAGATTTACAAGCATCTGATGAACGGTGTTTCACATATGCTTCCGTTCGTAGTTGGTGGTGGTATCCTTATCGCAATCGCGTTCCTTATCGATGGATTCAGTGTTGACCTTAATTCACTGCCGGCTGACCAGAGAGCAAATTTCGGTACTATTACACAGGGCGCAGCATTGTTTAAGGGAATCGGTGGAACAGCATTTGGATTTATGCTTCCTATCCTTGCAGGCTTTATCGCTATGAGTATTGCTGACCGTCCGGGTCTTGCAGTTGGTTTCGTAGGCGGTTCAATCGCAGCAAACGGTACATCAGGCTTCCTTGGAGCACTGGTTGCAGGTTTCGTTGCAGGATATATTGTAAATCTCTTAAAGAAGATATTCTCTAAGCTTCCTGAGAGTCTTGATGGTGTGAAGCCGGTTCTTCTTTATCCGCTGCTTGGTATATTCCTGGTAGGCATTATAATGCAGTTTGTAGTTGAGCCTCCAATCGGAGCTTTAAATACAGCTATCAACAACGGTCTTAATGGACTTAACGGTGCAAGCGCAGTAGTTCTCGGAGTACTTCTCGGAGGAATGATGGCAATAGATATGGGTGGCCCTGTAAACAAAGCCGCTTATGTATTTGGTACAGCTTCAATCGCTGCCGGAAACTACAATATCATGGCAGCAGTTATGATTGGTGGTATGGTTCCACCACTCGCAATCGCTCTTGCAACAATCTTCTTCAAGAACAAGTTCACAGCAGAGGAGAGAAAGGCAGGACCTACGAACTTTATCATGGGATTATCATTTATCACAGAGGGTGCAATCCCATTCGCAGCATCTGATCCGCTTCATGTCCTTCCGGCATGTGCAGTCGGTTCAGCAGTGGCAGGTGGACTTTCAATGGCATTTGGATGTACACTCATGGCACCTCACGGAGGAATCTTCGTAGTACCTACAATCGGAAATCCGTTAATGTATCTTGTAGCATTAGTAATCGGAGCCTTCATTGCATGTGGATTACTCGGATTACTCAAGAAAAAAGTAAGTGAATAAGCAATCCTCAATTATCATTTAATCCAATCTATAAACTAATCAACAAAGGCACTGCTTCGGCGGTGTCTTTGTTGTTATGTTGTTATACAAAAATTAAAAATATAAACATTCTCTGAAATAACAGCCTCATGCCTTGACGAGTGAATTTTCGAAGCTTAAAGTAGTATTAGGATGAAATAGTAAGTCATAAAAAGCAATTATTTATGAGACTTAAATATAAAAAACAGTGAGGAAAATCATGGGTAAGGTTATAGGTATAGATTTAGGAACAACAAACAGCTGTGTGGCAGTATTGGAGAACAATCAGCCGGTAGTCATAACTAACAGCGAGGGTCAGAGAACAACTCCGTCTGTAGTGGCTTTTACAAAGAATGGAGAGCGACTGGTTGGCGAGGCTGCAAAGAGGCAGGCAGCAGTCAATGTGGACAGGACATTTTTCTCAATAAAGAGACAGATGGGAAGCGATTTCAGGGCAAAGGTGGACGGAAAGCTGTATTCAGCTCCTGAGATTTCTTCTATGATTCTCAGAAAGCTGAAAAAGGATGCAGAGGACTATATTGGAGAGGCTGTGACAGACGCTGTAATCACAGTTCCTGCATATTTTTCGGATGCGCAGAGGCAGGCAACTAAGGATGCAGGAAGGATTGCGGGGCTTAATGTGCTTCGAATCATAAATGAGCCAACCTCTGCGGCACTCGCATACGGACTGGACCACGGACAGCAGCAGAAAATTCTTGTCTACGACCTCGGAGGAGGAACCTTCGATGTGTCTGTTATCGAAATAGGGGACAATCTGATAGAGGTGCTTGCCACAGCCGGTGATAATCATCTGGGTGGAGATGATTTTGATGAGAGAATCACGAATTATCTTGTCACAGAGTTTTACAGACAGCAGAATGTGGATCTGAGAAAGGATAATACTGCTATGCAGCGTGTCAGGGAGGAGGCTGAGAAGGCAAAAAAGGTGCTTTCATCCTCATCCTCAACCACTATCAACCTGCCGTTTATCACCACTGTAAAGGGACAGCCGGTCCACATGGAGATGAACCTCACAAGGGCTGAGTTTAATGAGATAACAAAGGATCTGGTGGAGAGAACTGCTATTCCTGTCAATCAGGCACTTTCAGATGCGGGGATTTCCGCAGCAGAGCTTGGAATGGTGCTGTTGGTAGGAGGCTCTACACGTGTGCCGGCTGTTGTTGAGGAGGTCAGAAGAATTACAGGAAAAGAGCCTTCACACAACCTAAATCCTGACGAGTGCGTGGCACTCGGTGCAGCAGTACAGGGCGGCAAGCTCGGTGGAGCAATTGTCGCAGGCAGCAGTGCGGCAGAGATTATACTGATGGATGTCACACCGCTTTCACTCGGAATTGAGACAGTTGGTGGTGTCTCAACCAAAATAATTGACAGAAATACGACTATTCCTACGAGATACAGCCAGATTTTTACAACTGCAGGAAGCTTCCAGACCTCTGTGGATATAAAGGTACTGCAGGGTGAGAGGCAGTTTGCAAGGGACAATAAGCTGATTGGAAACTTCAGGCTAAAGGGCATCAAGCCGGCTCCGGCAGGTGTGCCGCAGATAGAGGTGACGTTTGATATAGATGCAAACGGCATTGTGCAGGTTTCTGCAAAGGACCTGGGCACAGGAAAGCATCAGGAGATTACGATTACCGCAAGCTCAAATTTGTCTGATTCTGAGATTGAGCAGGCAATCCGCGAGGCACAGGAGTATGAGGCAACAGACGGACAAAGAAAGGCTTATATTGATGCAAGAAGTGAGGCTGATACGCTTGTGCGACAGGTGGAAAATGTCATGGCTGACAAGGAAAAAAGAAAGGCTATGGACAGCGCACAGAAAAAGAGTGTGAAATCGTCACTTTCATATGTGAAGAAGCTTATTTCAAGGACAAAGCCCGGAAATGTGAGCGAAGAGCAGGCTGCCGAGATAAAGCATGCGGCAGATGAACTGAGAAATGCGGCAGCGGGATTGATTTAATTATAGTAACTACTATTATTCATTTGGCTATTTACGAGAAGCGGATTTTCATATAAAATATGGGTAAGTGGTGAGTATTCATAACCACCCTGAATAGTTATAATGTTAATTTAAATCCGAGGAAATAGAAAATGAATGCGAACGATAAAACAGAAAAGGTACTAAGAGAAATTCATATCATGCTCTCAAAGGCGGAGCCGTATAAGCCGGAGCCGAGCAGGGTGATCATAAACAAGCAGCAAATGATAGATTTACTTGCTGAGCTGAATAAGTGTATATATGCAATACAGGATGAGTATGAGCTTACTGAACAGAGTCGCAATCACGCAGAGAGAGAGTTCAGAAAGAAGGGGGATCAGATAGTCTGGGATGCAAGCAGAAAGGCTGAGGATGTGTATGCAGCATCGGTTATCTATACGGATGAGGCGCTTTCAAGAGTGCGTGATATCATCAATGATACCAACGAGTCACTTGAAAAGCTGTGCAAGAATATGAAGGATAAGATTGCAGAGCAGGAGAAGATAGTTAAAACTAACCAGTATGAGCTCAAGGGACAGCTTCAGGATTTGTCCGATACGGAGAAGTATCTTAAGATTATCGATGACAGAAATAAGGAGATAGAACGTCAGAAAAATGCAGGTAAACCTGTAGAGGAGCGTACTATTGACAATGAAGAGAAGTCCATCTATGCAAACAGACAGACTGAAATCAAGGTAAATATGGATTATATCAGAAAACTGGGACTTGCTGAGGGCGAGGACCTGGGAGATGGTGTAGTGGGTGAAGTGAAGCTTGCAGACGATACACCTGATGCCGGATTAAATCATAGCAATGATAAGGATGAAGCCAAGGCTGCCGGCTCAAAATCGTCTGTTGATGAGGATTATAAGGCAATAAGCAGAAAAGCCGGCAATCCACCTGTTATCAACACAAAGGAGGGAAAGGAGCTCACAGACGGTATCCACAGAATGTGGCAGAGCATCACCGGAAATAAAGGGAAATGAAACACACCTATGTAATATAAAGCAGCAGTTCAAAACAGAACGGCTGCTTTTTGGCTTATATTTAAAAGTGGGTAATATTAAGCAGATTTTAAGAAAAACAAAGTAGATAATCTGATAAAATATAGCTGACTAACGGCAGGAGAAGGTTTCTGTTCAAAATTCATAGAAGGAGGATAATATGACAATATTAGTTTGTGATGACGACAAGGAAATAGTTGAGGCAATTGAGATTTACCTGATGCAGGAGGGCTACGACGTGGAGAAGGCATATGACGGCATACAGGCAGTTGAGATTATGAAGAATAAAAAAATAGACCTCATGATAATAGATGTCATGATGCCAAAGCTCGACGGAATAAGAGCTACTCTGCAGATACGAAAGGAAAGCAGGGTGCCGATAATTATTCTCTCGGCAAAGACAGAGGATGCAGACAAGATTTTAGGCCTCAATGTGGGGGCTGATGATTATGTCACAAAGCCTTTTAATCCGCTTGAGCTTGTGGCAAGGGTAAAGTCACAGCTTCGCAGATATACCACTCTGTCAAGCAATGATGCAGCCGGAGACAAGGTTTATGAAGCCGGAGGCCTTTTGGTAAATGATGATTTAAAAAAGGTGACTGTGGATGGTGAGGAGGTAAAGCTCACACCGATTGAGTACAATATCCTGCTTTTACTTCTTAAAAACAAGGGAAAGGTCTACTCAATAAACGAAATATATGAGAGTATATGGAACGAGGAGGCGATAGGCGCCGACAATACAGTTGCTGTGCACATCAGACATATCAGGGAAAAAATAGAGATAAATCCTAAGGAGCCACGCTATCTGAAGGTGGTCTGGGGAGTAGGCTATAAGATAGAGGACAACAAATGAAGCAGTATACGATAGGAAAAAAAGCGGCGGTCATAGTTTTGCATCAGCTATTCATGATACTTATGGTGACAGGAGTGTTTGCCACAGGCTATGCATTCAGGCACGATGCGCATGGAAATATTGATATCTATACACTCATATCGCTTGCGGGTCTGGTAGGCAGCTTTGTGAGCCTGGCATATATGGCAAACGTGGCAGGCAGAAAATCAGAGGATGATTACACAATATACTATTTACCGATTGACAAGGTATACTCTGATGTGATGCTAGTGATATTTACATTGCTCATGGTATTTATGGGAAAAGTGATTTCAGGCGTAAAAAACCAGCATTTTGACTATGCATCACTCATTATGACGGCAGGCACATTTACTTTTTTGTTTGATCTGGCTTTTATTATTTTATACCAGAGCATTGTAAGGAAGATAAAAGGCAATATACTTTACACATACAGCCTGATATACAAGGGATATGAGATTATAAAGAGGGTTATTGAGAAAAAGGATATCCACACACAAAAAAATAAAGAGATAATGCGCATACAGGAGGCACTTGAGGCTATCTCGGAAGGAGCGCTTGACACTACACTCAATGTCAATGAGTTTCATGGGCAGCAGAAAAAGGTGGCGGAGGCTGTCAACCATATACGCCAGGGTCTTATGAGCTCGGTAAATGAGAGCCTTAAAAATGAAAAACTAAAGGCAGACCTAATAACAAACGTATCACATGATATAAAGACACCTCTGACTTCAATAGTCAACTATGTTGACCTGCTTAAGAGGGAAAATCTGGAAAATGAAAATGCCAAATACTATATACATGTGCTGGAGGAAAAGTCACAGCGCTTAAAGCAGCTTACAGAGGATTTGGTAGAGACATCAAAGATTACCTCGGGAAATGTGAAGCTCAATATGCAAAAGCTTGATCTGGTTGAGCTTTTATACCAGACCGGAGGTGAATTCAATGAGCGATTTGAGTCGAGAAATCTGACAATAGTTACAAAAATTCCATCAGAACAGATATTTATCTATGCGGATGGGCGTCAGCTTTACCGCTCTATTGAAAATCTGTATACTAATGCCGCAAAATATGCACTGGAAAATACCAGAGTATATGTAGAACTTGAAAAGGCAGATAAAAAGGCAGTTTTTACAATAAAGAATGTGTCTAAGAACGAGCTTGACATAGTAAGCAACGGAAATGTGGACCTGACAGAGCGTTTTGTGAGGGGAGAGAGGTCGAGAACCACTGAAGGAAGTGGACTTGGACTTTCGATTGCAAAGAATCTGACCCATTTGATGGGAGGAAAATTCGAAATTAAGGTAGATGGTGATTTATTTATTGCCACAATTACCTATAATATTATATAATAGTAAATAAAAGAATTTTGAAATACACATACGGAGGTAGAATAAGTGAAATTATATGAAAATGGTGCTTACCTTTTAAACGGTAAGGAAGTAATAATTGATGGACCGGAGGCTCAGGCAGCTGTCAAAAGCAAGACCGGCATGGACATCGATAAACAGACAGCTAAGCAGGAGACAATTGCTTACGGTATTTTAAAGGAGCACAATACATCCGGCAATATGGACAAGCTTCAGATTAAGTTTGATAAGCTTACATCGCATGATATCACATTTGTAGGTATCATCCAGACAGCACGAGCTTCAGGACTTGAGAAATTCCCTATCCCGTATGTACTTACAAACTGTCACAACAGCCTTTGTGCAGTTGGTGGAACAATCAATGAGGATGACCACATGTTTGGTCTCACATGTGCAAAGAAGTACGGCGGAATCTATGTACCACCTCATCAGGCAGTTATCCATCAGTTTGCACGAGAGATGCTTGCCGGCGGCGGAAAAATGATACTTGGTTCTGATTCACATACACGCTATGGTGCACTTGGTACTATGGCAGTCGGCGAGGGTGGACCTGAGCTTGTTAAGCAGCTTCTTGAACAGACATATGATATTGATATGCCTGAGGTAGTAGGCATTTACCTGACAGGAGAGCCAATCAAGGGCGTTGGACCACAGGATGTCGCACTTGCAATTATCGGAGAGGTATTCGGAAACGGCTTCGTAAAGAACAAAGTTATGGAGTTTGTAGGACCGGGTGTGTCTAATCTGAGCGTTGACTTCCGTATAGGTGTCGATGTTATGACAACAGAGACTACATGTCTTTCTTCTATCTGGAGAACAGATGACCAGGTTAAGGAATTCTTTGAGATTCACGGTAGGGCTGAGGACCACAAGGAGCTTAATCCGGGTGAGGTGGCTTACTACGACAGATTTATTGAGATTGATTTAAGCCAGATCCGCCCAATGATAGCTATGCCATTCCACCCAAGCAATACTTACACTATCGATGAGCTCAATGCAAACCTCATGGATATTCTCGATGACTGTGAGAAGAGAGCTGAGGTAAGCTTTGACGGCAAGGTGAAGCTTGATTTAAAGAGTAAGGTAAGAGACGGAAAACTGTATGTAGACCAGGGAATCATCGCAGGCTGTGCAGGCGGTGGATTTGAGAATATCTGCGATGCGGCTGACATATTAAACGGACATTCAATCGGAGCAGACGAGTTTACACTGAGTGTTTACCCGGCATCTACTCCAATATACATGGAGCTTGTGAAAAACGGAGCTGTAGCAAAGCTTCTTGAGACAGGTGCAATCGTAAAGACTGCTTTCTGCGGACCTTGCTTTGGTGCAGGAGATACACCTGCCAACAACGCATTCTCTATCCGTCATTCAACAAGAAACTTCCCTAACAGAGAGGGTTCTAAGGTACAGAACGGACAGATCAGCTCAGTGGCACTCATGGATGCACGTTCAATCGCTGCAACAGCAGCAAACAAGGGCTTCCTTACATCAGCAGCGGATATTGATGTCAACTTTACAAAGCCAAAATATTTCTTTGACAAGACTATATATGAGAACCGTGTATTTGACAGCCATGGAGTGGCAGATCCTTCAGTTGAAATCCAGTTCGGACCAAACATCAAGGACTGGCCGGCAATGAGCGCGCTTCCTGAGAATATGCTCCTTAAGGTGGTTTCAGAGATTCATGATCCTGTTACTACAACAGATGAGCTCATTCCTTCAGGAGAGACATCATCATATCGTTCAAACCCTCTTGGACTTGCAGAGTTCGCACTTTCAAGAAAGGATCCTGAGTATGTAGGCAGAGCAAAGGAAATCCAGAAGGCCCAGAAGGCTATAGAGAGTGGTGAGTGCGCAGGAAAGGCTGTTCCTGAGGTTGCTGAAATCATGGGAGTAGTAAAGAAAAAATTCCCTGAGGCAAGCCATGAGAATATGGGCTTCGGAAGCACAATTTTTGCTGTTAAGCCGGGTGACGGCTCAGCAAGAGAGCAGGCTGCCAGCTGCCAGAAGGTACTCGGAGGCTGGGCAAATATCGCAAACGAGTATGCCACAAAGAGATACCGTTCAAACCTTATCAACTGGGGAATGCTTCCATTCATCATCGATGAGGGAGAGCTTCCGTTCCACAACCTCGACTATATCTTCCTTCCGGGAATCAAGAAGGAAATCGAGGATGCAAAGACGGAGTTTGAGGCATATGTTGTCAAGGATGGTGAATTAAAGCCATTTACACTGAAGATGGGTGAGCTCACAGATGATGAAAGAGAGATAATATTAAAGGGATGTCTCATCAACTATAATCGTAAATAAGGAGAGTCTAATCCGATGGAAGAAACCGGAAAAGCTGGTAAAAAATCAAACATTGAGATAAATGCAGATAAGGGTGCGAAGCAGAATTCGCACCCGGGGCGTGAGGAATGGCCACATCTGATCAGAATAGGTGTCATGGTATTTGTCACGTTTGCAGTCAGTATACTGTTTTTCTTTGCACTGTACAGATTTGAGGGCTTTGCAGGCATATGGAGCAAGCTGCTTGCGGCAGCAATGCCTATTATAATGGGACTTGTGCTTGCATACCTGATGAATCCTGTCATGCTGTGGCTGGAAAGATGCTTTAAAAAGCTTCTTTCCAAAAAGATGAAAAGCGAAAGCAAGCTGCGAAAGGTTTCAAGAGCTCTTGCAATTACAGGCTCGGTTATTATTCTGGTAGCGATTATTTCGCTCCTCATTGCGGCTATTGTGCCTTCTGTCATAGCAAGTATATCAGGACTTATGAAGACATTGCCAAATGATGTTGCGGCATTCATCAACATGATAAAGAACGGCAATTTCGGGGACAGCAAAATTGCTGAGCTCGCGAGCACAGGTTTACAGAATGCAACCGACTACATTGAGAATTATGCCACAGAAAAGCTGATTCCTGAGGCACAGAAGTATGTTGCACAGATTACAACCGGTGTGATTTCGGTAGTCAGAGGCTTACTTAATTTTATTATCGGAATAATCGTGATGGTCTATGTGATGAGTATTCAGGAGACTCTCGCAGGACAGAGCAAAAAGATAATATATGCTGTCTGCAAGCCAAAGACAGGCAATATCATCATTGAGACGATCAGAAAGACAAATGAGATTTTTGGAGGCTTCATAAGCGGTAAGATTATAGATTCACTGATTATAGGTGTGATTGCATATTTCGGATGTCTGATTTTAAGGATTCCATCATCGGTGCTCGTTGCAGTGATTATCGGCGTCACAAATGTGATTCCGGTATTCGGACCGTTTATCGGTGCAATTCCATCGTTACTCATAGTAGTAATTCAGAGTCCGTGGCATGCGCTTTATCTTCTGATATTTATTGTCGTGCTGCAGCAGGTGGATGGTAATATAATAGGGCCTAAGATACTTGGCTCATCTACCGGTCTTTCGACCTTCTGGGTTATGTTTGCCATACTAATCGGCGGAGGAATGTTTGGTTTTCTTGGAATGTTACTTGGTGTTCCAACCTTTGCTGTGATATACTATATTGTGAAAAGAGTTGTTAATTATGCTCTCAGGAAAAAGAAGCTTCCTGAGGACACAAGGGATTATACAAAGACAACAGGCGTAGATACCAAAAATAATAAGCTTAAATACGAGTAGGTGAAATAAGTGGATAAATACGAATACAATCTCAAGCTGGATCAGATAAAAGCCCTAAGCGCCGAGGAGGGCTATATGAGCGCAGCAGAGATTGCGGATAGCATAAATTGGAACAAAATTAAAAATGTAAATACACTCGTTAAAATCGGCGAAATCTACGAGAAGGCCGAAAGATACCAGGATGCAAGGGACATACTTTTAATGGCCTATGACCGTTCACCAATCGGCAGGATGATTATATACAGACTGGCTGAGGTCGCCATCAAGATGGGTGATTATGATGCTGCTACAGAGTATTATGATGAGTTTGTTGAGATAGCGCCTCATGATGATATGAAGTATGTATTAAGATATGCCATCAAAAAAGGGCAGGGAGCCTCATTTGATGAGCTTATCACTATTCTTGAAGAGTACAAGGATGAAGAATATACTGAGGAGTGGGCATATGAGCTTGCATATCTATACCACAAGGCCGGAAAAGCCGATAAGTGTATAGATGCCTGCGATGAGCTCATTCTGTGGTTCGGAGACGGACCATATGTGGAGCGTGCGCTGGAGCTTAAGATGCTTTATCAGCCACTTACCAAGGCTCAGGAGGAAAAGTACAGACGATTCAAGGCAGAGAAGGAAAAGCCGGCTAAGATAAAGGATGAGGCTGAGGTCACTGAGATAGGTGCCATGGAGATGGTAAAGGGCGGAGAGATAGTGCATGATGACGTAACTATTCCGCAGATTACTGTAAATCAGGAGAAGTTCAATACTGTAAATTTACAGCAGGAGATTGCCAAGGGTATGCAGCAGATCATGGAGGCCAAGGGCAAGAATGAAGTTGCTGATACGATGGATACCATCAAAAAGATAGTTGAGGATATTCCTTATCTCAAGCTCGAAAAGGAGCAGGAAGAGTATGTACAGCAGCCGGAAGAGACAGAGCATATCGCTACAGATGAAGAGATAGATGGTTCACTTAAGTTGAATTTTAAGGAGCTTTTGGGTGAAGACGCTGACGGACAGATGTCTATGGTCATGAGTGAAAAGACTCAGCTTGAGCATCAGATTACAGGACAGATGTCTATACAGGATGTGCTTGAAGAATGGGAAAAGACCAGACATGCGGCTGAAATTGCACTTAAAGAGGCTGAGCAGCAGAAGCTTGAGTCAGCTAAGGCAAGAGCACTTCAGGAGGCAGGAGACATCATGGAGAGACTAAATGATGTCATTCCAAAGCTGGATGCAGGTGTCACTCCGAAGGAACTTCTTGAGGAGGAGTATTTGAAGGTCCCGGTTGATATTATAGAGCAGAAAGCTGCCGTGAAGGAGCCTGAAGAAGAGCAGAAACCGGATATGCAGGAGCTTTATGCAGATGAGACTGTGGATGAAGTACAGGAGCCGCAGGAAGCACCTGAAGATGCTGCAGATGAAGTCAAGGAACCGGTTGGAGAGCCGGAGGATATAATTATGGCAGAGGAGTCTGAGAAAGACGAGATACTCACGCAGCCGACTACCATGATGCCTGAAATAACAGATGATATGTTAAATGTCGATGATGATACATCAGATGAAGAGGCTTCACAGGAGGAAGAAAACGTTTCTGAGAAGAGAGATTTTGATCATGTGACATCATTTATCGAGCAGGAAATAGCCAAGATGACAGCAAAGAATCCGGGACTGGAGAAGAAGCTGGATATGGCTAAGACAAGAAAAATGCCGGATATTTCATTGCCGGAGGATTTAGACAGCGAAGAAGATGACTCGAAATTGAAAGAAACAAAACATATAAAAGAGCTTACAAGCGAACAGAAAGCTATTTTTTCATATTTCATACCGGTAAAGGGTATGGAGGATCAGATCTGCAAGGCATATAATGCAGTGCTTGATCATTTCAACAGGAAAGAAAACGCATCCACAGGCAATCTCATTATACAGGGAGAGCAGGGTTGCGGAAAGACAATGCTTGCTACAAGCTTTATAAAGGTATTACAAAAAGATGGTGAACAGCTTACAGGAAAGATGGGCAAGATTGATGCTGCCGCACTCAATAAAAAGGATGTGCAGCAGGTAGTCAGAAAGATAACAGGAGGCTGTCTCATCATAGAAAGAGCCGGTGATATCGACCGCAGCATAGCTGCCCAGCTATCATTTTTGATGGAGCATGATATTACAGGAACACTCTATATACTTGAGGATACATCAAAGGGTATAAAGAAGGCTCTCTCAATGGATGAGGGCTTTGCATCCAAGTTCACGGAAAAGATATCGGTCCCTATTTTTACAAATGATGAACTCGTATTGTTTGCCAAATCGTACTCTGCAGAGCTTGGGTACAAGATAGATGAGATGGCTATTCTGGCATTGCATAACAGAATCAGCAATATTGAGAGGATAGACCAGGCTACCACTCTGACAGAGGTCAAGGATATAATTGACGAGGCTATAGACAGGGAGGCTCACAGCGGACTTAAGAAGGCTATAAGTATTCTGACAGCCAGGCGATATACAGATGATGACCGAATTGTACTCAAAGAGGATCATTTCAGGGAAAAATAAATACTTATGGGGGTATATATATGTGTAATTTTACAGCAATGGATTGTTACCTGTTTGGTCAGGCAACACACTATGATATCTACAAGAAGATGGGTGCTCACTTAGCTGAGCGTAAAGGAAAAAAAGGAGTGTGCTTTGACGTCTGGGCGCCACATGCGAGGGAAGTATACGTGTTTGGTGAGTTTAACGACTGGAATGAGACCAGTCATGAGATGAAGCGTGTAGAGCCGGAAACCATGGGAGTGTATGAGCTTTTTGTACCGGGAGCGCAAAAGGGTCAGATGTATAAGTTTATTATAGTCACTGAACAGGGTGATAAGCTGTACAAGGCGGATCCATACGCAAACTACGCAGAGCTTCGTCCGGGAACAGCGTCAATCATCACAGATATCGAGCACTTCACATGGACTGACAAAGAGTGGATGGATAAGAGAGCAGCAAAGTCAGATGCTGATGTATATTCTTCACCTATGGCTATATATGAGTGTCATCCGGGCTCATGGATGAGACATCCGGGCAGGGATGATGAGGGCTTTTATACATACAGGGAGCTTGCAAAATCACTCATATCCTATGTGAAAACTATGGGATATACACATATTGAGCTTATGGGTATTTCAGAGTATCCGTTTGATGGCTCATGGGGATATCAGGTGACAGGCTACTATGCACCTACATCGAGGTATGGAAAGCCTGAGGATTTTGCATACTTTGTTGATCAGTGCCATAAAAATAATATCGGAGTAATCCTCGACTGGGTACCTGCACATTTCCCAAAGGATGCGCATGGACTTGCCAATTTCGACGGAACAGCCACATATGAGTATGCAGACCCAAGAAAGGGAGAGCATCCCGACTGGGGCACAAAGATATTTGACTACGGTAAGAATGAAGTAAAGAACTTCCTTATCGGAAGTGCATTGATGTGGATAGAAAATTACCACGTAGACGGACTCCGTGTGGATGCAGTTGCGTCAATGCTTTATCTTGACTATGGAAAGAACGACGGACAGTGGGTGCCAAACAAGTTTGGAGGAAATAAGAACCTCGAGGCAGTAGAGTTTTTCAAGCATATCAATACACTCATACTTGGAAGAAATCACGGAACTGTAATGATAGCCGAAGAGTCTACCGCATGGCCAAAGGTAACAGGCAAGGTAGAGGAAGACGGACTGAACTTCAGCTACAAGTGGAACATGGGATGGATGCATGACTTCCTTGATTATATGAAGCTGGATCCATATTTCCGTAAAAATAACCACAACAAGATGACATTTGCGATGAGCTATAATGAGAGTGAGAAATATATTCTGGTACTGTCACATGATGAGGTGGTACATCTGAAGTGTTCTATGCTCAACAAAATGCCGGGCTTAGAAGGGGATAAATTCAAGAACCTCATGGCAGGATATGCATTTATGATGGGACACTGTGGAAAGAAGCTTCTTTTCATGGGACAGGAGTTTGCACAGAAGCAGGAGTGGAGTGAGGAAAGAGAACTCGACTGGTATCTGCTTGAGAATCCGGAGCATAAAAAGATCCAGAACTGGGTAAAGGAGCTGCTTCATCTCTATAGGAGAAACCGATGTCTGTATGAGCTGGATTCAAGCTGGGAAGGCTTTGAATGGATAAATGCAAACGATGCAGACAGAAGCATCTTCAGCTTTATCAGAAAGAGCAAGGATGGCAAGAATAATATGCTCTTTGTCATCAATTTCACACCGGTAGAGAGACCTGATTACAGAGTCGGAGTGCCAAAGCACAAGACATATCAGCTTGTTTTAGATAGTGAGGATCCTAAGTTTACCGGCAAAACGGTACAAGAGCCTGTAAAGAAGGCTGCAAAGGGCAGAGGCAAGGCAGCAAAACAGTCATATAAGAAGCTGGACTATAAGGCAGTCAAATCAGAGTGTGACGGCAGACCATTTTCATTTGCTTATCCACTTGCGCCTTACGGAGTTGCTGTATTTAAATACTAATATACCGGTAAACAGCAGGGTAAAGGACCGCGCCAATTTAGGGCGCGGTCTTTATTTTTGAGTATTATATGTCGATATATAATAAAAAGAAAACTATTCAGAACCACTGAGAACAAAAAAAATGATGCGTCATGCTTGCATGTAAGCAGCAGATTTTCTTGTTCTCAAGGTGGTTCTGAACAGTTGGATAAAAAATACGAGGTATGAATATCCATAAATAAAGGCTGCAGAGATGGTATATATGCAGGTCACGGAGCAGGAAATATGCAGATAGAGAATTTGATTAATAAAAGCACAGATACGAAAAATACGGACACAAAAACCATAAATGACATGACAGCGGGTATGCGTGTGTCAGACTACATAAAGACAGACAGCAGTGACAATATGTCAAAAAAGGCGGCTGTTGTCGGTTCGTCAAATTCTGTTGATATGTCGGATACGATATATGCAAGACCGCAGGCTAAAAACGAAGCCGGGAACAACAATGGCACAGATATGGCAGAAAATCTGCTAAATGATATGAATCAGACCTCAGAAAACAGGCGAAATGATATGATTGTCACTGCAAGCACTACCACGAGTGATGATTACAAAGCTGCAAAGGATGACGGCTACGATGTCATTGTCACTGAGACCGATAAGATAAAAGCAGTGCTGGCAAAGGCAGGTGTAGATATATCCATATATGGAGATGATCTGAGCATGGAGCAGCTTACAGACATCACGGGAAGCCAGACTGAAGCGGCCATGCTTGTCAATCAGATGAAAGCATATGATATTCCTGCTACAGATGACAATATAAAGGCAGGTACAGATGCCATAGACCGGGCAAAGAGCCTTACAAATATATCCAATGAGACAAAGGCATATCTGGTCAGAAATAACATGAATCCGACGGTTTCCAATGTATACAAGGCTACGTACAGCAGCAGTCAGGTACAAGATTACAGGCAGAAAACCAAAATGACGGAGATATCAGATGAGCTGTTTGATGAGCTTAAGCCACAGCTTAAACAGATATTAGAGGAAGCTCATATAGACAGTAGTGATGAGAATCTGAATCAGTGCAGATGGCTGATAGATGAAGATATAGCCGTTACACCTGACAATGTGCTGCTTGCGAATCAGATAGACGGCATTACCGCAGCAGGAGAAAATGTGAGCAGTGATTTTTATGCAAGGGCAGTGACAGAAGCACTGGCAATGGGAAAAAAGGCTACAGATGCCACTATGTCACAAGATGGTCTGACATTTGACATGGCAAAGAAAGCCTGTGATGTATTAGGTGAGGCGACCGCAGATGACATTGTCACATTAGAGTCAGATAACATACCTGTCACGATAGAGAATCTGTCAAAGCTTATAGCTGCAAGGGGCAAGGATAGTGCAGCATCGCAAGCCTCAGCAAATAAAGCTGCGGATAATCAGATTACAGACAGCCGGGAAGCAAGGCTTGTGACAGCTCAAAGAAAGCTTGAGGAAGCGAGACTTTCCATGACAGCAGAAGCCAACCTTTCACTCATAAAAAAAGGAGTTTCAATAGACACAGAGCCTATTGAACGTGTAGTGGAGCTGCTTAAGCAGCAGGAAAATAAATACTACGGAGCGCTGTTTGGTGAGAGCAGTGTAGAGGCATCTGATGATAGGGTACGTATGTACAATAATGTATGTGATATTTTCAATCAGCTGAAGCAGCAGCCGGCTTATGTACTGACCCTGGAATCCGCTGATGACACTGTGTATGAGCTGTATACAGCAGGCAAAGCAATGAAGCAGTCATTAGAAGCAGCAGCCTCAGGATATGAGACTCTTATGACATCACCGCGGGCAGATATGGGAGACAGTATATCAAAAGCATTTCAGAATGTGGATGATATACTTAAAGAGCTTCAGATAGATACATCTGAAAGCAATCGCAGGGCTGTGCGGATACTTGCGTACAACAGTACCGAGATCACAGAGGACAATATAAAGCAAATAAAGTCTGTAGATGAGCAGGTGCAGAGAGCATTCAGCGATATGACACCGGCGGTGACGATTGAGATGATAAAAAGAGGCATATCACCGCTTGATATGAGCATGAGTGACATAAGTGACACTGCCAGACGGATAAAATCAGAAAATCCTGACGAAAGGGATGAGAAATTCAGCGAGTTTCTCTGGAAGCTTGAAAAGAAAAATGAAATCTCAGAGGAGGAAAGAGACTCATATATAGGCATATACAGGCTTATTTCACAGGTGGAGCAGTCAGATGGTGCTGTGATAGGCTCACTTGTTAATCAGGGAGCAGATATTACAATGAAAAATCTGCTTACAGCGGTCCGGGTACGAGGAAAGAGTGCCATGGACTATAAGGTGGACGATACCTTTGCCGGAGTGGACAGTGTAAGCAGAGGCATTAAAATTGACTCACAGATAGAAAGCGCATATCATACAAACTGCCTAAGGGATGTGCTTGATACACTTTCACCTGAGAAAATGGAGTTTGTGCAGTATGACAGCTGGCTTGATATGACTCCGGAGCAGTTAAGGCAGGCTGTATATGAGGCAGGCGAGGATAACGCACTGTCAGAGCAATATGCCACAGAACAGCTAAGACAGTTCAATCAGGCAGTTTCGGTGCCTGAGAACGTATATGCTTTTCTAGAGAAATATGATGTAAAAACAACCGCGGTAAACCTCATGGCTGCGTCACGGCTAATGAAAAATCCGTCAGAGGCAGTAAGAAATCTCTGGGAGCGTGGAGACAGTGCTACGGCAAGGGCTCTTTTGGATGAGACTCTCAGACGGTTTTCTGAGTCGGTCAAAAATCCAAAGGAGCTTGCGCAGGCGCAGGAAACGCTGGCTGATACAGCAGAGCATGTTATGGATTCGATGATTATAGAGGATAGGCACACCGGTTCAATAGACCTCAGACAGATGAAGCTATTATGCAGTCAGCTAAGGATAGCTTCAAATATGTCGAGACAGGAAAACTATATTGTACCAATAGAGACTGCTGACGGGGTCACAGGTATGAAGCTTCGCATAGTAAGAGGTGAAGATAAAAAGGGACTGGTTGACATATTCCTTGAGGATAAAAAATGCGGCAGGGTAGCTGCATTTTTTGAGGCAAAGGAAAACTCAGTATCTGCTATGATAGTCACAGACGATGAGCAGACTAAAAAGCTGTTTGAAGATAATATCACTATGTTTGAGGCAGGAATAAGTGATGGTGAACAGCGTGTGCGCATAGATGTGGCACTGGAGCATGATATATCTGCAAAAGAGTCTAAGATGTCAGATAATGAGACTAAAAAGCTGCTTGATGGCAGTGAAAGTGTCCAGACAACCAGACTATATCACATCGCAGAGCAGTTTATTGTAAATGTTCAGAGGGTGATTGCGCAAGATAGTCTGTAACACCGATATATATTGCATGTGCCAGGTCATCCTGATAGTTTTTGTCAGTAAGAAGAAGTGTCTCAGCAGGATTACTCAAGAATCCACATTCTACGATTACGGTCGGGGATGTGGATTTTTTAAGTATAAAGTATTCTTTATTGGGCTTAATGCTTCGTGGCTTTGCGACACAAAGAGAAGTGTTTAAAGCTCCAAGAACAGAGGATGCGAGCTCTTTTCCTGCATCAGAGGCTTCATAATAGAATACCTGTGGACCGCAGCTTGAATTGTCCTCAAAGCTGTTTTGATGTATACTGATGCTGACTGCCACATTGCTTCTGGACATCAGGGCAGTTCTCTTTGTCAGATCATCTGTCTTTGGATGCTTGGAATTATCCGGGGCGAGATCACAGTCGGTGGTTCTGGTCATGACAACAGTAAAGCCTCTGTTTTCAAACAGCTGTTTAAGAGCCATTGCAATACTCAGGTTGACATCCTTTTCCATGACGCCGGAGGTGGAAATCTTACCGGGATCACTTCCACCATGTGTTGATTGTAGTTTACGCAAATTGTGATATGTATTGAGATTAGATAGCCTTTTTCTATAAGTCCTTAC
>ERZ780178.859-NODE-859-length-21050-cov-7.354370_pt1 | contig 21050 bp, 21 predicted proteins | sample MGYA00511018_ERZ780178 | MGnify/ENA primary metagenome ERZ780178 (study PRJEB29588, sample SAMEA2151439) | human gut metagenome | biome: human gut; feature: human-associated habitat; material: faeces | place: Denmark | collected 2008/2010 ...
CTTTTCAACCCGTAATTTTCTTTAATTCTTCTCTTAAAACTTTAACGTGTAATTCTTCGTCGAGTTTAATGCGTTTGATTATCGCCGCGACTCTTTCGTTTTTAAGTTCCGCAAGTATTCTGTCGTAATCCGCTATCGCCCGAAGTTCGCCGTTTATATCGTCCATAAGCATATTTTGCGGATCTTTTCCGTAAACGACTTTTTCCGGAGCGTATATTCTGCCTCCCGGTATAATCGTCGCGTAAACGGGAGGCAGTCCGAGTTTAAGTATCAGTCCGCCTAAAATATGCAGATGCCGCATTTCCGCAATCGAAATTCCGTCCAGAATTCCGGCAGTATCCTGCCGTTCGTAACTCGAAAAATAAAGCGAATGATACCTGTATTGAAGCGTAGCGGTCAACTCCCCGTACAGTCCCGCGTATGCAGGCGAAATTATCGTCGCGCTTCTTTCGTCGCATTCGAGACCGTCGGTATTCGGGTATGGCAAATCCAAAGCAATAGGTTTCATTATTTTTCCTCGTCGACACATTATATGAAAAATTACGAACAAACGTTCTTGTTTTTCTTGACGAACTTACTTACCTATGATATAATAAATACGAACATTTGTTCGCATACGTAAAATCGGGTATACTGAATTATGATCGATTACCAAAGACTTAAAATTTTAACCGAGAGCGCGAAATACGACGTATCGTGTTCTTCGTCGGGCTCGTCAAGGAAAAATACGAAAGGCGGATTGGGAAACGCCGAACAAGGCGGAATATGCCATTCGTTTACGCCGGACGGCAGATGTATTTCTCTGCTGAAAATATTGATGACTAATTATTGCGCTTACGATTGTCAATACTGCGTAAACCGCCGCAGCAACGACGTACCGCGCGCCGAAGCCACTCCCGAAGAAATCTGCGAACTCGTGATGAATTTTTACAAGCGGAATTATATTGAGGGTCTGTTTCTGTCTTCCGCAATTAAAGGCAATCCCGACCATACCATGGAATTACTTCTGGAAACGGTCGTAAAGTTGAGAAAAGTATACGGATTCAACGGATATATTCACCTTAAAGGCATACCTTCGGCAAACGCGCTGACGATAATCCGCGCGGGCGAATACGTCGACAGGATGAGTTTTAATCTCGAATTACCGAGCGAAAGAAGTCTTAAAATGCTCGCCCCCGAAAAGACGAAAGAAGGGATTTTAACTCCCATGAATATAATGTCGAACGAATTCCGTCAGGCAAAGTCGATTAACTACGGCAAGTTTTTACCGGCCGGGCAGACTACGCAGATGATAGTGGGCGCGTCGCCCGAAAGCGACGGACAAATCGTGAGACTTACGCAAAGTTTATATAAAAAATATTCGCTTAAAAGAGTTTATTATTCGTCCTATATCCCCGCTAACGACAAAAATCCGAACTTACCCGTAAAACCCGTGGGGCTTCTGCGCGAACACAGACTTTATCAAGCCGATTGGTTGTTGCGTTTTTACGGTTTTTCGGCAAGCGAGATTCTGGACGAAGACGAAAATCTCGCCGAAGAATACGACCCCAAATGCGGCTGGGCGTTGAAACATCCCGAATTTTTTCCCGTAGAAATCAATTCTGCCCCGCCGGAAACGCTTGTAAGAGTTCCCGGTATAGGGTTCAAAAGCGCGTACAAAATCGTTTCGGCAAGACGTTATCATTCGCTTTATTTTTCGGATCTCGAAAAAATGCGAGTAGTAATGAAAAGAGCAAAACACTTTATAACCTGCAACGGTAAATTTTTCGGAATTGACGACGACATTAAAATCAAAGGACTGCTTGCGATTGAAAGCAAGAACGAATTTGCGACTCAACTGTCGCTGTTTTCGTCGCCCGAAATATCAGCGAGCGCGCTTTTAGGCGAATTATGATTACTTACCTTATAACGCCCGACGAAAGCGGATTGTTCGCCGCGCTGTTTTATGCGTACAAAACGAAAAAATTTCCGATTAAAGTGGTAAGCGAGAAAGTTCAATTGTCTTTTACGGACGAAATGATTATTATACCCGTCAACGCCGCAGAAGTCGCAAGAGTAAAGAAAGGCCTGTATTCCGTCGCAACGAAAAACGTCGTTTCCGACGTAAAAATAGCGTTAAAAAGCGGCGAAAGCGACAAATTGACCGTAATTTTTAATTATTTAAGAGCGGTCGTCGACGATAAAGCACGCGATATTTCTAAAAATTTTGCCATGCCGAGCGTGCTTGCTTTTTCGGACTTAATACGTAAGATATACTTCGAAACGCACAAAATGAAAGGGTTTTTACGATTCGAAGAGAGCGAAAAAGGCTTTTTGTACGCGCACTACGCGCCCGATAACGATATAACGGAATATCTCGCGCCGCACTTCGTAGCAAGATTTTCTTCGATACCTTTCGTTATTCACGACGTAAAACGAAACGTCGTTTTTATGTACGACGGCAAAGCAAGCAAGACGATCAACGCGGGCGCGTCGACCGTTACCGTATACCTGTCTGAAAACGAAAAGAATTTTCGGAATTTATGGCGCACGTACTACGATTCGATAACGATTGCCGAAAGAAAAAACGAAAAACAAATGTATGCGTATATGCCTAGGCGTTATCACGAACATTTGCCCGAAAAAAATCGCCCGCCTGAATAAGGCGGACGATTTATTACGTTTAAGATTATTTTTTACCGAAAAGTTTCTTCATAAACGAAGGAAGTTCTTTCTTCGGTGTTTGATTTGCCGCGAAAACTTCTTCTTCGGATTCGTATTCTACGGGTTGAGCGACCTTCGGAATTTCTCTGCGGTATTGTTCGCTTTCGGGTCTTTCGTTTCTCACCTGATAATTTTCGGGACGAACGGGTCTTACTTCCTGTTGCGGCTGTTTAGGCTTCGCGTCGCGGTCGTCTTTCATAAGGTTTGCAAAGTTTTTACGAACTCCGCCGTCGTCTCCGTTAAGAGATTTCGTGGCAAAACCCGTCGCAATTACCGTTATTTCGATTTCTTCCTGCAACGACTCGTTGATATCCGCGCCGAAAATTATGTTAGCCGAATAATCGACTACGCCTTGAACGAGACGAGCCGCTTCGTAAACTTGTCCCAAAGTCAAATCTTTACCGCCGGTAACGTTTATAATGACGCCTCTCGCGCCCTCGATAGTCGTTTCGAGAAGAGGGCTCGACACCGCCTGACGAACGGCTTCTACTACTCTGTGTTCGCCTTTCGCCCTGCCCACGCCCATGTGCGCAAGACCTTGATTTTTAATAATCGTTCTTACGTCGGCAAAGTCGAGATTTATCATTGCGGGGGTAGAAATCAAGTCTGCTATGCCGCAAATACCCTGACGAAGAGTATCGTCCGCAACTTTGAGCGCGTCAATCATTGAAATGTCGTTAGGCAACGCTTCGAGCAATTTATCGTTGGGGATAATAACTATCGTATCGACGTATTTCGACAGATTTGCTATACCTCTCTTTGCGTTTTCCTCTCTTCTTCTGCCTTCGAAGGCGAACGGCTTGGTTACGACAGCGACGGTAATACAACCCGCCTCTTTCGCTATACGCGCGATTACGGGAGCGGCTCCCGTTCCCGTTCCGCCGCCCATACCTGCGGCGATGAAAAGCAAATCCACGCCCTTAACCGCTTCTTCGATGGCTTCTTTGCTTTCTTCGGCGGCTTTTTCGCCCATTTCGGGGTCAGAACCCGCGCCGAGTCCTTTCGTAAGCACTTCGCCTATCTGTATTCTGTTTTCGTAAGGCGCTTTCGAAAGAAGTAACGCCTGTTTATCGGTGTTGACCGAAACGAATTGCGCGCTCGAAATATTGAGATCGATTATTCTGTTGACGGCGTTATTACCCGCGCCGCCTACGCCTATTACCTTTATTTTGCAAATGTTAAGTCCGTTATCGGTTAAATCCATAGTTTTTCACCTCCGTGTAAATATACGTAAAAATGCGTTCGTTTTACGCTCCGCAAGCGCGAAGTCGAGAAGACTTATCGCCGACGCGTAAACGGGTTTATTATATTGCGGAACGGCAGGAACAAGCACGTCTACGGCTTGTCCGAACCTTCCCGCGAGATGCTCTTTCGCACCCCGCATATAGGAAATTCCTCCGCCCGTCAGATATATTTCTCCGACGTTAACTTTGCCAGAGTTTTCTTCTAAAAACTCGTCTACGTTACCCACGATTTCGTCCAACACACCTTTGACGGTTTCGTTGATTTCTTCAACGGGGTAACTTTTTACGTCGCCGTCGTCTTCGACGACGTATTTCGACTGTCCGCCCCGAACGTATCCGAGGCTTATCTCTCTTTTAAGTCGTTCAGCCGCGCCGGGAGAAAGCCCGTATTTTTCAACCAAAGCGGCGGTTATATACCCGCCTCCGCAGTCCAGAGAATCTTTCGCAATTACTCCGTCGCCGACGAAAATAGTCGAATTAGTCGTAATATAACCGACGTCTACTATCACTTTGACGGCGTCTACGGCGTCGTCGCCTAATAAAAACCTTCCTTCGGCGTAACCGTCGTATACGAATCTTACGCTTGCCTTACTTACTTTCGCAACGGCAGTCCGCACCAATTCGGAAAAATAATTTTCGCAAAGTTGGTAAGTTATCAGCCCTCCGAGAGAAGACGAAACGCATCCGACGGGGTCGGCGACTTTTCGGTTATCGTCAAGCGAATAGTATACGCCCGAAGCGTGCGCCGCTTCGTAGCCCGCCACTTCGATTTTTCTTTTACCCGCTTCGAGTAAATCTTCTTTATCTTTCGCCGTGATTTTTTTCTTTCTGCCGAAAGACAACCTGAATTTTCTGTTTTCGATTCTGATAAACGAGCCGGGAACGCCGACGAAAATTTCGCTAGCCTTATATCTCGAAGAATCGCAGACGGCCGTAAGAACGTTAATTATCGTCTGTTTCAACTCTCCTTCGTCGAAAAACTTTCCTTCGGAAAACCCTTCGTAGCGAAGTTCGGAAAAAGCGTCAATGGCAAAAGTTCCGTTGACTCCTCTTTCTCCGCTCACGGCAATTATTTTCGACGATCCTACGTCTATCACGATTACGCTGTTATTCAACGCCGTCATTCTCCTTAGTTAATTTTTTCCCCACTCGTAAACGAACTCTCCGTCCACTTTGATAACTATCCGAAGTATGCCTTCGTTTTTTTCGCTGTCCGACAAGCCGAAATAAGCGTCGCGGGCATTTACGGCGTTCAGACAAAACTTGTTTATAACCGACGAAAATTCTTTATCGGTAAATTTCGCTACCCCTAACACGAACTTGATTTTTACGCCCGTAGCCATTGCAAATTCAACGGATTTATTCGTGCCGCCGTTTACCGTTACAGACCTGACCAAAGTCGGATCGTCGTACACGTCGTGATTTGCGAAAGCGACTTCAAGAAGCGAAACTACGTTTCCCTTGATTTTTTTCGATAATTCGGGAGTTTTATCAGGTAAACAATCATTGACGTTTACTATCGGCAGGTTATCCGCATTTTTTTCGTTTTTAACGCGTTTTTCTATGACGAAGAACTCGTCGTCCACGACGTAATCGTACTCGTAACCGTCTGCGCGTAAAACGAATTCGGGCGAGCGTATCTCGGCGTTTAGTTTGATCCTGTTAGGGAATACTCTTTTTACCGAAACTATTTTAACGCGCGGATCGGAAGAAAACAATTTTTCCGCTTCCGACTTTTTTATCTCGAAAACCGATTTGCCTATAAATCTGCCCGAAACACGCGAATTGACGTAATCGTAATAATCAAGACCTCCGACCGACGTTTCGATTTCTCCGCCGATTACGGTTACGTCGGCGTATCTCGTTCTCGAAAGCCATACGAAAGCGGCGACAACCGTCAACAAAAAAACGGCTATCGTACTTATTATCGTAATTGCTTTCTTATTCATCAGCGTCTCCGTCAAAGGGTTACTCTTTCAACGTTCGCGCCGAGCGCGCGAAAAGTTTTTTCCAAAGAGCAGTAGCCCCTGTCTATATGTCTTACGTTAAGAATTTCCGATTTTCCTTTCGCGCCGAGCGCCGCTATAAGCAAAGCCGCTCCGCCGCGAAGATCGCAGGCATCCATAGTCGCGCCGAATAATTCTTTACCGCCGACCACCGCGCACATATTGCCGCGTACCGTTACGTCAGCGCCCGTCTTTACGAGTTCTTTGACGTAACCGAATCTGTCGGGGAAAACTTTGTCTTCGACAACCGTAACGCCGTCGGCAAAACACGAACACGCTACGAGTTGCGGTTGAAGATCGGTCGGAAAAGCGGGATACGGCATTGCGTCTACCTTACCGAATCCGCTTTTTTGCGAAAGGAATTCTACGTTTACTATTTTATCATTTTTCGGTCGTATTTTGCAAGCGTTATTCGATAAAATTTTCAAAGTTGCGTCAAGGTTTTTCAAATCTTCGCGAGAAAACTCCATTTCGCCGCCGCAAGCGACCCCCAAAAGCAAAAAAGTTCCCGCTTCTATGCGGTCTTTCGACGGCAAAAACTCGACGCTTTCCGTCTTTAACGGAAAGCCGCCGTCTATTTTCACGACCGAACTACCCGCCCCGGACACTTTCGCGCCGAGAAGATTGAGGTAATTCTGAAGATCTTTTATTTCGGGTTCGGCTGCGGCGTTTTCGATTATCGTTTCGCCTTTGAGTTTCGTCGCGAACATCATTACGCTTTCGGTTGCACCCACGCTCGGATAACGCAGTCTGACTTTTCCGCCGACCGTCTTATTTTGCTTAAACGTAACGTTTTCGCCCTCGCGTACGTCTACGCCGAGAGTTCTGAACGCTTCTATATGTATGTCTATCGGTCTTTCGCCGATATTGCAACCGCCCGAACGGCATATCGACGCGCAACCGAATCTTGCAAGCAACGCACCGACGGTAAAAAGAGAAGCCCTTATTTTTTTAGTAAGATCGCACGGCATACGCCACTCGCAAACGTTGCGCGTATCCAGACAAAGCGAACTCCCGCGAAAACTCGCAAAGCCGCCGAGCGAAGTAACGATTTCGCTCATAACCGCAACGTCGCTGATTTTCGGACAATCGGCTATATTCGTTTTTCCTTCCGACAATATAGTAGCCGAAATTATAGGCAATACGGAATTTTTTGCCGAACATATCTGCGGTTTTCCGTAGAGTTTTTCTCCCCCGCGTACGATAAATCTATCCATTTATCCTCCGATTTCAAAATATATTGCATACTATGAAAATCGAAGAATAAAAGGTGATAATTACCCGTCGGTCGTATTTCGGCTCACGTTATAAAGCACGCCGAACGAGAACAAAAATACTATTAAAGAAGTATTGCCTGCCGACACGAGCGGCAAAGGAAGCCCCGTAGGCGGAATACTACCGGTTACGACGAGCGCGTTGACGAGCGTTTGCACGCCGAATATGCCCGTTATGCCGACTGCAAGCATGAAACCGAAAAAATCTTTACACCGAGAAGCAACCCTTATACCGCGCCAAACGATAAACGCTGTCAATACGAATAAAACCGCAAGCCCGACAAAACCGATCTCTTCGCCGATTACGGCAAGTATAAAATCGCTTTCGGAAAACGGCAGGAATCTGAATTTTTGCCTTGAATTAAATATTCCGACGCCGAACCATCCTCCCGAACCCAATGCGTAAAGCGATTGCAGAAGTTGATAACCTTCGCCTTTCGGCGAAGCCCACGGGTTAAGAAACGCTGACAACCTGTTCAACCTGTAAGGCTCGGCGATTATAAGCAGAGGTACGGCAAGCACTGCGGGAACGATTATACACGCCAAAATACCCGCTTTCGCCCCCGAAACGAAAAGCATAAGTAACATAAGCGCGCCGAAACAAACCGTTATGGACATATTCGGCTCTAAAATTATCAGAAAACAAAACAGTCCGCCGACCGCTATCACGGGCAATACGCCTAAAAACGTCTTGGTTCGCTGCGGATTTTCCGAAAAATACGCGGCGGTAAAAATTACGTAACTTATTTTTGCGATTTCGGAAGGTTGTACCGTAATTCCCGCAAGTTTTATCCATCTTTTCGCGCCGTAATTTTCAAACCCCAACGGAGTAAAGACGAGCGCGAGCATAACTATCGCTGCCGCAACGGCGAAAATGCCGATTTTTTTATATTTTCTGTAATCGAACAAAGCCCCGAAAGTCATTGCGGCAAACCCGCCGAGCAACCCGACGCAATGTTTTTTAGTCGTATAAAATTTGTCGTTATAAGCGACTTCGCAATTATATCGACTTGCTGAATATACGAATACAAGCCCGATTAAAGACAGCGCTATCACCGAAAAAAGGAGAAGGATATCCCCTCTCCTTTTATTATCCGAACGGCGCAGATTTACGGATTCGTTTACGGCGTTATTCGTCATAACCGAGTTCCTCGACGAGTTTTATAAACGCGTCGCCGCGTTGTTCGAAGTCGGTAAAGCGATCGAAACTCGAACAAGCGGGGCTTAAAAGAACGGCGTCGCCGCTTTTTGCCGTTTTGCTTGCGAGATAAACGGCAAGGTCGAAGTCTTCGGTCATAGAAATATTTTTGAATTCGCTTTTTTTCGCGCTTTCGGCGATACGGAACGCGCTTTCGCCAGTGGCGACTACGGCTTTTACGTTACTGCCTTTTATTCCGTCGAACAGACAACCGAAGTCAAGACCTTTATCCTTGCCGCCCACGATTAAAACCGTAGGTTTAGTCATGGTGGCGACCGCTTTTACGGTAGCGTCGACGTTTGTTGCCTTCGAATCGTTGTAGTAGTCTACCCCGTCAACCGACTTCACGAATTGGATTCTGTGTTTTACGCCTTTGAAATTCTTGAACGCTTCTACGATATCTTCGACGGGCACGCCGATTATCATCGCCGCGCAAAGACACGCCAACGCGTTGTAAGTGTTGTGTTCTCCGCTTATGGGGAGCAGGTTCAAATCGGTTATGTATTTACCTTTATAGTAAATTTTACCGTCCGAAACGTACGCGCCGTTCACTTCTTCTTTCGTCGAAAAGTAAACGACTTTCCCTCTCGTTTTTTCGTTGAGATTTCTGACCAAAGGATCGTCGTAACAAAGCACCGCGTATTCGGTTTCGGTCAGGTTTGCCAGAATTTTGCTTTTGACGTAGACGTAATTGTCCATATTGTAATGCCTTGACAGGTGATCGGGCGTAATATTCGTGATTATCGCTATATGCGGCGTAAAACTCCTGACCGTTTCGAGTTGAAAACTCGACGCTTCGACGACGACGATGTCATCGTCGGTCAATTCGTTTTCGACGAACGAAAGCGGAGTCCCGACGTTGCCGCACAACACGCTGTTTAATTTCGCCTTTTTAAGCACGGCGTCGATCATTGTACAAGTGGTCGTTTTGCCGTTAGTGCCGGTTACGGCGATTATCGGCGCGGGGCAAAACGACGAAGCCAGTTCGAGTTCGCCGGTAACCCGTTTACCGAGTTTTTTAGCCGCAAGCGGTATTTCGTGGTCTATAGCCACGCCCGGGCTTAATACCACCGCGTCGATTTTGCGAAGAAGAGCGAACACTTCGGTTTTACCCACTTCTATCGCGCCTTTTTCCGTAAGAGCGGACACGTTGGCTTTTACTCTGTCGTTTTCGTTATCGTCGTAAACGTAACATTTCGCGCCTTTTTGCAAAAGCAGTTCGGTAATCCCCGTGCCGCTTTTCGATAAGCCGACCACGAGAAATACGGTTCTTTTCAAATACATATACTACCTCGTTATAGAATAAAAATAATAACCGTAAGTCCGATTATCAAAGTTACGAATTTATAGCCGAAGGCGATTTTGCTTTCCGCGTACCCCTTATGCTGAAAATGATGATGCAAAGGAGCCATAAGGAATATCCGCTTACCGCCGCTCAACTTAAAATACGCAACCTGCAATATTACGGATATGCTCGAAGCAACGTAAGTTATTCCGATAATCGGAATAAAAAGTAAATTTCCGCTCAGTGCCGCCGTTATCGCGACCGCTCCGCCGAGCGCGAGAGACCCGGTATCCCCCATAAAAACTTTCGCTCTGTACGTATTGTAAAACAAAAAACCGACGAGCGCCCCCGAAAGACAAAAAGAAAATTGCGCTACGTTCGCGTATTCTTCGCTTATCGGATACCTTATTCCGCCTTTTGATACCTGAATTAAAAGCAAAACGCCGAAAACGAGCGTATAAACGTAAGTTACGCCGCCCGCAAGACCGTCTAACCCGTCGGTTAAATTTACGCTGTTTGTAGTTGCGATAAAGCAAAACGCGCAAAGCGGAATATACCAGAATTTCAAGTCTACGACGATATTCGTAAACGGAATATTTACTTTCGTCAATCCCCTCGTGTACGCGTAAGCGGACACGACGACGGCGATTACGATTTCGAATAAAGTCTTTTGAACGGGATTCAACCCTTCGTTACGATGAAGTTTTATCTTTATAAAATCGTCTATAAACCCGACTAAAGCGTAAGCGACGAAAACCGCAACGCAGACTTCCGAAAGTCGATTTTCTTCGCTTCTGAAAAGATAATACGCGATAATGCATGACGAAATAAAAATTATCCCGCCGATAGTAGGCGTTCCGCTTTTATAATCGTGTTCGGAAACGTAAGAAAGTATATTTTGTCCGAATTTCAGTTTTTTCAGCAATGGTATCGTTATCGCTCCGATCGCGACCGAAACGATCGCCGCGACGAGAAACGATATAAGATAATTTTTCACCCGTTATTTCTTTCAGTCTGCTTTGCCAAAAAATCTCTTATAACTTCCGCGTCCGAAAACCTGCGTTTCACTCCGAACGCCTCCTGGTATTCTTCCGCGCCCTTGCCCGCGACGACTAAAACATCGCCGTTGCGAAGTTTACTCAACGCGTATTTTATCGCCTCTTTTCTGTCTTCTATCGTAATATAGTCTTTACTCACTCTTCTCACTCCGTTCTCGATTTCCGAAATGATTGCGCAGGGGTCTTCGAATCTCGGATTATCGGTCGTTATTACGGTAAAATCGCTTATCGACGCCGAAATCGCGCCCATTATCGGGCGTTTTTCTTTTTCCCGATTACCGCCGCAACCGAAAAGACAATATAACTTTCCGTCGCAAATCTTACGAAACGACAACAGAGTGCGTTTAAGCCCGTCGGGAGTATGCGCGTAATCGATATATATCTTCGCGCCCGAATATTCGCCGATAAATTCCGCCCTGCCCCTTACGGCTTTCAGATTTTTAAGCGCGTTTGCGATTTTATGTACCTTTATTTCTTCTATCGCCGCCACCGCAGCCGCGGCAAGAGTGTTATAGACGTTGCATTCGCCTATCAGAGGAGATCTTACGTCGTATATCGCGTCGAAAAGATTGATTATATAACTTATCCCTCTGTCGCTTTCGTCTACGTCTATCGCGAATACGTCGGCCGGGTTATCTATTCCGTAAGTCAGCACCTTTGCATTTGACTCTCGCATAATATCTCTGCCGAGTTCGTCGTCTACGTTCACGACGGCGTATTTACAATACTTTTTATCGAAAACGCTCTTTTTTACAGCCGAATATCTTTCCATATCGCCGAAATAATCCAAATGATCTTCGGTACAATTCGTAAAAATCAAACATTCGAAATACAATCCTTCGCAACGCCGCTGATCTATCGCGTGCGCCGATACTTCTATAAATACGCAGGTAACGCCCGCGTTACGGAGTTTATCGAGAGTCTGATACAATCTTAGCGTTCCGAGCGAAGTAAGCCCCGTTTCTTCCGTCGTTCCGTTATACGAAACGCCGAGAGTTCCTATCGTCGCCGTTTTATAACCAGCATTTTCGAAAATCCGCGAAAGGATATGGCAAACCGAAGTCTTTCCGTTCGTGCCGACCACGCCGAATATTTTCATTTTTTCTTGCGGCGCGCCGTAAAAATTCGAACAGATTGCGCTCATTGCCTTTTTAACGTCTTTTACGACCACGAAGCATATAGCGGCTTCGACTTTTTTCTCTCCCACGGCAACGACCGCCCCGTTTTTAACGGCTTCGCCCAAAAAATCGTAACCGTTTTTATTATTGCCTTCTACGCAAAAAAACAAACCGTTTTTTACGACTTTTCGCGAATCGTCGGTTATATCGTCCGCGCTTTCGGGTAATTCGCCGATAATATCCGCTATTTCAACTCCGTCGAGCAATTTATCAATTTTCATTTTCCACCTTTTCGAACGCCTTTATATTTTTACTTTCGATAATGCCCTCGAATACTTTTTTGACGAGCGGAGCGGCTACGGTCGACCCGTATCGACCTCCGTTTGGTTCGTCTACGATTGCAAGAGCGAGATATTTCGGGTTGTTTGCCGGGAAAAACCCGACGAAACTCATCACGTTTTTACCGACCGAAAGAACTCCGTTTTCAAATTTTTGAGCAGTACCCGTCTTTCCTCCGACTTTATATCCCGCTATATACGCCTGCTTGCCACTACCGTCGCGAACGACCCCTTCGAGATATCCCGCAAGAATCCGCGACGCTTTTTCGCTTATAACTCGCCTTTTCGCTTTCGGATTTATTATTTCGGCGATTCTGCCGTTTTTATCGTAAATGTCTTTGACGAAATAAGGTTCATAATAAGTTCCGCCGTTCACCGCGGCGGCGGTGGCGCAAGCCAGTTGCAAAGGCGTAACCGCTATAGTCTGCCCGAACGATATTCTCGCGATGTCGCCGTTTTTAACCGCACTTTCGGGTACCAACATTCCCGATGTTTCGCCGTTAAAGTCGACGCCCGTAGTTTTGCCGTAGCCGAATTTTTCGATATATTCGTACATTTTTTCTTTACCGAGCGACAAGCCGATATCGACGAAGCACGGATTGCAACTGTTATTTAACGCCATAGCGAGATTTTCGTTGGAATGTTTTCCGTTGGCGTGATTACTCCAACATTTTATCTTTTTGCCGTCTACTATTCTGTATCTCGACGAATTAAAAACGTAATTAAGCGAAAACGCTTTAGGGTTGCCGTTTAAGTACTCTTCTATATTCGCCGCGGCGGTAAGTACCTTGAACGTCGACCCCGGTTCGTAAGAATCGACTATCAGCGAACATCTGCTCGCTTTATTCAAAAGTTCCGCGTCGTTTCTGGGTACGTCGTTCAGATCGTAAGACGGGTTTTCGCTCACGGCGAGTATCTGTCCGTTCGACGGATCGATAACTATTATCGCCGCGGTTTTAGGCGAGTATTCGAGATACGCCGCCTGCGTTACGGCGTCGCATATGCGTTGAATTTCGTAATCGATAGTCAATCTTACGTTAAGCCCGTCCGTCGCGCGTATATATCTTGCGGATTTGCCGTCTATATCCACTCCCGTAAGATCGGATTCGTACAATATCTCGCCGTCGTAACCTTTGAGATATTCGTCGTATCTCAGTTCCAATCCGGATTGTCCCGCTCCGTCCACCGAAGTATATCCGAGTATCTGACAAAGCATGTCGCCGTAAGGGTACACCCTTTTACTGTCGGTAGTGAAATAAACTCCCGGCAAATCGTATTCTTTAAGTTTTGCTATCGCAGACTTGTCTGCTTTCTTTTTGACGGTTATTTCGCTCGTGGCGTGAGTCCTGATTTTCTCTTTAAGGGCGTTCTCGTCCATATCGAGCGTTTCGGCAAGAATTTCGGCAGTTTTATCTACGTCGCCGAGCAGTCTGCAACGAAGATAAACGGCGTAGACTTCGGAGTTGTCCGCCAGCACGACGCCGTTTCGATCGACTATAAGCCCCCTGCTTGCCGCAACCGGCAAATCTCTCGTCCATTGATCGATTGCCTTCGACTGCAAATCTTTGCCCTGCACGATCTGAATATAAAACACTCTTGCCAAAACGAATATAAAAAGAAAGGTTATTGCGCTCAGATAAGCGAATAACCTCTTTCGTACGATATTAAAACTGAATTTATAAATTTTTATGACCTCTTATTTTTACGCCGCATCACCGTGATACGTCATGCCATGCTTCAAAGCCCACTCACCGATGGCTTCTTCACTCGTTATATCGTCAATCTCTGCTTGAATTCTTTCGGTTTCCGCGCTGATGTCGCTCGCCTTCTGCCTATAAGACGAAATCGAATTATCGAGCGATTTCAACATTCTCGAATTTATTATGATAAGAGAAAGAATTATGGCTACCACGAGCGAATAAATAGCGATAAGCACTTTGCCCTTGCTGCTTAATCTGAATTCTTCCTTATGGGTTTCTTTCGTATAGTCGACTTCTTCGTAAATATCGCTTTCTTCGTCGCTGCCGAACTGCATGGTGGTCGACGAAGGACGAAGATCTGCGTTCGTTTCTTCTTCGGGGCGCGCTATGCGAGGTCTTTCCGCCGTCGCAGACGCGGAAGAATATACGTTCCGATCTTCCGTCTGCTTTTCGGGGACGGAAACCGCGTCGTTTTTATTTTCGCCGCGATAGCGTTCGTAATGCAATATTTTGTCGAGATTGCTCTTTATCGTATCGGCTTGCTCTTTTTCGGCAAGTCCGACGTTCATATCGTGATGATATCCGGCGTTACCGTTATTATACATATTCCGTCTCCTTTGCTTTTATTATATCTCCGTTCAGATTTTTTCGGCGACGCGAAGTTTTGCCGATTTGGATCTCGGATTGAGTTCCTTTTCGCTTTCGCTCGCCTCTATCGGCTTTTTCGTTACAATTTCGATTTCCTTCTTTTTGCCGCACACGCATACCGGAAATCTCTTGTCGCATACGCAGTCGGTTTCGAGATCTTTGAAAGTTTGTTTAACTATCCGATCTTCGAGCGAGTGGAAAGTAAGTATCGCTATCCTTCCGCCCTTGTTAAGTCCCCTTATTATATCTTTGACGGCTTGTCCGAGCCCGTCGAGTTCCTCGTTTACTTCTATCCTTATCGCCTGAAAGGTCTTCTTGGCGGGATGCCCGTTTTGCTTGAATTTATACGGTATGCTCTCGTCTACGATTTTTACGAGTTCGCCCGTAGTTTCAATCGGTTTTTTTGCTCTCGCCTTACAGATGTTTTCGGCAATTTTTCTTGCGAATTTTTCTTCTCCGTAGGTATCGATTATATATCTCAGTTTTTCTTCCGGATAACCGTTTACGACGTCTTTTGCCGAAAAAGGACGGCTTCTGTCCATTCTCATATCGAGTTTTGAATCGTCGGATAAATAAGAAAAACCGCGCGAACGGTTATCGAGTTGATAACTGCTTACGCCCAGATCGAGAAGAGCACCGTCGAAACCGTCTAAACCGAGCGAGTTTTTTATCGCATTGAAATTTTTGAAATTATCGTTAAAGACTATGAATTTTCCGCCGGAATTCTTTACGAGTTCCTCGGAATTTTTCACCGCTTCCTCGTCGCGGTCGGTAGCAACGAGCAATCCGTCGCCTTTCAGACGTTTAAGAATTTCTTTACTGTGCCCCGCCCCGCCGAGAGTGCCGTCGAAGTATTTTCCGTCTTCTTTTATACGAAGCGCGTCTATACATTCGTTAAGCATTACGGGAACGTGGGAGAATTTCATTTGCCCACCTTCGAGCGCAACACTTTTATGCTGTCTGCGAACGATCTTTGTTTACGCTTTTCTTTTTTGACTTCTTCGCTCCATATTTCAAGGCGGTTGAAAACGCCTACGGTGATAACGTTTTTGTTAATCCCGGCATACTCGCGAAGGGCTTGAGGAAGAAGATATCTGCCCTGAGCGTCGGCTTCGATGGTATAAAACCCCGACATGTATTCCGAAAACGCCTCCTGGGCTTCTTCGTCAAAAAGCGAAACGTTATAGAACTCTTCGCACATTTTATCTACTGCGCTTTTAGGCATGACGTATATACATTGCGTGGTTCCCTTGCAAAAAACGAGGTCTTCGTTTTCCGGTAATTTGAATTGCGACGGAATTCGTATTCTGTTTTTGGCGTCAAGTTGATGCGACTGCTCGCCCGAAAACATATTGCAGACCCCCTTTTTCGAAGTTTGTAAATTCATTATATATTTTTCAACGACCACTGTCAACCACTTTTGACCATTTTTATAAAAATTTTTATTTTTTTTGAACCGATAAGACCTTTCTCGTGCCGGCACAATCTTTTACGCTTAAAAATTGCGGCGGGCAAAATTTGCCCGCCGCAATGGAATTTCAGATAATTTTCGAGTAAATTTCTGCGATTTTATCGCTTTTTGCTCCTATGAAACAAACTTCTCCGCCGCCGCCTTCGCGTGGGTGGTCAGAAAGGAACGATTTTATTTCGTTTTCGGCTTCGTCGTTGCCGTCGATAAGTTTTGCGTTCGGGAAAATTCCCGACAATTCGTTTCTTATAAACCCGTAATGCGTACAACCGAGCGAAACGTATTCCGCGTTTCGGTCGAAACCGTCGAAAAACGGCTCGACGTTCGGTTTTACGCCGAGCGTTACCGCCCTTTCTATTTCGCTCGCAAGCCCCCGTATTCCGACCACTTTCGCCCCGAGTTTTCTTAACGTATCCGCATACCCGCTTTTCTCTGTCCGAGGCGTGCAAAAAACGTATCCGTTACCTTTACCCGCGATCGGATAGACCCCTACGATTTTTACTCCGTAATCTCTGCGATTTTCCATCATAAACGTCGAAAGAGAAGAACACGCCGTTACGATAATTTTAGGAGCGAAAGAAATAAGAATTTTTATTGCCGAATCGGCGATTTTTCCCATTTCGTCGCGCGTTTTATCGCCGTAAGGCAGATTTGCCGAATCGGCAAAATATATAAAATTTTCATTCGGAAAAGCGGCAACCGTTTTCTTCAATAAAATAAGTCCGCCTATGCCGCTGTCGCAAAACGCTATACATCTGTTATCCATACCGATATCATATTCGTCAAACGCGAAATATATCACTATGTAACGGGCAGTCCGACTTCGTTGCGACAGAAAAATATTATATATATTTTGATTAAACGGCGTAAATATTCTTGCCAAGTCTTTTTTTTTATGCTAAAATAATGTAGACTTTGAAAACAAACGTATAAAAGGAGTAAATAAAGTGCCCAACATTAAATCCGCTAAAAAGCGCGTACTCGTAAACGAAAAGAAGAATTCCGTAAACAAAAACAATAAGTCGGAAGTTAAAACCGCTATCAAAAATCTCGACGCGGTAATCGCTGCCGGCAATTATGAAGAAGCGGTAAAACTTTACCCTGCTACCGCGTCGATAATCGACGCTTCCGTTGCAAAGGGCGTTTATCACAAAAATACCGCTGCAAACAAGAAGTCGGGTCTTCAGAAGAGAATTAACGCTTTGAAGAAATAATTTTATAAGTAATCAACGGGGGTTGTCGATTTGGCTACCCCTTTTTACTTTGTTTTACGAAAAAAACGGTCGTCATCGACGGTTTTTCGCCCAATTTTAAGGAGATATCGAATGGATACGAATCAACTTGCAGTAAACACTATCAGAGTTCTTTGCGCCGAGGCCATAGAAAAGGCAAAGTCCGGGCACCCCGGACTTCCGCTCGGCAGCGCGCCTATCGGATATACCCTTTTTTCCGAATTCTTAAAATTCAATCCCGCAAACCCCAAGTTCGACGACCGCGACAGATTCATTCTCTCCGCGGGGCACGGTTCTATGCTCGACTATTCGCTCTTACATCTTTTCGGATACGACGTTTCTATGGAAGATTTGAAAAACTTCCGTCAACTCGATTCGAGAACTCCGGGGCATCCGGAATACGGTCATACGCCCGGAATCGAAACGACTACCGGACCTCTCGGACAAGGTGTCGCCAACGCGGTAGGTATGGCAATCGCCGAAAGCCACCTTGCGGCGGAATTTAATCGCGAAGGCTTCCCTATCGTCGATCACTACACTTACGCCCTTTGCGGCGACGGATGTATGATGGAAGGCATCGAATACGAAGCCGCCTCGCTTGCCGGAACTCTTAAACTCGGCAAACTTATCGTATTGTACGATAAAAACAACATAACTATCGAAGGCGACACGGACGGAGCGTTTACCGAAGACGTAGGCAAACGCCACGAAGCGCAAGGCTGGCAGGTTCTTTACGTTTCCGACGGAAACGATATGCAGGCAATTGCGGACGCGATAGCCGAAGCAAAGAAAGAAACGGAAAAGCCGTCTTTAATAATTATCCGTACCGTAATCGGCTACGGATCTCCCAAAGCGGGCAGCGAAGCGACTCACGGCGCGCCTCTCGGCGCGGACGGCGTTGAAGGGCTTCGCAAAAACCTCGGATACGATTATCCCCCGTTTACCGTTCCCGAACAAGTGAAAAACGCCCTTTCCGTATATAAAGAAAAAGGCGCGAAAATCGAAAACGATTGGAAATCGCTCTTTAACGAATATAAAAAGGCGTATCCCGAACTTGCGAAACGTTACGAAGACTATATGAGCGGCAAACTGCCCGATCTTCTTCACGACGAAAAACTCTTCGAATTCGATAAACCCGACGCAACGAGAAATACGAGCGGTAAAGTTCTTAATCTTCTTGCGGACAGACTTCCCAACCTTATGGGCGGCAGCGCGGATCTCGCGCCGTCGAATAAATCGAATATGAAAAACAGAAGTTATTATTCTGCCGAAGACAGAGCGGGAACGAATATGCATTTCGGTATCCGCGAGCACGCCATGTCGGCTATCTGTAACGGCATGAGCCTTCACGGCGGACTTATCCCGTACTGCGCGACTTTCTTCATTTTCTCGGACTATATGAAAAACGCTATGCGTTTGTCCGCGCTTATGAAGAGAAACGTAACCTATATTTTAACGCACGATTCTATCGGTGTAGGCGAAGACGGACCTACGCATCAACCCGTAGAACAACTTACGGGTCTTCGCTCGATACCCGGCATGAAGGTTTTCCGCCCCGCCGACGGTAAAGAAACGGCTTACGGCTGGATTTCCGCTCTTACGGGCGAAGGTCCTACCTGCCTCGTTTTAACCCGTCAGAATTTGCCGCAATACGAAAACTCGAATATAAACTCCTTACGCGGAGCGTATATACTCGCCGACAGCGACAAGAAAACTCCCGACGCAATCTTACTTGCAAGCGGTTCGGAAGTCGAACTTGCAATGAACGCGAAAACCGAACTTAAAAAAGACGGAATAGACGTAAGAGTCGTTTCCGTGCCTTGTATGGAACTCTTCGATAAACAATCGAAAGAATATAAGGAAAGCGTTTTACCCAACGCCGTAAGAGCAAGGGTCGCAATCGAAGCGGGAACGCCCGACTGTTGGTATAAATACGTCGGTTTAGACGGAAAAGTCATCGGAATGACGACGTTCGGCGCGTCCGCTCCTTTTTCCGCCCTTCTCAAAAAATTCGGCTTCACGGTAGAAAACGTAGTTGCCGCCGTAAAAGAGGTTTTATAATTATAAATATATAAACAATAAACGAAACGACAGCCTGCTCGGCTGTCGTTTTTTCTGAAACTATATTTCGTTTTTGTACTAATACCCTTGCAAAACAAGCAAGAAAAATGCTTGATTGCAAGAACCTCTTTCGCGTTCGATAATATACCGGCGAGGCTTTACTCTTCCGTAAAAGCGTCTTTATTAAGACCGCATATAGGGCAAACCCAATCTTCGGGAACGTCTTCCCACTTAGTGCCGGGAGCGATTCCGTTTTCGGGATCGCCGAGAGTTTCGTCGTAAACGTATCCGCAAGGACAAACGTATTTCATATCGCGTTCTTTTTAATAGTTAATCGGATATTTTTATATCGCCGTCGGTGCAATGGATTAACCGCTTGCGGCATACCGCCTACCGCAACGTATAACATAAAATCTTTCAGAACTTTTCTATGTGCAACTTGTCCTAACGGCTTCAAATTCAGAAAGCAGTCTCTGATGATATCCGCAGTGACTGTATCGCCTTTTGCCCATAAAAATTCCTCAAAATCGAGCGGATACATATTTATAGACTTTTCTTCGCTCGGAATAAGAATTTTTTCCACGTTCTGCTTTAACGTTATGAGCGAACCCGTTTCAATATAATCGTATCTCCCGTCGGCAACAAGTTGTTTTATAGACTGTCTTGCAAGCGGAAACAGTTGAACTTCGTCAAATATAATCAATGATTTTCTTTCTATCAGCCTTTTTCCGTATAACAACGATAGATTTCGGAAAAAAGTATCGAGATCGGAAATGTCGTTCTTAAAAAGTTGTTCTACTTTACCGAGATCTGACTGAAAATTTATAAGTATATATGTTTCGTACTCGTTTTTAGCAAATTCTTCTACTATCGTTGACTTTCCGATTCGTCTTGCCCCCTGAACAAGCAAAGCCCTTTTCCCTGCCCAATTTTCTTTCCACTCTAAAAAGCGGTCATAAATTTTACGTTTGAATACCATTTCAGCCCTCCATAAATTTTTCATACCGACATTATACCATGTCTTAATATAAAAATCAAGATTTTTTGAAAGCAATTTCCCCATAAATACAAAATGTTTTCTGTATTATATCCCCAAAAATCAAATATTATGCCATTCTTCGACTAAATATTCGTTCGGTCCTTTATTATTTTTTTAGACGAATAGTTTTAGTGTTCATTTCAATATGCTTGATTAAAATGTCTTTCTCTTTTTTTTTGCGTATCAGAAAAAGTCTTGCCGTCAAGTTAAAAAAATATGGCTTAAAACACAAATTCATATAACTAAAACGGCAATATTTTTTTGCCGTAAGCCTCTTATTGGTTATACCGCTTGACTGCCGCGTCTTTTTCTGATTTTTCGTGGTTGTCGAAAGACAAAGCAAAGCAAAAAAATTGCTAAAAGAGCAAAAAATAATTTCAAACCGGTAAAAAAGTGTCCGGTTTGAAGGTTAAAATGTGCTCAAAAGCTAATACAAGGAGGCTTCCAAATGAAGACAGCGGTCATCTACGCCCGTTATTCGAGCGACAGACAAACAGGACAATCTATCGAAGGACAAGTCCGTGTATGTAACGATTATGCCGAAAGAAACGGTATTTTAATCGTTAATCAATACATAGACAGAGCAACTACGGGAACGAACGACAATCGTGATGCTTTTCAACAAGGCTATGTCACAACAAACAGTTGATAAATAGCCATTTTTATAGGGGAGTATCA
>ERZ780178.866-NODE-866-length-20903-cov-6.323628_pt1 | contig 20903 bp, 20 predicted proteins | sample MGYA00511018_ERZ780178 | MGnify/ENA primary metagenome ERZ780178 (study PRJEB29588, sample SAMEA2151439) | human gut metagenome | biome: human gut; feature: human-associated habitat; material: faeces | place: Denmark | collected 2008/2010 ...
GGTCTACGTCTGCTACCCTCTGTCTGTGACTCGAAATTAATTCAGCAGACCCTAATTTGTAGTAATTACGAGGCTTCACGTATGTTGAGAAAGGAACAAAACCATCTTTCTTCATTACCTTTTCTATAATACTTACAGCCTGGTCATCTCTGACAAACACATCTAACTCTACAGTCTTATTGTCTTTGTTGAATACATGTTTTAACATGCGTCTTGATTCGTGAATAGACCCATCTCCCCATGTTGTATGAATATTACAAATAGAGCTCTGATGACCTCGTAAAAAGTAACATATACCTCCTTCAATAGCAACTTGTGGAAATATATCGCTTGGTTTAAAATAGTCATAAAACTTTGAAATGAATTTATCATTTATCATTTCATCACGAAAATCATCAAGATATCTTCCTCCTACAGTCCATCTTGAAGGAATAATAAACGAAAGATTTTGTGGTTCAAGTTTCTTTGCTATCGATATAAATTTATTATAGACAGGATCAGAGCTTCCACCTCCACCGCCATTCATTTCTTGATACGGTGGATTACCCACCACAGCATTAAATTTCATTTCTTGTTTACTTGTATTGCCCTTCCAGAAACCAACAGACTTCAATTCTTTTATGAGTCCTTCCTGGTCTTTAGAAGCACGTTCGATTAATTGTAAATTTTTGATATTCGCTTTCTGGTCAACCTGACGGAAGCCAAAGAGGGTGCGGCGAGTGATACCTACAGCCATAGGTGTATTGCAGATAACATACATGTTATCCTTTACAATATCATCCCATACCACTTGCTCTTCCTGCACGCTGACCGTCTCTTTGTCGACGCATTCCGCCTTGATGTATTCATCCAAACGGCGACGGAAGAGAGAGTAGGTGACATAAAGAGGGTAGAGACCTGTCTTAGAATTGATCTCCAATATCTTTGTCTGAACTTCTCCTGCAAGGTCCACATTGTCAAAGAGTTGACGGGTTACATCGCCCTGGTCAACATAACGAGGAGTGCTGAGCATTCCAGTCTTTTCGTCAAAACTTTCGTCATACCAGCACCAACCTCCAATCGTGTCACTCATGTGCATATTCACTACACGCCAAGGAGTAAGCACCGTCTCTTTATCTGGATTGCGGAAATAAGAGAAAATCTCCGTAATCTGACGGATGCGCTCATCAATATGCATGAAGTCAGCCTCACGGGTAAGGGCACGATATTTCTTACCCGCTTCCTCGAAACGGGTAGCATTGAAGCACTTACGAATCTTGTTGAAATCTTCCTTCGAGATTCCCTTCGGCATAAACTCAGTCCATGACTCATCCTTAATTTTTCGGGTGAAGTTGTCAACAGTCAGTTCATCCTTAGGGTCGCCAGCATCAGCACCACCATACATAAGCAAAGGAATACGGAGCGCAATACCACGGATATTGGTCATACGCTTCTTAAACTCCTCACGCTCTTCCTTTGCCTTCTCACGACGGGCAATACGCTCAGCTTCTTCCTTCAGCCACTGCTCACGCTCTTCGTCAGACATGGCTTCCCATTGCGCCTTAAACTCCTCGTCCTTCTTCAGCTTTTCCTCTGCTTTCTTCTTGGCTTCAGCTTTCTTCTGGCGAATCTTTTCCTCCCATTCGGCACGCTGTTCATCGGTCATGTGGCTCAGATCAACGGTCTCTTTCGCATCCTTGCGCTTCTCATCAGGAGCCTTGCCACCATGCTCACCAATATGATTGATGATTTCAGGATTCACCTTGTTCAACTCATCCTGGTTATAGAGACATGGATCGTCAAAGCCCTTGCGTACCAGTCGGTCGATAAAGACGTTCTCCAACTGCTTGTAGATGTCGTTGACATCCATTGCGCTCATCTTGCCTCCATCCATAGAAAGAACAGGACAAAGCTCAATAAAGTCACGAACAGTCTCCTTGTCACGCATTTCTTGTGTCTTCTCTTCATCACCTTCCTGCTTCTTCTTCTCCTTAGCTGTAGCCATAGAAGAGAACTTAGCTGTTTCTGCCACAATCTTCAAAGTGCGGTCGGGCGCAAAGTCGAATACATAACATTCTTTCTTGATCTTACCATCAGGAGTCTTGTATGGAGACTGCACACGGAAGATGGTCTGCATGTAAGTGGCAGCACGGTCGCCACCTTTCAGATAGAACACGGCAGTCCAAGGCGCAACAGTAACGCCTGTAGTCAGACGGCCACAGGATATGGTAATAGTAGAAGTCTTCTCAGGATTGTCGCCAATCGCTTTAAGCACCTTATCGAGCGCATTCTCCTTCTGCTCGTCAGTTTCGCTTCTACCTGCAACATTCACTACATCGAAGTGACGGAAAATCTTGTGTTCTTTCAGCAGTTGCTCCAAAGCAGCCGCTTCGTTGACATGAGAAACTACCCAAAGTGTATGACGGAACATCTGGCGATATTCATTGGTAGAGAATGGGAAATTATTCTCAGCATCCTTCTTGCAGAGTAAATTCAAGAACTCAGAAACTTCCTGCTCATGCACAAAACGGCCTTTAGCACCTTCTGGCATAGATGCTTTATCGGCTTTAGGGTTACCTGTCCATGTACGGAAGAACTCTGGGAACGAGAATACACCAGTCTGGTCCAGAATATTATCAATATTCTTGGTAATGTCGTAGGTGAAGATATTCATCTTCGGCAATTCGGCGTATGGATTCTTCTCGTTGGGATGTTCCAAACTCCAGTTATGCTTAGCTGTTTGCTCGGCAATATAGTCCCAGGTGTAGATTTCATCCCCATTGAAATCCTCATAGAGATTGAAAGGAGTTCCAGATAGATAGAGCATCTTGGTCTTCTCTTTCTTCAGAAAGTCCTGGATGACACCTTTGCCCAATGAGGTAAGAGTTCCCTCGTGAGCCTCGTCAATAATAATTAAATCCCAGTCGGTTTTCAGAATGTCAGCTTTCAGCTTCTCGTTCGATGCGGAAGTTGTGTTGCCAACACCTGCATTTTTTGCCTGAGTCTTACTATTAACAAGTTCAGAGAGACGAATATATTGCATGGAGACAAAGAAGGCATAGTGATTGCCTGGAGTCTCGACAAACTTTTCTAAATCATAGTAGTTACCTACAGTCTCACTCTCATCATCCGAACGCATACCGAAGCCATAGGTTTTATGAATATCGCTGTTGCCTTTCACCTTAGGTTCAGAACTTTTGCTGCCCACAACCTGTTTGAAGGCTTGAAGCCAACTTTCTCCTACTACAGGACGGTGGGTGATGATAAGGGTGCGCTTCACATCCAGTTCACGCATAAGCTGCATGGCACAGATGGTCTTGCCGAAACGCATCTTGGCATTCCAGAGGAACTGGCGATATTCAGGAAGAACTTCATACTGGTATTCACCGCGTCTTCCACTTCTTTTACAGAAACGCTCCTTCGCTTGGTCGATTGCGTCCCTTTGCTCAGAACGAAGAGTGATAAGGTCATCGGCAAACAGGTCATCCTGCATGCCGGTCTTTATTTCTTCAAGGGTTGAATACGTTGCCATAATGATGTTATTGATTATTATTCTTGTTTACTAACGACTCGAAGGTCTGTTTGATAGCCGACTTGTCGTGAAAGTCTGTATTTCTTAGCGTTGACTTCTGAAGGTTGATGCCTTTGAGGAAGTCTTTGATAAGACAGAACCGCTCAAAGGGTGGATATTCTTTGTGGATTAATCTATCTCTCTCTGCATCCAATTTTTTCTCGGCTTCTGGAGTTCTGAATATTCCCAAATCAGACTTTTTCTTTTCAAAGTCTTGAATGATCCGTTTTTTCTCTTCTGAAGACAACTCCTTAGGCGTATGCCCAGGAAGTCCGTATGTCAATCCATCCATCTGCCACACGTTCCAGGAGATGATGTAAGCAGCACCTGGCATCATGCGCATCTTGTTCTGGTTGAACTTCTTTTCACCAAACTGAGCGATATAATGCTCTTCGAATGTAAAGAAGAGAGCTTCTCTGGCAAGTAGGAGGTTATCGCCTTGCCATTCGAAACCGTATGTTGCACGGAGAGCTATCTTAGCCCAAAGAATCCAATCCTTGGAATCCTTCGTATTCTCGGAAACGATTCGGAGTTTACGGTCGAGCATTCCTATGCGATATTTCACATTTTCGTTATACTCACCGGTAACGGCATCATATCTATTACAGAGGTATGGAGCTTCACCACAGGTTATTTCCAGACGGGTATCAGCCACATAGTCTTTCCAGGTTTTACCTTCTGGAAACTCAATTTTCTCCTCATTGTTAATCCACTTCTGAGGGTTTTCAGGGTCGGGCGAATTGAAGAGACCTTCTTTTCTGCCGAACCATTCTTCATCAATGAGATTGTTCTGTGCATTACAAATCCATGCAGGAGTAAACACCTCTGCCTTATCTTTTGCACGCTGCGTCTGTTCTTCTTTCGACTTTACGGCACGTGGTCGGATAATCTCCTGGTAATTGTCTTTCTCCTCAGGATTCTTTTTGACCAACTCTTTATATTGCTCCTTCGTAATCACCTTGCCTTCTTTTGAGGCATAGGATGTAATCTTGTCGAGCGTGATAGGTGCAAAGAAAGTAAAATTCTCTCCGTAGTCAGCATACGAATCCGTAGCCCAGAAGATATTCTGCTGGGTGGTATGATCTTTCAGAAGATTCATACATACCTTCTCTCCGTAGCTGTGGAGGAGTTGGTTCTCACTTATGTCTGCGTCATTTATCATTGTCTTTGCAAAATTATTATTCTATGTTGCAGTCTTTCTGCACTATTGAATATTTTTTCAATAAATTCTCTATTTTTTCAGCAATTTGCCGCCTCAACCACTCAGGTTTGAGTACTTCAACCTGATTTCCGTATGAAAAGATGCGTGCTTCAAGTTCCTTATTCGGACGAACCATGAGCTTGATAATTCGCAGTTCTTCGTCTTCAACCTCTTGTGAAGGATGGATGGGCTTGTTCACCACATAAGGAAAACGAGCTTCGTCAAACTTCAATAGCACTTCCTCTGCCACTGGATGGTCTTCGGGTAACGTCACTCCAACGATGTCCTTGAAATACTCATTGAAGTCTATCTCCGTATTGGGAATAAACGGCACATTGGCACGTGAGAACTTCACGATACGGTCGAGCGCTTTGTTGGTGATGTAATTGCCATGACTACCTTCCTGCAATCCTATGAGGAACCAACGGTTGTTGAATTGCTTGATATGGTAAGGATGGAGGATGGCAAATCTTTCATTGCCAGCGAAAGTGCGATAGAGCAAATTCAAAGGCTGATGATTCAATGCAGACTCTATCAGTTCGCCCAAGAACTCCGTTCCCTTCAGCAGATCATTGTGGTCAAATGATACGATGTTCTCCGTATTGGGTTTGACACCAAAACGGAATTCGAGATTTGAGATGACATCTTCCAACCATGCATTACTCGGCACACCACGGAAACGGCTTAGTATGTCGATAGTGGAGCGAAGAGACTTTACTTCTTCGGCTGTCAACTCATTATTAAAGATGGAGAAGCTTGGGTCAGAATAACGATAGTAACTTTTCCTTCCATCGAAGGGATATGTTTCGATAGGGGCATTGTAGGTGACTCTATCTCTCATATATTTGATGTCTTCACGTATCTGACGGATGCTGACCTGCGAGCCATAGAGATCCATGAGGGACTCATTGACCGTGTCAAGGAGGTCCTCAATGCTATATGTTCTATGAAAATCGCTAAAGCATCTGTCCAGAATCCGGTAGCGAAGTTGCGCATTCTTGTTTGTTGGCATAGAGTCTTTTCAGTATGTGTTTATTTATCTGTTTTTATAGTAACGACATCGTCCAGTCTGACAAGGTCGTTCATGTCGCATTTGAGACAGCGAGCTATCTCAATCAAATTCTCTAAAGTTGGTTGTGATGTATTGGTGACCCACTTTGATATTGTTGCAGGATCTTTACCGAGCATCTCAGCCAGTTGCTTGTTGGTTAGCATGCGTTCTGCAAGCATCACCTTAATCCGATTTAGAGGTTGTTTCTCCATATTTCTTGTTTTTATATATTATCAATATGCAAAAATAAGGTTTTTTCTTCGAAAAACAGACATTTTTCATAAAAATAACACTCCTAAAGCAAATAAATTGATGTTTTCATCATGTTATTCGGAAAAATATTGTATTTTTGTAGAAAAAAGGCTGCATCTCAGCAATCGGAGCAAGCTCCATTGCGTTCGGTTTGCACTTTTTTTGCATGTGAAGGGCGTCTTTTTCTGAGAGTGCAGATAGATTGCATAATGGCTTTCTACTTTTGCATCCAGATTATAACAGTTAGACCATTAGGTCTTAATATAAACAAAATCATAAGAACGATGGAAAAGACGAACATCTACACAGATGAAGAGCGTTATTGGATGACAGGAGGCAGAACAGGAACATTGCCTACACGTATCATCCCATCTGTGATTTACAGTTTGGAACCAAACGAAATATTCGTGTTTGGAAGCAATGCTCTGGGTATGCATCATGCAGGTGCTGCTCGTGTTGCCTACAATGAGTTTGGTGCAGAATGGGGAAATGGTGAGGGATTGCAAGGTCAGTCGTACTCTATTCCCACGATGGAGGGTGAGCATAATACTAAGCTTGCCATCATGAGATTTACGCAATATGCCAAGGAGCATCCTGAACTAAAGTTTCTGGTAACTCCTGTTGGCTGCGGTATCGCTGGATATACTCCAGAAGAGATTGCTCCTATGTTTAAGGATGCAGCCTATTTGGAGAATGTGTATTTACCCATCAGTTTCTGGAAGGTGCTGGTGAAATAATATGATGTTATTATCATATAAGTTCAATTTTTAAATTCGAGGATTATATTTTTGTTGCATTATGTTAAGTTTGGATGGAACAATGGAACTTGTGGTTATCATATATGGAATAGCTTGGCTTTTATCGCTATTAACACTTCTATATATTCATTTCACGGAGAAAGATAAATTATTTCGCCGCGATAACTGGAAACTCAGTCTTTTTGTAATTACTTTTGCCCCAATCATATTTTTGGTGATGCTTTTGTGCATTCTCATTTCCTGTATTTGGGATAAAAAGAAAGATGGTGATGTAAAAAAAGAAAAAGAAATAGAAGAAATCAAGAAAAAGCAGGCTGTTGAAAATTTCAAGAAATGTCATGGTTTTTTTGTGGATTCTGCTGTAATCGAACAAATTGGTAGAAAATTGCTAAATATAAATCTTGACACATTCAGAATGCCTGAAGAATTGCAAATGAAGGTTATTGGTAAAAGAATCCCTACTGTCGAAGAGAAAATATTATATGTGTTAGACAAGATACAATTATTGGAAGACTATGGTCTGCAGCTTGAGTATGAAGAAAGAGGAATTGGTGGACGTACTTACATCTATGTCAAGGAACCAAATGGGAACTTAAGCAAAAATTTTTTGGATTTCGTGATTGTTGATGACTCACCATTGGGTGCTTTACAGGTTTATTTTTTAAGTAAATTGTGGCACTATCTTCCAATGTATTGGCATGGTTATTATGATCGGAGGTTCAGTGTTTTCTCCAAAGATGATCTTTTAAAGATTAAAGTTAGGTCAAGAAAAACACGAGGTGAGCGTTCTCTAAAGCCTTCTGATATTTATGAAGAAGAAAATGACCTTCCCGAGGAAGCCTTGGCTTGTGATGTGACTCCTAAAGTTACTCGATACGAGGATAAGTATTATGTCAGTTGCTGTTATTGGTCTGAGTTTGGAGGGCTGATTCGGGAACTTGTTGAAATCAAGATTGAAAACAACAAGGTTACAGAATTTCTGGATGCAAACCGAAAAGTCCTTTATAGATACCATTGTGGTATTATGTACTAATGGGTTTGACATATGCAGAAATAATTAGTGTACAATAAAAATACAAATACAATGACAAATCTTTCTGAAAAATTTCTATCAAATCTCATTCAACGTGGTTATAATTATGTTGATAGTGGATTTTGTGTTTGGGCGGATTGGAAACAAGAAATGTCTTCGTTTCTACATGCTTCGAATAATGACCTGTTGGATTTATCAGAAACAGATATAAATGATATTATTCAATTTGTTTGGAATCAATCATATACAATAGAAAAGAAAGAGAAAAAAATATCTGAATGGGCTTTTGTCAAGAATCAGGAAACTAAGTATCAAAAGGAAATGCGCAATAGTATCGATCGTCTATTTAAGGCGATTGAAAACTATCGTAAAAGCGAATTCTTTGAAGAACTTCTGAAATTTTCAGCACAGTTTAAACTCCTTGCTCCATACAATGCCATGATGGTAAAAACTCAAATGCCGTCAGCTCGTTATGTACTAACTGCGGCAAACTGGGAAAAAAAGTATGATAGAAAGCCTAAAAGGAATGCGAGACCATTAGTTATTCTCCGCAAGTATGGTCCTGTGGATTATGTATTTGAAATAGGTGATACGGAACCCATTGAGAAAAGTCTCTTTGCCATGTCTGATGAACAGATATTGGAACTTTTAGCTGATCCTTACTCAACTACAGGAAAAATAGACTGTAAGGACTATCATGCATTGGTTCAGTCTTTGTCTTATTATGGTATTGCGCTTGAAAAATTTCGAGTTGCCTCCTCTTTTGGTGCCCAAATACTTAAAACACCATGTAAAGTAAATATTAAAGGCATTGAAACAAAAGGACATTATGTCATCAATATCAATGATAAGTCTAGTCTTGGGACAGCTTTCGCTTCAATCTGTCATGAACTTGGTCATTTCTTTTGCTACCATCTTACAGCTCCTAAAAAAGGAAAGGACGATTGGTGGACATGGAGACGTTTGAGTTGGGAACAAAAGGAATTTGAGGCTGAAATCGTATCTTTTATTATATGTGAACGATATGGAGTAGGCAATAGATCATGGGAATATCTATCTCAGGTATTAGGTAAAACGGGATCTATCCCAGAAGGTATCAGTATTGACAGAATCTTTAAAGCTGCTAATGAGGTAGAGCGCATGCTTAATGAGGATTTGGATCCTCGGACATGTTTGCTTTACTTTAATGATAAGGATTTCAAAAAACGATATGATATGGCTTATCCAAGAAATGAAATTCCGATAGATTTTGAAAAATGAAATGTCTTTGTGAAATTTAAATGTTGATTCCTATGAAGAAAACTTATATTCGCATATCACCAGATATAGATGTTTTGTGCATATATAGTGATAGTTGCTGTGCTAGTGCTTATGGCGACGAGATTTATAACGATAGTCCTTGGCGGGCCCTCGTTTCAGTATCGTCGTACCAGGAATAGAGGAATGGGTAAAACGATATGAGGATGCAACCGATTTTGCAGAAACAACAACTGAGCCTTCCTTTGACTGGATTTCATGGCATTACGAGGGATTATGTTTCGCTAAAGCAATTTGGGAACAAATGCCAAGGTGTTACACGTTGTATTATGAACCACCATTCGAAGATCATAGTGGCACCCTAGACGAAGTGATAATCGACGAGCATGTTGATAGTTTGATTGATCGCCTACGTCCATTGGCAAAAAAAACAGCTTCACCACTTTCAAGAAAGGACAATATTGAATATAAGCTAGAACGAAAAGACTGTTGTATAGAAATTACATTCCGTATCAATAACTTGGGTTTTAACATACCTCTTTCTTTCAGATGTTTGACAGGCATTAAACAATGGCTGAAAGACATCATCGATGCGAAGGATGGGGTGTGCACTATGCAGTTATCTGGATATGATCTCCATTATGCACATCAGACCATAGGTTCTCATCCAGAGATGGGAAGATTTTGGATATCTAAGAATTACCCGTACAATGACGAGTTTTGTGCTTACGTGGACACTAAAGAATTCGTGAGAGGACTCTATCTTTCTTTGATGACAGAACTCGGTTTTGGACTATACGAGAATATTGACAACTACCCAGGAGGGGAAGAACGAGATGTTATATGGAAGCCGTACAACGAACTTAAGTCTTGCAAAATTGAGACTTATATTAGTGGTAATGAAATTTGCGAGGACGGCATTCAATCCTAAGTGTCCAGATAAAATTATTGATTATTAAGCAGTATTGCCTAGGATAATCGTTCCGCAGGAATAAATTGTTATTATGTTCACATTGAATATTCTTTCTTTGTTGCAAAGCTGTATTTATATAAAACATTAAACAGAATAAATTATGAAAAAATTTTTATTGACTTTATTGCTGACATTTGCTGTCGGCATCGGATATGCCCAAACTGAGCATATGAAATTCAAAGGGATTCCTATGGAAGGAACTCTCCAAACATTTACAACAAAACTGAAAACGAAGGGCTTTACACCAATTGGCATTCAGGATGGAGTATCTATGCTAACTGGTGAATTTGCGGGTTATAAAAATTGTACCATTGGTGCAATCGCTGATAAAAGTGGTATGATTTGCAAAGTGACAGTCATTTTTCCTAGTATGGATCAGTGGGGTGAGTTAGATAAATGTTATTCCGGGTATAAATCCATGCTGACGGAAAAGTATGGTGAACCGGTAAAATGCGAGGAGTATTTCGATAAGCTTTATGATCGTGATGCTTCTTCCAAGATGTATGGAATAAAGTTCGATAATTATAAGTACTATTCAGTTTTTACCTGTGAGCAAGGAGATATTCAACTTGAAATAGCTCATGATGATGTTTCTTCATGTTATGTGATGTTGAGTTATTTCGATAATGCGAATCAGGAGAAACTTAGAAAACAAATTATGGATGACCTATAATTTGTCGAAATGAAGAGCAGACTATTACATAGAACACTCTTCTTTCAGTCGTTTCACGAAATGCTCACATTGTGGGTCATTATGAAATATACAATAGCGACCACCTTCCTGCTTGTGTGGGCAACGACATAGGATAAGGTGCCCGTCTAAAGCTTTACGATGCCAATCGTAACTGTTAGCACAATCCCTACAATGGTAGATTGTTTCAGTTGCGATTGGCTTTATTTGTTTTCTTCTTGGTTTGGGCATAATCAATCTTTGGATAGTTTTATCGCCGAAGACTTCTAATTTCTTCTCTGTAGAAGAGTGTCTCTCATAGCAAATTTGAGCCAAAAATACACCAAAATATTGGTTTCTACAAATTACAAATGTGATGTGTTAAGACGAAAAAAGCCACCTAAGTAGGTGGCTTGCAAGCAGTTATAAAAATGTTCGTTTTAGAGCTGTCCAAAGGGTTACTTTCCGATGCAAATAATGAATGTCATTGATTCTCAATCGGTTAAGAGTTAACGCACTATTTGTGAGCCGCTTTCTTTCTGAATGAAAAGAATGCTTATTATCAGCTACTTACGATTTTCGTATTTTCACTTGGTTTCACTTGATTTCATTCATTTTGTATGTCTCTTATCTTTACAAACCCCCATTTTTAGGGGTTGAAGATTTAACATATTTAACCTTTGTAAACACTCAAAATCTGCATTTTCGTGCTAAAACGTGGTATTTTACCATTTTTGAGAGGTCGGCTTTTATCTGAATAAATCTGCCATCGTCAGCTGGCATTGGATGTCATCAGAATAGTAGCCCGGCGCAAGTCCATAGGAGGTAATCATCGTGATGAGTACCGTTTTCTCGGTGCCTGTTTCCCTGATGAAGGTCTCCATTCGGTTGCGGATGCGGTTGTCCTCTTCTTCTGTAATAACGTAAGGGGCGTTAGATTATTGCATCGTCTTGATAAGTGATAAAATTAATATATTCTGACATGTTTCTTTCTTTTATAGCTATCGAGAATTGCCCAAAAGGGCAACTATCCTAAAAAATGGGATAGTTCAAACAGGAGGAAGCTATAGTATTAAACATACCTCGTTGTTTAATAATTTCGATTTTAATATCGATATGGATCTCACTTCATCTCTTTGGGTCTGCATTTCCATAAAGCCATAGGGTGACTTGTTATTCGTTCAACGATTGAACTTTCATTAAATAGAATATCTGGTCTATATTCTCTCTGATTGAAGTGTTCAATAAACTTTCTTTCACCTTCTGTGAAAGATAGAAAAGAACCAAGAAAACTAAGTACTTGTTCTTTTACTGCGTTAAAGTCGAATTTTTCTTTTCTGCTTAATACTGGGAGTAGATGGGCACGAACTTGCGAGAAGGAAAGTTTTTCTATGTGCTTGATGTTTTTGATATCAAGTGTAACCTCCTCTGCTTTGCAACTGGAACCGACAGCCAAGTAGAAAACGAGAATTTTACGGAGAAGAGCTCTTTCTTCCATTGTTTCAAATAGATTCGCCTGTATCATACCATACACGTCATAAATGTCTCGTACAGCAGCTCTACTGATAAGTGCGTTGAGCTTGCTGGCAAAGAGTTCCATCGGTGCGAGGGCACAAACCCTTATGTCTCCAAGAAAGTCGATACTGATTGTACGTTCTTCCATTGGCAGTACGTGGCAACGGTCACTATAATTAATTTCTATCTTAATGTTGTCCGGATTTCCTCCTGCGTTTATATATCCAAATACCCACGAGTCCAGTGTATGTGGACTTTTAGAGCCAGGCTTTAGAACATATCCCTCGTTGGACATATAAGCAAGAATCTCGTTATTTATACTTTGTCTTGCTTTAATCATTTCTTCTCTACTGCAATTCTTGGCAAAATCTAAGTCGATGTCAACAGATAGTCGTGGCATCTGAAAAACGGTGAGATTGATAGCTGTTCCGCCTTTTAATACAAGTGAATCGTGTAGAAATTCATTCTGGTTGAAATATTGTAAAATTTCTGAAAGACGCATTACCTTTTCGAGATTGTCACGGACAAATCCCTTCTCTTTGGCTATTTTTTCTAAATATATCTTGTTATATGAGTTCATTTTCAATAGTTTTTTCAATTACACAATCTTCTGGTACATAAAGCTTCCATCGACATAAATAGGTGTCAGAATCGCCTGTGGAGGTTAGGCGTTTGGTGTGCAAGGCACCTTTCGAGCGGCACATTTCTATGAATTGGTCGCTTATGTGATGATGCTCTTTGCTATGCTCCAGGATGAATCCTACCTTTTGATAGAGGAATGCTTTATTGTACAATGCCAGATACTTTTCGAGTTTTGGCTCATCAAGCAGTGATATTCCTTCCATGCAATGAAGCAATTCCTCAATGCCTCCAGCACGTTCTATACGGTCACAGCAGTCTATGACTGTTCGTTCCAAATCAGTTACACGTACATAAGGATTTCCCTTGGGAGTTATAACGCCATTTTCCGCAGTTGGTTCAAAAGGGGTTGCACAGTACACAAAGTCTATTCCTTCAAAAGCAAAATCTTTGAAACGGCTTTTGCTGCCAACATAGGCATTGTAGAAAGGTTGGTGGGCAACTCCATGTAATTCAAGAGCTGTGTGCCAACCAACATATGAAGATTCTGAAATCTTGGAACTCAACTCGAACTTGTCACACATGGGAGCATCTGTCGATGGATCAATAGTGACGTACATGTTTCGCCTAATCGGTTTCAGAACCTTCTGAGATTGCCATCGGGATATGGCCGTGGATGTTCCTGCATGAGACAATTTCATCTCACGCATCACATCTTCAAAGTTGAAGATCCTAATCTTGTATAAAGGCGTAAAAGTTGCCATATTTGCATCGAGGTATTTATATATGAATAACTTTGTGCAAAAATAGCAACTTTTCTTCAAATATCCAAATGTTTAGGCAAGAAAAACAAATAATTATACTATTTTTAGAATTGATAGACGAATGATGCAACCTTGCCCCATTGCGTATAACTATTCTTGCATTTCAGCAAGGAAAAATAGATTCTCCCAAAATCCTTGACTATATGTTATAAACAAGTTTATTTCGGCATATATACATATATGGTTTTCTTAAACTTGTAAACTTCCTGGTTTGAGTGGTTAAAATCGGTAGAGGTTTACTATTTGAGTTTGAAAGAACATGTATATATACATGGGTAAACTTAAACCTTAAACTTGTATGCGCCCTAAGCTTTGCCTTGGCTGCTCTTTAGCCGGTTCAGGGCTTTGCCTTCTTCTCCTTGCTGAAATTCCGTAGTCCTTCTCTTCAGTTTCGCTTGTTGCCAAGAGATATTGGTTGAGCTTGCCTCTTGTCTCAGGCATCATGCTTCTCTGATTAGCTTTCCTCTACATGCTGATGCTTACCCTTGGCAGTCGTAGGCCTGATCGTTCTGTCCTTAGCTTAGCCATATTCTTGTTTATGATGAAGTGTGAGTTTTCCTGCCAGTCTCTTGAACTTATAGACCATCTTGCGTAACCAGTTTGCTTGAACAAACATTGAGGAGGATGCTGCTTTCCTTTACCCAACCAACTGCAGATATTTTCTACTCATCCTTTTCATTCATATTTTTGGACGAAGCATCCACACTTACTTTTTCCGCTGCAAAGTTAGTGCAAGCCACATTTCTGCAAGTACCAGGTGCCTTATTCTCAGAATTTTTTCAAAAACTTTTCCGTCTGCTGCTCATTCAAAAAACTTTTCCTGCCCAAGGGTGAAATAATTCGATAATTCCTTGCTTCCTATGTTTCCCTTGCCAACTCTGATAGCACCGTAAAAAATAAATGTTTCACTTCTAAAAATATTGAATTATGAAAAAGATGGAAAATTCTTTCGCAGTAACAGGTTTCGTAGGTAAGGATGCAAGCATCCATCAGTTTACAACCGCAAGCGTAGCTCGCTTCTCACTGGCCATCAGCCGCAATGAGAAGAATGGCGATGAAAACTCTCGCACTACTGCCTTCATGAATGTAGAGGCATGGCGCAAGAACGAGAACACCGCTTCATTCGACCGCCTGGTCAAGGGAGCACTCCTCACTGTAGAGGGCTACTTCAAGCCAGAGGAATGGCAGGATGCCGAGGGAGTCAAGCACAACCGAGTGATTCTTGTTGCCACCAAGTTCTACGAAGCTGTTGAGAAGGAGAACACTCCCGATTCTCAGCAGGGCAAGACCAAGAAGGATAAGTAAATCCTTCTCTCCTCATAAAAGAGCGGCCTTCGGGTCGCTTTTTTGTGCTTATACTTCTTGTCATTTTAATCATTCTGCATCATTTTTATGCCCTATTAAAACGATGCAAAAATGTCAATAACAAACAGATATTCAATAGGTTTTTCTATTTTATGCTTATACTTTTCCTTGCTGAAAAGATAGTCCTGTTATAGGAGGATTTCATTCATCGACTTCTGGGAATCGGTAATAATTCTGTTGCGAAGGTAACGGTTCTGTCTTATCTTTACAAGGTCAGGGCGCTGCATTGCTGAAAAATCTCCACACCATTCGGGTAGTATTTTGCAGACAAAACCTTGTATGGATAGCCATAACACCTTCTGGATGCAACATAATTTTTAACCATCCCCGAAGTAGTTGATCTACGAAAGGGAGATAAAATCAGATGGCATTATGACAACAATGAAATCAATTCTCAGCCGACTTACCCAGGCAGTGAGCGGCACAGACAAGGAACTCTTCAGTGAGCAGGAGTTGAACAAGTTTGCTTCATTCTATCTTGACAAGTGGGATGAAAACACAAGCGAGGACGTGGTGGCAGAGTCTTTCGTGGACTATTGGTGGAACACCGACAGGGCTTGCAGACGATGCTCGGAATGCGGCAAGCTGATGCGTGAGGGTTATTGCGCTGACATGGGAGTAGCCTACTATTGCAGCAAGGAATGTCTGCATAGCGACTTCACGGATGAGGAATGGGCAGAGGAATGTGAATCCAACGACCAGAGTTATTTTACAGAATGGTAATCAAATAAATATACAAAACAATGGCAAATCAGGCAACAACGACCTATAAGGTCACAGGAACCCCAAAAGCAGTAAGCAACCTTTGGAACACCCTTCAGCGCATGGAGGTGAACAGCAGGAACATCTGGCTGGATGACCTCGCCAAGCACTATGGAATCGACTATCAGAAGAAGCACATCAGCGTGCGTGGTCACATCTACTGGGCAGAGTATGAGGAGGATGAAGACACCAGTCTTCTTTCTTTCGAGACCGAAACTGCCTGGGATGCTTGCAATGACCTCTTCTTTGAGATAAACCGACTCCTGGATGATGAACTGAGCATTTCCTACAGATGCTGCGAGTGCGGATGTGAGGTCTATTACACCCACGATGAAGGCAATTACTTTCCCGAAGAATGCTGCGTCAGCGCATCCGGCGAACCATTTGAGGATTGTTGCGATGATGTTTACGGCACTATCGGAGAAGCCATCAGGGAATGGACATCCAAGACCGGCATTGAACAGGGGGAGCGAACCGATGAGCAGATGATGGACTTCATCAATGAATATGAGTATGAGGATGACGACACCTATTTCTACATCCGAGCCTTCACCTTTGAATAAATGACCCCTCAAATCCTGACGTTTCCCCTGACACTTTGGGTTGTTAGGGGAAGCGTGAAGGAACTCTCGCCAGATACCCGTACCTTTGTACACGTTAATACATGTAGCCACGTACACGTGGAGCCATGTACACATGAATACGTTGATACATATATACAAAAGATTTTATATTATGTCATTGAAAATCATTACATTCGCCAATCATAAAGGTGGCGTTTCGAAGACCACCTCTACAGCCTCCATCGGGGCTTGTATGGCGCGTATGGGCAAGAAAGTCCTGCTCATAGACCTTGACGGTCAGGCAAATCTTACCCTGTATTTCATCCCGAATGAAGATGAGGTGCAGGCAAGTATCTTTGACTCTCTGGTTGATGGCGCACCCCTGCCAGTGAAGCACATCAGGGAGAACCTCGACCTCGTTCCTTCCTCTCTCGAAATGGCAAGCGCAGAGATTGCCCTCACCAATCTCCTGGCAAGAGAACAGCTGCTGAGCCGACTTCTCGAACCTGTGAAGCAGAACTATGACTACATTCTCATAGACTGTCCTCCATCTTTGGGAATCGTCACCACAAACGCTTTCCTCGCAGCTGATGAAATCATCGTTCCGATGACTCCAGAGCTTCTTCCTCTGAAAGGTATGAGAATGCTCGATTCCTTTGTCTCTACATTGCAGCGAGTGAAGCCGAACCTCAGACTTGGAGGCGTTTTTATAGCCAGATTCAACCATCGCAAATTGAACAAGGTGGTTGAGCAAGCCGTGAAGTCCCGTTACGAGACTATCACCATGCAGACTCGCATCCGAGAGAACATCGCCCTGGCAGAATCGGCAGGCAGCGGTCAGAGCATCTTTGAATACGACCCTCAGTCGAACGGTGCGAAGGACTATCAGGCATTGACAGAAGAAGTTATTTCACGTAATCAGTAAAGACTATGGCAAAGAAGAATATGGACATCCTGCTTGGCAACATTCTCGGAAAGGCTGCTATTCATCCGCAGGACAGATTTGACAAGTCTCCTGGGAATCCTCAGGAGCAAAAGCCCCCATCTCCCAACCCTCAGACAGAGAGCGATTCGCCTAATGAAGACCCCTGGCGACATTTCTCCTTTATCTGCTCAAAGGAACTCGTTGACAAGGTTCAGAGCATCGCCCGAAAGGAAGGCTTCACCATCCGCTCCTTCATGGAATACGTCATGAAACAAGGCGTTGAAGCGTATGAGTCGAAATATGGTAAGGTCAAGAAAATCAGGACTAAAACCATCCGGGACGTCATGTAGAAAATGTGGATGTGTAGCCATGTACACATGAATACATTGATACACGTGTACGTTGATACATATATACATATAGACGTTGATACATGTCCACATGTGGATATGAATACAATGAAATTAAATAACATCAAAAACGAAAAGTCATGAAAATGAAAAAGTATCTTTCAATCGCCATCCTTCTGATGATGATGGCTTCACCTGTAGTATTCACCTCTTGCGGCAATGATGACCCGATGGAGGAGGTCGAGAGTCCGGAAACAAAACTGGACGTTTGGATAGAGCCTTACCATATCATGGGTGCAAATGTGGATGAGATCAAGAGCTATATGGCTCAATCCATGAAGCGTTACCGCCAGGTAGCTGAGACTTCCGGCGACAACATCCAGTTGACCTTTATGACTGGGCAGGGTAGTGAAGGCGTTCTTTACAGTTTATCCCGTCTTGACGGTTCGCTTTATTCTGTCATAGATACGGAGCGAAGTGTGAACCGTGGGCTTGTGATTGACTATCTGAAGAAGCACTATACGCTTGTTTCTGCCGATGAAGCCAGCCTGCAGTACTGCTTCACCAACCCGGACAAATCCATGGTGATTACAACCATGAAGATTTCAGATTCCTATTTCAATGTGAACTATTCATTGGTTTATTGATTGAGAAAAATTTGATTGCCACCATCAGAACTTCGTGCTCTGGTGGTGGTAGTTTTAGATGTCTGTATGTGCTTGAAGGAGCATCCTGCTCTTTGTTGTGCTAAACTTTTTATGTCGACTCTAAGACTTTAGAATTATTTTCTTTATTCCAATTTACCCATTATATAAGTTTCCTATGCGTAATTACTTGCTATGGAAATGTTAAAAATGGGATATATAACTCATTTAAACGCTATTTGTTTCTTGATTATGAAACATTTTGCTTATCTTTGCAAATAAATTGAATATGTATGGCACAAAATATTTTTCGACTTGTCTTGACTGACGAGGCACAGAACTTTATTGAAAGTTTACCCGAAGCGGTATCCTATAAAATCTACTACAACATCAAGCGTGTTGCAGGTGGAGAACGCAACAAGGAACTTTTCAAGAAGTTGGAAAATTCGGAGATATGGGAATTTCGTACATTGTACAACAAAACTGCTTATCGTTTGTTTGCTTTTTGGGACAAAGACAAAGATACATTGGTAATTGCCACACATGGCATCATCAAGAAAACTCAAAAGACACCAAACAAAGAAATTGCGAAAGCAGAAGCTATTAGAAAAGAATATTTTAAAAACAAATGATTATGGCACAGATGAATCTTACTCCATTGGACGATGTGCTTGACAAGCACTTTGGAAAAGTTGGCACTCCAAAACGTGACGCTTTTGAAAGTGATGTAGACGGAGCTTTACATGCTTACCGTTTGGGAGAAGCCATTAAAAAAGCTCGTTTAGAGCAGAACTTGACCCAAGAACAACTGGGTGAGCGTATAGGTGTGAAAAGAGCACAAATCTCTCGATTAGAAAAAGGTTACAGCATAACTATACCTACTATGAGAAGAGTATTCAAGGCTCTTGGTGTAGTAACTGCAACTGTTGATTTAGGTATTGCAGGAAAAGTGGCATTGTGGTAAAACTTCATAGCGAAGTCCTCTTTGGTATTGAAAACAGAGAGGACTTTTAACATTTAATCCTCCGGTGTTGAACCTTCATATCTGGGTGTTATGTGGTACATATTATTTATATGATATCACTAGTGTCTCGATAAAGTGAACTAATCGCTCTTTGAATTAATCGAAATTCTGTCTTTTGCAAGTGGTTCAAAGGGGACGACGATTTGAATTTGTACTTTTGCAGTTATTAATGATATTGCACAATGAATTAAGCGATCGACTTATGAGGTACTTCAGATTCTAAACATTTTGCTCATGGATAAGATTCCACTCACAGATTTCTTCGAAAGGACAGATTTCAATAATATCAAAGGACTTGATAGTCTCATCTTTCCGAGGTTATTTGATTTATGTTTAACAGGTCCTGCTTTTAACAGGACACTAATGAAGTAAAATGGTTAATAATCAAACAATATAATGTTATGGGAATAGACATAGTTCCGTTGGCATACAAGCATAAATTGGACATATCTTCGCCAAAAGCTTTTGCCAAAGATATAAGCAAGCGATTTTCTGCTAATATCATTATGAAAAAGGAAGATGAAGATTACAATATCATAGAGATGTTTAGATTGCATCACGAAAATGCCCAACATGATATTTCAATTATAATGAAAGTCATTACTGATGAATATAAGAGGTTATATGAAGTTAGTATTGATAATAAACAAGATACTTCTTTTGACGTATACCCCTATCATGTTGATCTGTATCTTACAGAATCACCCTTTAGATGGCATGGTTTTGAGACTTGTATTTGGAATAAAGATACCCCAGATTATCTTGAAATCTTGATAAAATACAGAAACTATATAAAAAAAATCAGCAATATTTTGGGATGTACAAAGTGTTTGTATATTCCAGACCAAGGATATACTGAATTTCTTTGGGATGAATCTCAAAAGGGTCTTGATTATGACGATTTGATAGAGTACATACGCAAAAGAAAGTACTTGAAGAAATGTAAAGATAAAGAACGTCCGAAAAAAACTTTAGTTTTAAATCTTCCGGATTTTTTATCTAAGCCTAAAGATTATGAAGGATTACCAGACGTTTACCTTGATGTAGTAATGGATGATTTTCATGATTTGAAATAAGTTACTACTTAACACTACGTCCTTGAATTATAGATAGATATACAGAATACTTCTTACGGAGAATATATATCAAAGGATTTGATAGTCTTATCTTTCCGGGGTTACTTGATTTATGTTTAACTTGTCCCGATTTTAACGGGACACTAAAGATAAGATACGTGAACAACGTAAAGGCTGCGTAAGAATTTGTTTAAAACATAAAAATCCGAACAGAATACCCCGTTTTCTTCTGTTCGGATTCATTTTTTCTAGAAAAATCACTCAAAAAACAACTTTTTTGAAACTTTTTTCTTGCTATGAAAAAAGACTTCACTCTCCCTTTATACCTTTGCATCGTCAAAACAAGGAAGTATGGGTGAGCGGCTTAAACCAGCACACTGCTAACGTGCCGAACCGAAAGGTTCCGAAGGTCCGAATCCTTCTGCTTCCGCATTTTGGCTCGTTAGCTCAGTTGGATCAGAGCACGACGCTACGAACGTCGGGGTCGGGAGTTCGAGTCTCTCACGAGTCACCAGCCATGGAGACTTGGCA